>OJMJ01000554.1_pt1 | contig 18261 bp, 20 predicted proteins | sample 1597181 | NCBI WGS metagenome assembly OJMJ01 (sample SAMEA2452126, study PRJEB22498) | human gut metagenome | biome: human feces; feature: human gut; material: feces | place: Australia | collected 2012
CTTGGCGACTGCCGCGATAACTTGAGAAACTCGCAGAGCGTGTTTCTCATAGTTTATGTGTATAAAAGGCTGATACAGGTCAGAAATACTGATACAGGTTATAATATAGGGAGACAGGTTATGAGATTAGATAAATATTTAAAAGTATCAAGACTTATCAAAAGAAGGACAGTTGCCAATGATGCATGCGATGCAGGAAGGGTTACAATAAATGGGAAAGTTGCCAAGGCATCAGTTGATGTAAAGGAAGGTGATGTTATAGAGATTGAATTTGGTAACAGAAGTGTAAAAGTCCGTGTTCTTGATGTAAAAGATACAGTGAAAAAAGAAGAAGCGGCGGACATGTTTGAATATATTTAAAAGTCATTATTATTTCCGAATATAAACGCCTGTTAAGACATACATTAAACAAGATACAATTTTTTATGTATGGGAGGCGGGTATTATGGAAGAAAAAATAAAACAGAGGCGTTCGCACAGACTTAACATGGAAGACCGTAAACGCCTTGAGATGACGGGAATAAGTGATGTTATCTCGTTCGATTTAAATAAGATTCTGCTTGAGACAGATTACGGTGTTGTAACTGTAAAAGGTGACAATCTTCATGTGAACAGGCTGTCTGTAGAGAAGGGTGAACTTGACATAGATGGCAGCATACAGTCATTGGAATATTCGGAAGTTTCCAGCTTTGGCAAGAAGGGAGAGTCATTCTTTAGCAGGCTTATGCGTTAGACATGCCTGCCGGGTGGCAAAAAGCTGATTGGGTAAAGTGAGCAGTCTTATTATCTGGGAACAAAGTACATTTTTTGCAGCATTATTTATGGGAATGATGTTTGCGTTTATATATGACTGTATTCGTGTATTCCGGCGGGTGTTTAAGCATAAACATGTGTATACAATGGCGGTTGAGGATATACTGTTCTGGTTTTATGTAAGCATACGTGTTTTTACCTGCCTTTATGAAAGAAATAATGGCATTATCAGGGGCTTTATTGTAATATCGCAGATATTTGGTGCATTGATTTACAGGTACGCATTTGGAAAATTATTTGTGAAATATATGACCGGATTATTGATATTTATTTTGAAACCATTGAAAAAACTGTTCTTATTGATTAAAATAAAAGTACATGAGCTGGATGCTCATGTCAAAAGACGTAGAGCATCCGGGGAAAAGAGGAAAAAATGCAGTTTGAATCCAGATGGGAAAAACAGCAGCGTCTAAAAAGACAGAAACGTTCAAGTGTTGCCGGAATGATAACAGCCGTGATACTTGTACTTCTGCTTGGTGTTGCCATGTGGAATGGAAAAAGGACGCTGGAAAAGAAAAACAGGATTTACGAGGAACAGAGTGAATCCCTTACACAGCAGATAAATGAGCAGCAGCAGCGGCAGAAAGAACTTGAAGAATATAAAAAGTACGTTAAGACAAAGAAATTTGTAGAAGAAGTTGCAAAGAATAAGTTTGGACTTCTTTATCCGGATGAGATTCTTATAAAACCGGATGATTGACAGATACATACATAAAAGAGACTGATACGCACAGTGGGGGGAAACCCCTTAATATTTTCAGCGTGTCAGCCTCTTTTTTTGTTGTCATCACTACATTATGACAAAAAATGACAGAACATATGGTTATAATATACAAAAGCAAAGAATCACAGACAGGGAGGTATGATTATGAGTGAGAGTGTTCGTGATTATGTAACTACATATTCTTTTAACAAGCTTGAAGAGACGGCTAAGACATTCAGAAGATTAGGGGAAGTATATGAAAATGCGGCAGAGTTCAAGACAGCGGACCCAGGAATATCAAGACAGCTCCTTCTTGTTGCTGATGTGCTGGATGAATGTGTGACAACGCACCTGTATTCAGAAGAAATCCCTAAAGATATTGCAAAGGAACTTTTCAGAAAATGTTTTCTTTCCGGTGTGAGAATAAAGAATTTATCGACAATCAGAAACCATCATGGGGCGGCTGAGCTTGTGATGCAGGCAAGGACTGTCGGCAGGGGATGTGTTTCGGTAAAAAAGATTCTGCCAATCATATCCGAAGTATTCGGGCTTGGCTATTATCTTCCGGGTTCAGACAGGACAACCATTCATGAACAATTTGAGCAGTTTATATTTATACAGGAGAGCAGATTCCGCATGCTTACGGGAGTTGCACGCCGTGGCAAAGGATGCAGTAAATTTAATGGGGATAATTTTCTTATTTCAAGACTTGATTGTGGAAAAACAACCGCGGCGATAGCTGACGGAATGGGAAGCGGGAAGAGGGCTTTTATAGAGAGCCGCATGGTTATTGAACTTATGGAAAACTGCATAGATGCAGGATTTGATGAACATGCTGCATTGGACCTTATAAATGCGGCGTATATTGCAGGCGGTTCTAAGAGTGTCAATCCTGTAACTATGGACATGAGCGTGATTGACTGTAACACAGGAATAATGTCGTGTATTAAAATGGGGGCGGCGGCTACATTTATAAAGCGTGATTCATCAGTGGAAGTTATAAAATCGACAACACTACCACTTGGCGTGCTTGAAAAGGTTGATTATGAGCGTGTTAATAAAAAGCTTTATAATGGTGACTATGTTATTATGGTAAGTGACGGGTTGTTAGATAATATTCCCAATGTTGATAAAGAAAAAATATTCGCAGATATTATAAATACAATATCTGTTAAAAAGCCGGATGCAATGGCAGAAGAGATAATGCGTAAATCATTAAAATATAATGGCGGAAAGCCATCTGATGATATGACAGTTCTTGTACTCGGACTGTTTGACACTTATGACAAATAATAATATAATTTCTGGTATAATATAAAGTTATATTTGTTATAGTGACAAAAGAACGGACTGGATATGATTGAAAAAGTATATGACTATATGAAAAAGACAGGAATGTCTGATAATACAAAAACGATTGTGGCAGGACTTTCAGGCGGTGCAGATTCCGTATGTCTTGTTATGGTTTTAAAAAGAATAATTGAAATCCACAGACTAGGTATAAATATTGTGACAGTTCATGTAAATCATGGAATAAGAGGGGAAGAAGCAGAACGTGACGAGAAATTTGCCAAAGAATTTGCACAGGCAAACGGACTTGAATTTCAATCATATCATGTAAATATACCTATGATTGCAAAAAATGGCAATATGAGTGAGGAAGAAGCGGGAAGGCAGGAAAGATACAGGATTTTCAGAGAAGAAGCAAAGTGTTATCCTGATGCAAAAATTGCGGTTGCACATCATATGGACGACCAGGCGGAGACTGTGCTTATGCATCTTATGCGTGGAACCGGACTTGCCGGGCTTGTTGGAATGAATCCGGTTAATGGCGATATAATCCGGCCGCTTCTTTGTGTTACAAGACAGGATATAGAAGATTTTCTTGAAAAAGAAGGACAGGGTTTTATAACTGATTCGACAAATCTTGATGATGATTATACGAGAAATAAAGTGAGAAATATTCTCATTCCTCTTATGAAAGATATTTTTAATCCAAACGTGACACAATCGCTGTGTGCAGCATCTTTGGATGCAGCAAAGATAGAGTCGCATATAGAAAAAGAGACTTGCCAGGCAATTGATGAATATGTGGTTTATGGAAAAGAAGATGCGGTAATTGAACATCTTGAAGAGTTTTTAAAGCTTGATATATGCATACGTGAACGTGTATACAGAAACGTGTTATTCAGACTTTCGGGAAAACACAAAAATATATACAGGGTAAATATCGAGGCGGTTGACGGCATAGCGTGCGGTGATACTGGTAAAGTACATGATATGCCGTGGTCTTTGTGCGTGAAAAAAATATATGACAGACTTATATTTGAACGGAAAAACAGCTGCGATGCAGCTGCAGATGATTTTTTGATTAAAATAAATAAAAATGAGATTGATTACAGTGGTGTCAAAAAAGAATATCCTGTTGGAAAGAATATATATCTGAACGGAAAAAATGTATATTTAAATAGTATAAATTTTCAAATGGTTAATAATCTTAATGGAAAATTTAGTGGGAATGACTATACTAAATATTTTGATTATGATAAAATAGAGAATACGATTCATATTCGTTTCAGGCAGAATGGAGATTATTTTATATTTTCATCTGATGGCGGTAGAAAAAAATTGAAAAATGAGCTGATAGACCGAAAAGTCGAACCGCAAAACAGGGATAAAGTGCTTATTGTGGCACAGAATTCGGAAGTTTTGTGGGCTGCCGGAATCAGGCGTTGTCAGTCGTATCTGATTGATGATACAACAAAACATATTTTAGAAATGACATTAAATTTTCAGGAGGAATAATTGCGATGGAAAAACACAATATTAGTGTTCTGATATCAGAAGAAGAGGTACAGAAGAGAGTTCGTGAGCTTGCAGCCCAGATAAGCAAAGATTATGAGGGAGAATCAGTTAAGTTAATATGTATTCTCAAGGGAAGCGTATTTTTTACATGTGAGCTTGCAAAGAGAATTACAGTGCCTGTAATCCTTGATTTTATGCAGGTTTCAAGTTATGGAAGCCAGACTGTTTCAAGTGGAACGCTGAAAGTTAAAAAGGAACTTGATGAGCCTATTGAAGGTGATAATGTAATTATTGTCGAAGATATCATTGATTCGGGCAATACTCTTTCACGACTTGTTCCTATGCTTCAGGAAAGAAATCCTAAGTCGTTAAAGGTATGTACTCTTCTTGATAAGCCGGAAAGAAGAGAAGTCGATGTTAAAGTTGATTATAACGGGTTTAATATTCCTGATAAATTCGTTGTTGGATATGGTCTTGATTATGACCAGAATTATAGAAATCTCCCATATGTCGGAGTAATAAATTTGTAGGAGGAATATATGAATAACAAGGGAAAGGCCAGCGGCTTTGGAATATATGCCGTTGCGGTTGTGATTATTGCGGTCCTGTATCTGCTCATGTCACGCTTTGGCAGTCAGAAAAGCGATTATACGTATGATGCATTTGTTAAAGACGTTGACAGCGGAAGCGTTACAAGCGTTGTAATAAAGCAGAATGCAGAAGTTCCAACAGGTGTTTTATATGTATCATTTTCAGGCAGTAAAGAACAAAAAATGCTCAATGTGTCTGATGTCAATGATATACAGAGCATGCTCACGAAGAAAAATATTTCTTATGATCTGAGAGATGTTTCAAGGCAGAGCGTGTGGATAACGACGGTGCTTCCTATCGGAATAAGTCTGTTTGTTATAATATTTTTATTTGCAATGATGACAAGGCAGGGTGGAGGCGGAGGCAATGCCAAGATGATGAATTTTGGCAAGAGCCGTGCGAAGCTTATGACCAATGACCAGAATCATGTGACATTTAATGATGTTGCAGGTCTTGATGAAGAAAAAGAAGAACTTGCGGAGATTGTAGATTTCCTTAAAAATCCGGTGAAATATACAATGCTCGGTGCAAGAATTCCAAAGGGTGTAATTCTTACAGGCCCTCCGGGAACAGGTAAAACACTTCTTGCAAAGGCAATTGCAGGTGAAGCCGGAGTACCGTTTTTTAGTATATCAGGTTCTGACTTTGTAGAAATGTTTGTCGGTGTGGGAGCTTCAAGAGTAAGAGACCTTTTTGAAGAAGCTAAAAAGAATGCACCTTGTATTGTATTTATAGATGAGATTGATGCTGTTGCAAGAAGACGAGGAACAGGTATGGGCGGCGGCCATGATGAACGTGAGCAGACACTTAACCAGATGCTTGTTGAGATGGATGGATTTGGTGTAAATCAGGGCATCATTGTAATGGCAGCCACAAACAGAATTGATATTCTTGATCCAGCTATTTTAAGACCTGGCAGATTTGACAGAAAAGTAGTTGTTGGAAGACCTGATGTTGCAGGAAGACTTGCAATTCTTAATGTCCATGCGGCAAAGAAGCCTCTTGGTGATGATGTTGATCTTGACAGCCTTTCAAGAACTACAGCCGGATTTACAGGTGCAGACCTTGAAAATCTTCTCAATGAGGCGGCAATCAATGCTGCCAAGCACGGACGCAAGTTTATCAAAAATGAAGATGTCAATTATGCATTTGTTAAAGTTGGTATCGGTGTTGAAAAGAGAAGCAAGATTATTTCAGAAAAAGAGAAAAAGATTACAGCATACCATGAGTCAGGGCATGCAATATTATTCCATGTACTTCCTGATGTCGGACCTGTTCATTCGGTATCAATAATTCCAACAGGAATGGGTGCAGCAGGATATACAATGCCGCTTCCTGAAAAGGACGAGATGTTTAATACAAGAGGCAAGATGCTTCAGAATATAATTGTAAGTCTCGGCGGACGTGTTGCTGAGGAACTTGTATTTGATGATATTACAACAGGTGCTTCACAGGATATACGACAGGCAACACAGACGGCAAGAGATATGGTTACAAAGTACGGATTTTCATCAAAACTTGGACTTATTAATTATGACACAGACAATGACGAGGTCTTTATCGGAAGAGACCTTGCACATACAAGACCATATGGTGAAAATATTGCCGGACAGATAGATGCGGAAGTTAAGAATATAATTGATGAGTGCTATTCGCGGGCAAAGACAATTATCTCTGAGAACAGGGATATTCTTGATAAGAGTGCATCACTTCTCCTTGAGAAAGAAAAGATTTCAAGAGAAGAATTTGAGGCTCTTTTTGAAGAAGAAAATAAAGAGAATGAAGTTGTACAGAGTGTAGAATAGACAGATTGTATAAAATGCACAAAAAAACGTAATATATTACGTGAAAGTTTAGCAACACTTATGGACGGCAATGTGATACTATAATTAATGTAAAAACCCCCCAATACATTATATTTTTTGCTACACCCCATAATAAGTGAAATACCTTCTCCAAAAAGGACAGCCTACCCCGGCTGTCCTTTTTACTTGCTTTATAAGGCGTTTCGTTATAAAATTATATTGAACCATTCACAGTAAGGAGTGTTTGAATATGAGACTTGTTAAGTCAACTGAAACTTTAGAGAAAAACGAGAAGAAACTTCTTTATATGTGTAATGCACGTCCTGTTTTAAAAATGAGGGCTTTATTTTCTGATGCAACAAAGGATTACAGAAATCCTCCGGAATGTGATCCGGGCGACAGCGTAGCTCTTCGTCTCAGAACAGGAAAATATAACGTTAATAAGGCATATCTTTGTACTGATAATGGGGAATACCGCATGGAACGTGTGGACTCGGATAATTTGTTTGATTATTACGAGGCTTCGGTTACAGTAAGCGAAAAGATTCTGTCTTATTATTTTAAAGTTGAGACAGCACATGGTGCAGTCTGTTATTACAATCAGATTGGTGCATCAAGGGAGCTTAACCAGTATTATAATTTTCGTATAATACCGGGATACAAGGTTCCGTCGTGGGCTAAGGGTGCTGTCATGTACCAGATATTTGTGGATAGATTTGCTAATGGAAGACCACAAAACAATGTACTTGATGATGAATATAATTATATAGGAGAGCATGTCAATGAAGTAAAGGATTGGTATAAGTATCCTGAACCTATGGGTGTCAGGGAATTCTACGGTGGAGATCTGCAAGGCGTATGGGATAAGCTGGATTATCTTGAAAATCTCGGAGTAGATGTTATTTACTTTAATCCTTTGTTTGTATCTCCTTCTAATCATAAATATGATATACAGGATTATGATTATATAGATCCACATATTGCAATGATAGTTTCTGATGAAGGAGAAGTTCTTGCACCGGGTGACCATGACAATACTCATGCGACAAGATATATTGACAGAGTTACAAACAGACGCAATCTGGAGGCAAGCAATATTTATTTTGCACAGCTTGTTGAAGAGATTCACAAGCGTGGGATGAAAGTTATTATAGATGGCGTATTTAACCACTGCGGTTCTTTTAATAAATGGCTGGACAGGGAACATATTTACAGCAGAAGCCGCGACCAGTATGAGCTGGGAGCATATGAGCGTTTTGAAAGCCCATATCACAGCTTTTTTAAGTTTTACAGTGACCAGTGGCCTGATAATGGTTCATATGACGGCTGGTGGGGACATGATACACTTCCTAAGCTTAATTATGAAGGTTCAAAGAAACTTGAAGAATATATTCTGGACATTGGAAAGAAATGGGTGTCTGCACCATACAATGTTGACGGATGGAGACTTGACGTGGCGGCAGATTTGGGATATAGTCCCGAGTATAACCATGAATTCTGGAAAAAGTTCAGAAAGTCAGTTAAGGATGCCAATCCACAAGCTGTTATTCTGGCGGAGCATTATGGCGATTCATATGACTGGCTCTCAGGCGGAGAGTGGGACACGGTTATGAATTATGATGCATTTATGGAGCCTGTCACATGGTTTCTTACCGGAATGGAAAAACACAGTGACCAGTACCGTGAGGATATGCTCGGCAACGCAGATAATTTTTTTGGTGCTATGCATCATAATATGTCAAGAATGGGTGGACAGCCTGTTAGTATTTCAATGAATGAGCTGTCAAATCATGATCATTCAAGATTTTTAACAAGAACAAACCACCGCGTTGCAAGGCTTGCAAATGCAGGACCTGAGGCAGCAGGTGAAAATATAGATAAAGCAGTCTTTATGGAGGCTGTAGTTATACAGATGACATGGCCGGGAGCACCGACAATATACTATGGAGATGAAGCCGGAGTGTGTGGCTGGACTGACCCTGACAACAGAAGAACTTATCCATGGGGCAGGGAAGATAAAGAGCTTATAGATTTCCACTGTGATGTCATTAAGATGCACAAATCGTGTGAAGTATTAATGAGCGGTTCGTATAAGCAGCTTTTATCAGAATATAATCTGATTTCATATGCAAGATTTAACCGTGATGATGCGGTTATAGTTATTATCAATAATTCACCGGAAGAACGCAGGACAAAGGTTCCTGTGTGGGAAGCAGGACTTCCGTATAACAGCGATGTTGAGCAGATATTTGTGACATATGAAAATGGTTACAGTACGGCAAGGCTCGGATATACGTTAAGTGGCGGCTGGCTTGATATTGGTATCAGGGCAAAGTCAGCAGTTGTTCTTAAAAAATTGAATAATCAGATTTAATTTATAACAGAAAATGAAGAAAGGGGCGATTTTGTTATGCCTAAGAATACAGGTGACGAAACAAAAAGCGAAATTAAACTTAACCGAAAAATGAGAATGTGGAACAAATACCGCAATTATTTTATTACAGGAGTTGTAATTGTAATTGTCCTTATTGTTCTTGCAATTATATTTAAAGGTTGTTCAGGAAAAAAGAAAAACGATACTAAACCAACAGTGACAAAGCAGACAACGCAGGCTGATGTTACAAGTAATGATAGCACGAATGAGACAACAACACAGGCAACTACAGCAGCACCGGCTCAGACACAGCCTCAGACAACACAGGCTGCACAGGGCAGTTCTGGTAATGTATATAAAGTTGAAGGCACGGCTGGTCAGGAAGATTTTACAGCTAAGGATTCATATGCAGACACAGTTGTGCTCGGTGATTTTATTGCAGGCGGTATGTCCTATTATGGATACCTGTCAGATTCACAGGTTGTATCAGATGATAATATGACAACACGTAAAGCTGCTGACTATATTGATTCTGTAGCATCTGCAAACCCTAAGAAAGTCGTAATTATGCTTGGTTTAAATGATGCGAACTATGGAACAATGAGCGGCGAAGCTATCGGTGATAATATAAGCGAGGTTGTATCATCAGTTAAGTCAAAGTGTCCATCTGCAAAGATTTATGTAGTATCAGTGCTTCCGGTTACTTATGCGTTTGAAGGACGTTCAAGTGTAGAACAGAGTGTGCTTGATACGATAAATACACAGCTTGAGAGTAAAGCAGCCTCAATGAATGTGACATATATTGATATTGCTAATTCATATAAGGATGAGAGCGGATATCTTAAAGGAGACTGCACAGGTAACGGATGTAATCTTAATAACGGATATTATCCATTCCTTTTAAATAACATTGCCAAGGCATTCAAATAATTGCTGAGGCGTCTGGAGGAGAGTAATGAATTTTCATGTATTGACACTGTTTCCTGATATGATAATAGACGGGCTTAATACAAGTATTACCGGCAGGGCAATTAAAAATGGCTGTCTTAGTGTAGAAGCGGTAAACATAAGGGACTATGCCAATAATAAACATATGAAGGTTGATGATTATCCATACGGTGGAGGGGCAGGGCTTGTCATGCAGGCTGCCCCTGTGTGTGCCGCGTATGACAGTCTTGTACAAAAGATAGGAAAAAAGCCCAGAGTTGTCTATATGACGCCGCAGGGATATACATTTAACCAGAAAATGGCACAGGATTTTGCCAAAGAAGACGATCTGGTTATTTTATGCGGACATTATGAGGGCATAGACGAGAGAGCGTTGGAAAGAATCGTGACTGATTATGTATCGATAGGTGATTATGTGCTTACAGGCGGCGAGCTTCCTGCTATGGTTGTTATAGATACAGTATCAAGACTCGTTCCGGGCGTACTTCATAATTCAGAATCGGCAGAGACAGAGAGTTTTGAAAATGGGCTTCTTGAATATCCACAGTATACAAGACCGGAAGTGTTTGAAGGGAAAAAAGTTCCGGATGTTCTTCTTTCAGGACACCATGCAAATGTTGAAAAATGGAGACTTGAAAAGTCAATTGAAAGAACAAAAAAATACAGACCGGATTTATATGAAGAATATTGCAGAAAGCAGAGTGGTACTTGACACTCTGCTTTTTAGATGTTATAATTTTATAGAAAATTTGAGCCTAGATAGCTCAGTCGGTAGAGCAGAGGACTGAAAATCCTCGTGTCGCTGGTTCGATTCCGGCTCTAGGCATTTTTAACTGATTATTTATTTTATTTTTATTAAAATGGCAGCTTACAATGATGTTTTCAGACATTTCTTGTGGGGTGTCTATGTTTTTATATAAAAAAATATTGTAATTAAATTTTTACCTTTTAAAATTATTAAAAAATAAAACGGAAAAATGTAGATTTATTAAATTAATATAGAGAAAAATTGGTACTTGTATATCAATATTAATTATATTATTATAAATGAACAATGATTTTTGAAATGGTGGTAAAATGGATAATAACGTGTTTTTCAAAGGTAAAGCTATAATAGATGAACAGTTTAATATTTTGTCAGTAGATGATGAGCTTAAAGATTTTTTAGGAGACACTCTCGTTAATACTAAACTTGCACGACTTATACATCCAAGTGATATAAACCAGCTTGAGGCAGCTGTAAAGAATGCCCAGAGTGAATCGGGATTTGTTACAGCACTTAGAATGGTAGATAATACAGGAAGATACAGATGGTTTGTTTATATTATAGATGTAGCTGAACCTGCGGATAATGTTTGTAACAGCAGAATATGCAGTATATCGATTTTTGATATAAGAGTATTTTTTAAACATACAGATACAAAGGCTGATAACACATATATGGAATATTTCAGTCTTATGGAGTATCTTATGTTCTCATATGACGTATCCACTGACAGATTGAGAATTTTTATGATGGAGAGCCATCAGCAGGTAGATTTTTACCGGGGAACCTTAGCTGACTGGCGTAGAACAATGCTTGCCAATGGCAATGTGTATGGCGTTACACGCAATATATTTGATTCTTTTTGTGATGATTTTGCCAATGGAACAGAGATATTTGAACGTGAGTTTAAGATGAAGATATTTGAGAATTCACAGGGAATGGAATGGTGTCTTGTCAAAGGTAAGACTATCATAGATTTTAATGGCAAAAAGCATGTAATTGCCACAATGTCAAAGATAAGTCCTGTCAATGCTGAAGAGCATGTATATCTTAATTCAGATGCACTTGATGTAGGAACGGATATTCTTAATAAGCGTGCGATTACGGAATATACAAAGAGGCTGATTGAATCAAAACCCGGATGTCCTGTTACAATTGCAATTATAGATATCGATAATTTTAAGACGATTAATGATGAGTTTGGTCATATGTTTGGAGATGAGGTAATATGCAATGTTGCAGATGTTATTAAAGAGTCTGTTGAAGGAAAGGGTGTAGCCGGAAGAATTGGCGGAGATGAGATGTTTATCGTTGTTAAAGGGCTCGAGAGCAATGATGAGATAAGAAATGTGCTTCGTACAATCCGCAATAACGTCTCATTTATGTATAATAACCAGCCTGATAAGCCGCATGTCACATGTTCTATCGGTTCATCTACATATCCATGTGATGGACAGACATATGAAGAACTTTTTAATATAGCAGATAAGATGCTTTATCTTGCAAAAGAGAAAGGCAGGGACAGATATATAATATATCTACCGGATTTGCATGAGGATTATGTGAAGGGCAAAGGAATGCCTAATTCAGAGGCATGCATGTTTTACAAGTACAAAAAAATCGGGGTTGTTAACGATATAGTTAATGCTTACAGAAAAATTGGAAAAGACAGTATTATGGAGTCAGCCGGTAAAATAAAGAGAGCTTTTGCATTAGACAGCATATTTATTTATCACCATACAGGAGGGGCCTGGGAGAGAAATATTATAATAGGTGACAAAGATATTGCTGAAGATAATGATTATCTTAATGATAAGGCATATATAGCTGATTTTACGGAAGATGGTATTGAAGTTATTGATAATATCAATTTTTTTGAAAGACGTGCAAAAAATACGGTTAAGGCATTTATTAATATGGGAATTAACCAGGCTGTCCAGATTATAGTTAATGTCAGTGATAAAAATGATGTTATTGTTTCATTTAACAGAAACAGGCAGATGAGCAAGTGGAGCGAGATGGATATAGTATATCTTGCAATACTTGGTAATATATTTGGAAATGGAATATACAATGATTAATACATTTGTTGCCCTTGATATTGAGACGACAGGTCTTAATCCGGCAGAAGATAAGATAATAGAAGTAGGAATGGCCAAAATATCCGATGGAGAAATTGTTGACAGTTATTCAACACTTGTTAATCCTGGAATAAAAATCAGCGAACGTATCACCATGATAACAGGTATTACAGATGATATGGTAGAAGGAAAGCCGGAGATAACAGAGATAATAAGTGACATAGTCGATTTTACAAAAGATATGCCAATCCTTGGACATAATGTAATATTTGATTACAGTTTTATTAAAAAGGCGGCTGTTAATTCGGGACTTGATTTTAAAAAGAGTGGAATTGATACGTTGAAGCTGTCAAGAAGGCTTCTTCCCGAAGTACCGCATAAAACACTTGAATATCTGTGTGGATATTTTGGGATTGATGCAGGGAATTCGCACAGGGCATATGATGATGCATTGAGTGCAATGAAACTGTATGAGAAGCTCCATCAAATTAAACCTGATGATACAGGATTTGATGAGCTTATAGAGCTTAACTATTCAGCAAAGAAGGATTCTCCGATTACTGCGGCACAAAGAAAATATCTTATAGCACTTACCGAAAAGCATGGGCTTGAGCCGGTTGAAGACATTGATGCACTGACGAAGAGCCGTGCATCAAAGCTTATTGATAATATTATATCTAATTATGGAAAGTAATTGCTATTGCAGATAATCTGTTATAAAAGGTATGCGTCGATTTTTTTGATTATGGAATCTTTTGTTATAGTATTAAGAGTTTCTGCATATTTTTTAAGGTGATTAATTTTTTCATTTTCGCCGTTTTTAGAATAGATTTCTGCAAGCATTACATAATTGGCAGATAAATCTGAGCGGCTGCGGATTCCGAATTCAAGGAAGCTGACAGCCTCTTTTTCATATCCGTTATCAATTAGTGCTTTTGCAAGGTTAATAATTTCACGACACAGCGTATGGAAATTATTTTCATATATTGTAAGTTCTGAAAGATTGGCAACACCATATTCCAGTTTTAAATCGGTGTTAGTCTTGCCGGTAAGGTTCAGGATTTTTTCATCTTTAAGATTCATAATATTCTGTTCGGCATTGCTTATTTCGGCAATGTCGGTTTTTATAAATGGCAGATTATCAGGTATTGTTATGTAATTAAGATTTGAAATATCGCGTTTACGGCTTTGGTTGGCTTCACTTTCACGCTTGAAAAAATCTTCATTTGAGCTAGCGGTTTTGTTGTTATTTCTTTTAAAATATATTTGCATTAAGATAAGTATTATTATAAAATAGGGCAGTATTAAATGCATTTGAATCTCCAATCTATGGAAAACAGTGCGGAAAAGAGGAAATATGATTAATTTTAATAACAAAAAAAATAAGAAAATATTGACAGCGGTTATAATTATTTTTCTTGTAGTCGCGATGGTTGTACCGATGGTTGCCTCTGCACTGCTTTCATTTCGTTAAATAATTTATTAATAAAATGATATATTAAATCGCCTTTTTTTTCAATATGTTAGATATAGAATATTAAATGCGGTCCGGAGGAGAATATGAAAACAGGAAAAATAACAAATTCAGTTATCAGTCGTTCTGTATTAAAAAATATAAAACCTGCAAAGAACAGCCTTGCTGTCAAGCCGTCAATTGGTGCAGATGCTTCAGTCCTTGAAAATGGTATTGTAATTGCATCAGACAGCGGTTTTGAACCTGTCTATACAGCATCTAACAATATTTATGCAAGAGGTGGAAGACCGCAGTATATCCAGTGCTGCGTCAATCTTGCACAGGATATGCGTGAGATACGTCTAAAAGAGATAATGCAAAAGATTTCTGCGGATTGTGCACAGCTTGGGCTTGTTGTTTCAGGTGGACATACACAGGTTGAGGCAGGAAATACAAGAGCTGTTGTAGCGGTTACAGCAGTTGGATTTACAGAAAATGTGAAAGAACCACATGCTGTCGGAAGCAATATGGCGAAGCCGGGAGACGATATTATAATGACAAAATGTATCGGCATAGGTGGAGTACAGTATATTATAAATAATAACAGAGAAAAAATACTTGAAAAGTATGTTGAAGATGTAGTAAAACGTGCATATGGCAATAGAAGTGATTTGTCAATTGCAAAAGAAGCCTGTATAGCGATAGAAAATGGTGCTGTATCTTTGCACGATATGTCACAGGGTGGTGTATATGCAGCGTTATGGGATATGGCTGAAGCATCAGGAACAGGACTTCTGGTGGATTTCAGGGCAATAGCTGTCAGACAGGAAATAATAGAGATATGTGAAATATTTGACATTAATCCATATGAATTAAATTCTTGTGGAAGTCTTTTGATAACATCATCCGATTCTGAGCGTATTATAAAAGCACTTGCAGAAGAGGGAATTGACGCATGTGTTATAGGAAAAGTTACAGATGGCAATGATAAGATAATCAATAATCTTGATGATGTTCGTTTCCTTGATAAACCGGTACAGGATGAAATTTACAGACTGCAGGAGATGCAGAGTGAAACAACAGCAGAATGAGACTGCATGTACAGTGAAAGGATTATGATATGAGAGAAAAGATTTTAAATATGCTTGAAAAAAATTCAAGAATAGATATAAAGGATATGGCTGTTATGCTGGGGATAAGCGAGCCGGAGGTAGCCAATGAAATCGCTGATATGGAAAAAGAGCATATTATATGCGGATATAATACAATAATTGACTGGGATAAAACGAGTGAAGAAAAGGTTACGGCACTTATTGAGGTTAAGGTTACGCCACAGAGAGGGCTTGGATTTGACAGCATTGCTGAAAGAATATACCAGTATGATGAGATAACTTCTGTATATCTTATGTCAGGCGGATTTGATTTTACGGTTATTATTGAGGGAAAGACAATGAAATCTGTAGCACAGTTTGTCGCCAATAAGCTTGCACCGCTTGATTCGATATTAAGCACTTAAACACATTTTGTATTGAAAAAATATAAAGATTATGGAAAAGTTCTTGGCGAACCTGAGAAAGACGAAAGGATGCCGGTGACACCATGAGAGATGCTTTATCTAAAAAAATTGTTGATATTGAGCCTTCTGGAATACGTAAATTTTTCGATATAGTAAGTGAAATGCCTGATGCAATATCGCTTGGTGTCGGGGAACCTGATTTTGACACCCCTTATCGTGTAAGGGAAGAGGGCATTTATTCGCTTGAAAAAGGCCGCACATTTTATACGTCAAATGCCGGTTTAAAAGAGTTAAGGGATGAGATAAGCCGTTATATTGCAAGAAAATATAATTTGAATTATAGTGCCGAAGATGAGATAATGGTCACAGTAGGAGGAAGCGAAGCGATAGATGTTGCACTTCGTTGCATGGTTGATCCGGGGGATGAAGTACTGATTCCGCAGCCATGTTATGTATCTTACGTCCCATGTGCGGTTATGGCAGATGCAAAGCCGGTGGCTATTGAGTTAAAAGCCGAGAATGAATTCAAGCTTACAAAAGAAGAACTTATAGCATCAATAACAGATAAGACTAAGATACTTATACTGGCATATCCTAATAACCCGACAGGTGCTATTATGACAAAGGAGGAGCTTGCAGAGCTTGTACCTGTTATAATTGACAATGATTTGTATGTTATTTCTGATGAGATTTATTCAGAGCTTACATATGGCAGCAGGCATTGCTCTATAGCATCATTTCCGGGAATGAAGGAAAGAACTGTAGTCATAAATGGATTTTCAAAAGCATTTGCAATGACAGGATGGAGACTTGGGTATGCCTGTGCACCGAAAAATATTATGACGCAGATGATAAAGCTTCATCAGTTTGCGATAATGTGTGCTCCCACAAACAGCCAGTTTGCTGCGGTTGAAGCGATGCGTAACTGTGATGATGAAGTCGGAAAGATGGTTGAGGCATACGACCAGAGAAGAAGATTTCTACTTAATGCATTTAAGGAAATGGGAATAGAATGTTTTGAGCCATATGGTGCATTTTACGTATTTCCATCAATTAAAAAGTTTGGCATGACATCGGATGAGTTTGCTAACAGACTGTTGTTTGAGCAGAAGCTTGCCGTTGTGCCGGGAACTGCATTCGGAGCTTCGGGTGAGGGTTTTGTCAGAATTTCGTATGCTTATTCTGTTGAGAAATTGAAAGCAGGACTTGAGAGGATAGAAAATTTTATAAATAACTTGTAGGAGAAAAAACAATGACTGGAATAAATGTTGATTATATTAATCCGTTCTTAATGGCGGCAACGGGGATTATTAAAGATATATGTCAGATTGAAATGAAGATTGGCAAACCTTATGTAAAGGAGACAGCGTTTGCGGATGATTCAGTTATTATTATGATTGGTATTACGGGAGAGATGCGTGGTCAGGTTATGATTGTTCTTTCATATACAAAGGCACTTGAAATTGCATCTAAGATGATGATGGGGATGCCGGTTGAAAAACTTGATGAAATGTCTATTAGTGCAATCAGTGAACTTGGTAATATGATTATGGGTAATGCTGCGACAATATTTTCAACAAAAGGAATACTTATAGATATTACACCGCCTACGGTCTGTCGTGGTAATCTTACCATTGCACAGTCATTTGCACAGAATATATGTGTACCTTTAAGCGGCGGCGATATAACAATTGAACTTGACGTTGCTGTCAAGGCCTGATAGAAAAGAGGCACATAAATGCTTAATATTGTATTACACGAACCTGAAATGCCTGCAAATACAGGAAATATAGGAAGAACATGCGTTGCAGCAGGTGCAAGGCTACACCTTATAGAGCCTTTGGGATTCAGTATCAATGATAAGATGGTAAAAAGAGCCGGTCTTGATTATTGGGATAAACTTGATGTGACAGTTTATGATGATTTTAATGATTTCTGTGAGAGAAATCCGGGAGCTAAGATTTATATGGCTACAACAAAAGCACATAAGACATATACCGAGGTTTCTTATGAGCCGGACTGCTATATAATGTTTGGTAAAGAAAGTGCCGGAATTCCTGAGGAAATTCTTGTGGATCATGAAGATACCTGTGTAAGGATTCCAATGATTGGAGATATCCGTTCACTTAATCTTTCCAATTCCGTTGCCATTGTTTTGTATGAGGCTTTAAGACAGAATAATTTTGATCATATGAATCAGGAAGGTCATCTGCACCGACTTGAGTGGCATGATGAGTAAAATTACAGCCGTGGAGTGTGTTAGTTATCACAACCACGGCTGATTTTGACTGCTTTTTGTTGTTTCAGACTGTTTTTAAGTGTTTTCAGCTGATTTTGCAATTGGCAGTGAGAATATGAATTCTGTTCCGACGCCGACTGTACTGATTACGTCAATATTTTCATTAT
>OJMJ01000555.1_pt1 | contig 18258 bp, 19 predicted proteins | sample 1597181 | NCBI WGS metagenome assembly OJMJ01 (sample SAMEA2452126, study PRJEB22498) | human gut metagenome | biome: human feces; feature: human gut; material: feces | place: Australia | collected 2012
ATTACAGGCTGGTTCGCACGTCGTCACGGTTGGACGATTGACCGTGAATGGATAATTTACACATCGGGCGTAGTCCCAGCCATCTCGGCAGTCATCAAGGCTTTGACCGTTCCGGGAGATAAGGTATTGGTGCAGACCCCGGTCTATAATTGTTTCTTTTCTTCAATCCGTAACAATGGGTGTGAAATGGTATCATCACCGTTGGTCTTTGCAAGTAATACTTTCACCATCGATTATGAAGATTTAGAGCGTAAGACTGCTGATCCGAAAGTGAAGGTGATGCTGCTGTGCAATCCTCACAATCCTGCCGGAAGGGTGTGGAAACGTGAAGAACTGGTACGTATTGGTGAAATTTGTATTCGACACGATGTTACGGTCGTTTCGGATGAGATTCATTGCGAACTGGTTTTTCCAGAGTACCGTTACACACCGTTTGCTTCCATCTCAGAAAATTTCCGTCACCATTCTGTAGTCTGTATATCTCCCAGTAAAGCGTTCAATATTGCCGGATTACAGATTGCGAACATTATTTGTGCTGATGCTAACCGTCGAGCGAAAATCGACCGGGCCATTAACGATAACGAAGTATGTGATGTCAATCCTTTTGGTGTAATTGCGACTCAAGTAGCTTACAACGAAGGGGAAGAGTGGCTGAACCAACTCATCAAATATTTACAGGCCAATTTTCTCTATATGCAGGAGTTCTGTCGGGAACATCTGCCCGAGTTTCCTATCACGGTATTGGAGGGAACCTATCTCGTTTGGATGGACTGTCACAGACTCGGCATACACTCGCAGGAACTCGAACAGCGATTGGTTAACGAAGCCGGATTATGGCTCAATGCAGGAACAATGTATGGGACTGAAGGAAAAGGATTCATGCGCTGGAATATCGCCTGCCCACGTACTACACTGGCAGAAGGATTGAAACGTTTTACTGGTTTCGTAAGAAATCTTTAAGAGATATATACGGCAAATTCATTTTTAATAGAACGCAACTATATAGTTTACCATACCAAGCATTACGTATAACAAAGTAAATAGTTGCGACTTAATTTTTTATCTCATTTTTTCTTTTCTTCCACAACTGATAACTATTGATGATGTTCTGCCACAAATTATATATCATAGAGTGTATTAATCTGATTATCAATAAGGAAGCCCACCTATTACTAACAGTGGGTAACAAAATAGTAACAAAAAAACGAAGAAATTCGCTTAGTGGTGGGCTTACGCTGCAAAGGTAACAAAAGCCCGCCAATCATAAAAATAAAGCTGGCGAAAAGAGAAACATTCTTTTTCTTTTCGCCAGCATCTATTTTGCTGTCAACACAAACAGGTTTAGTCCGTTTTGGATATCTATACAAAGCGATAAACTAAAACTCAATTTTCACCTACCTGAAAAAAAGTTCCTACTTCTTTTTGCTATTTAAAATATTGTTCGTTGTTTTGCGAACAACAAATAAAAAGGAGATATTGAAGTGAAAGATAAACCGTACACAGTAGAGCAGGAACAGATTGCTCGTTTTGCCAAAGCAATGGGACATCCCGCACGAATGGCTATTCTTGCTTTTTTAGCAAATCAAGAAAGTTGCTTCTTCGGTGATATACACGAAGTGCTGCCTATCGCTAAGGCAACCGTTTCTCAACATTTGAAAGAACTGAAAGAAGCTGGCTTAATTCAAGGAGAAATAGAAACGCCAAAAGTACGATATTGTATCAACCGGGAAAATTGGGAACTCGCACGAAAGTTATTTACTACTTTTTTGGGGGATTGCCAATGTAAAGGTACATCGTGCTGTGAATAACAGCACCTTTTTTTAAAATCATTGTTCGTAGTTCTACGAATTACGATTATTATATTAACTTTAAAGTAGAATTAGAAATGGAAATCAAAGTATTAGGAACCGGGTGTTCAAGCTGTAAAGCATTGTATGAAACCACTAAACAAGCTATTTCAGAATTAGGCTGCGATGCAACACTAATCAAGGAAGAAGATTTATTGAAAATCATGGAGTACAACATTTTAGGTCTTCCGGCTTTGGTGATTGACGGAAAAGTTGTATCAGCCGGAAAAAGATTGTCCCTTTCGGAAGTAAAAGAGTTGATAACCAAATAAAAAATGAACTATGAGAAAGTTATTTTATCTACTGATTGCGATGCTGGTCTTAATGTCCTGTGGAAATGGTTCAAAGAAAAAAAACGAGGAAAACAAAGCGGAAGAAATACAGCCTAACCGCATTGAAGTTCTCTATTTTCATGGAGCGCAACGATGTATCACTTGCAGGGCGATTGAAGCCAATACAGTAGCCCTTTTGGATAGTCTTTATTCCCAAGAAAAAGCAAATGGCAAGATTATCTACAAAGTAGTAGATATTTCTAAGAAAGAGAATGAAGCGATTGCAGACAAGTACGAAGTTACATGGTCGTCTTTGTTTGTGAATGGCTGGAAAGACGGAAAAGAGAATGTAAACAATATGACCGAGTTTAGTTTCTCCAATGCGAGAAATGCACCGGACAAGTTTAAAGAGGGAATTAAAAGCAAGATTGACGAATTGTTAAAACAGTTGTAAGATGGACTTTCTTCAATCATTATTAGATAGCAGTTCTGTTCCCGCTATTACAGCCTTTATATTGGGGATTTTAACGGCAGTTAGCCCGTGCCCGCTGGCTACAAACATAACGGCAATAGGATTTATAAGCAAGGATATAGAAAACCGTCACCGGATTTTTATAAACGGGTTGCTCTACACTTTCGGCAGAATAGTGACCTATACGGTTCTTGGCTTTATTCTTATTCCTATTCTTCGTGAGGGCGCAAGTATGTTTATGGTGCAAAAAGCTGTAAGCAAATACGGGGAAATGCTGATTGCTCCGGTGTTAATCATCATTGGAATATTTATGCTTGATATAATAAAACTCAATCTACCCAAAATTAATATCGGTGGGGAAAGCCTGAAAAAGAAAACTAAAGGCGGTTGGGGAGCTATGTTGTTGGGGGTCTTATTCGCTCTTGCTTTTTGTCCTACCAGTGGAGTATTTTATTTCGGTATGCTTATCCCTCTATCAGCAGCAGAAACAGGCGGCTATCTCTTACCTGTAATCTATGCTATTGCTACGGGATTACCTGTAATCCTTTTTGCATGGATTTTAGCTTATAGTGTTGCCGGACTGGGGAAGTTTTACAACCGAATACAGATATTTGAGAAATGGTTTCGCAAAATAGTTGCTATTCTCTTTATCGCAGTTGGAATATATTACGCAATAGTACTTTATCTATAAATAAACATTAAGTATCATTTTAAATAAAAAACAGTATGAAAAAGATAGAAATTTTCGACCCGGCAATGTGCTGCCCTACGGGTCTTTGTGGAACAAACATCAATCCTGAATTGATGCGTATTGCGGTAGTAATCGAATCATTGAAGAAACAAGGTATCATCGTTACCCGCCACAATTTACGTGACGAACCACAAGTATACGTAAGCAATAAGACGGTGAACGACTTCCTGCAAAAGCATGGTGCGGACGCACTGCCTATTACTTTAGTAGATGGAGAAATAGATTTAAATTCATTCCAACACTATGCATATTTAGAAAAAGAAAAAGAAGATAAAGGATTTAAGTTGAGTGAATGGACGGGGGTCAATTTAGATTTTATGCCAGTTAAATAAGTATTCACCAATTAATTATTTAAGAAAAATGAGAACATTCAATTTATCAGATATAGAATTGACAAAATACCTTTTCTTCACCGGAAAAGGCGGTGTGGGCAAAACTTCTATTGCCTGTGCTACTGCGGTAGGTTTGGCAGATAATGGTAAGAAAATACTTCTTATCAGCACAGACCCGGCTTCAAACCTGCAAGATGTCTTTAATCAAACTTTAAACGGACACGGCACGGATATTCAGGAAGTACCCGGCTTAACTGTAGTTAATCTCGACCCGGAACAAGCTGCTGCCGAATACAGGGAAAGCGTTATTGCGCCTTTCCGAGGAAAACTGCCCGATAGTGTTATCCAAAATATGGAAGAACAACTTTCAGGTTCTTGCACGGTAGAAATTGCTGCTTTCAATCAATTTTCCGATTTTATCACGGATGCTGATAAAGCAAAAGAATATGACCATATCATCTTTGATACAGCCCCAACGGGACATACATTGCGAATGCTACAACTACCATCGGCTTGGAGTACGTTTATTAGCGAAAGTACGCACGGTGCATCATGCTTAGGGCAATTATCCGGTTTGGAAGAAAGGAAAGGCATCTATAAGCAAGCGGTTGAAACACTCTCGGATGCAAATGCAACTCGCTTAGTGTTGGTAAGTCGTCCCGAAATCGCACCTTTGAAAGAAGCTGCCCGTTCTTCGCATGAATTACAATTACTGGGAATTAATAACCAGCTATTAGTAATCAACGGACTTTTGCTGCAATTAGATGAAGCCGATAGCGTATCGAAACAAATATATGACAGACAGCAAACCGCCCTGAAACAAACCCCTGCGGAACTGCTGGATTACCCCTCTTATTCTGTTCCTTTACGGTCGTATAATCTATCTAACATTGCAAATATCCGCCGGATGCTATACGATGATAATTTAACAGACAATGCGGATTATCAACGGATTACTGATGCAAAAGGTATAGACGAATTGGTTAATGACCTCTATCAGTCAGGGAAAAGAGTTGTATTTACTATGGGAAAGGGTGGCGTAGGTAAAACAACGTTAGCCACGGAAATAGCCCTGAAATTAACTAAACTGGGTGCAAAGGTGCATCTAACCACCACTGACCCAGCAAACCACCTGAATTACAACCTTGCAGTTCAGGCAGGTATTACAGTAAGCCGCATTGATGAAGCGGAAGTACTGGAAGCCTATAAAAACGAAGTTCGTAGTAAAGCTGCGGAAACAATGACTGCCGAAGATATGGAATACATAGAGGAAGATTTGCGTTCACCGTGTACGCAAGAAATCGCAGTGTTCCGGGCTTTTGCCGAAATCGTAGACAAAGCGGAAAATGAAATTGTTGTGATTGATACCGCACCTACCGGACACACCTTGTTACTGCTGGATGCAACGGAAAGCTACCACAAGGAAGTACAACGCACGCATGGCGATTCTCCTGCTTCGGTAAGAAAATTATTACCACGTTTAAGAAACCAGCAAGAAACGGAAGTTGTTATTGTGACCTTGCCCGAAGCAACCCCCGTCTTTGAAGCCGAACGTTTGCAAAAGGATTTACAGCGTGCGGGAATTAATAACAAATGGTGGGTTGTAAACGCTTGTTTATCATTAACCGATACGGAAAATTCTTTTTTGCGGGCAAAGGCACAAAATGAATTGACTTGGATTAAGAAAGTAGAAGAATTGTCAAAGGGAAACGCTGCCCTGATAGCTTGGAAAAATAATTGAGAATATGAGAATTTTAATCCTTTGTACTGGAAATAGTTGCCGTAGCCAAATGGCACACGGCTTATTACAATCATTTGACAGTAAACTGGAAGTCTTTTCAGCAGGAACAAAGCCTGCTGAAAAGGTTAATCCGATGGCAGTAAAGGTTATGACTGAAATAGGTATTGATTTAGCCCAACATACCCCTAAAAGTGTCAATCTATATGTAGGAAAAAAATGGGACTATGTTATTACGGTCTGCGGTGGTGCAAACGAAAGCTGTCCTATGTTTACTGGTGAAGTAAAAAACAGGTTGCATATTGGGTTTGACGACCCATCGGAAGCAACCGGAAGTCCGGAATTTATCGACAATGAATTTCATCGGGTACGGGATGAAATAAAAGCCCGTTTCTATGACTTCTATCTAAATGAATTAAAACCGCAATTAAACTAAATAGTTGTTGTTATGGAAAAGAAACAAGGAATTGGATTTTTTGAAAAATACTTAACCATTTGGGTTGCCTTGTGCATTGTTATCGGAATTGCTGTGGGGCAATGGCTCCCGGTAATCCCGCAAACATTAAGCAAGCTTGAATACGCCAACGTGTCGATACCCGTAGCTATCCTGATATGGTTAATGATTTACCCGATGATGCTAAAAGTGGATTTTCAAAGCGTTAAGAATGTCGGCAAACGTCCGAGAGGAATAATTGTCACCTGTGTTACAAATTGGCTTATAAAACCGTTTACCATGTTCGGGATAGCTTATTTGTTCTTCTATGTCATTTTTAAAACTTTTATACCTGCCGAATTAGCAGAAGAATATTTAGCCGGAGCGGTATTATTGGGGGCTGCACCTTGCACGGCTATGGTATTCGTGTGGAGTTATCTCACTAAAGGGGATGCCGCTTATACGCTGGTACAAGTTGCAGTGAACGATTTAATCATATTGATAGCGTTTGCTCCTATCGTTGCTTTCTTGCTGGGGGTTGGCGGCGTATCTATTCCGTGGGACACTTTAATGTTATCTGTTGGCTTGTTTGTTGTGATACCACTTGCTGCTGGGGTCATTACCCGCATAATGATTATACGCCGTAAAGGGATAGAATACTTCAATAATGTATTTATTAAGAAGTTTGATAATTATACGGTGGGTGGGCTGTTATTGACACTTATCATCCTATTTTCATTTCAGGGAGAAACGATACTGAACAATCCTCTGCATATCGTATTGATTGCAGTTCCGCTCGTGCTGCAAACGGTTCTGATATTCTTCGTTGCCTACGGTTGGGCGAAATGGTGGAAATTACCCCATGATATTGCTGCGCCTGCCGGAATGATTGGAGCAAGTAATTTCTTTGAATTAGCGGTTGCTGTGGCTATTTCTCTATTCGGTTTACAATCCGGGGCTGCATTGGCTACGGTGGTAGGTGTGCTGGTTGAAGTTCCGGTTATGTTGATGTTGGTAAGGATTGCAAATAATACACGGAAATGGTTTCCGATTACAAAATAATTGTAGATAAAAAGGAGAATGTGTCCATTCTGACACATTCTCCTAATGGAATGTTTTTGTTTTACTATCACTTAGTTTACCGTTGACAACAGCAAGTATGTGTATGGCAAGACCTGTGATTTAAGTGATGATGATGTCTACAGTTTCTATGGCTTAAAGTACATCCGACTAGTGACATCAATAAAACTAAAGTAAATGCTATTCCTAGAATTCTCATATTATTGTTGATTTTGAGTTTATTTTATAATTTAAAATCTGAGTTTAACACCCGCATTCATTACAAATCCATCCAAAGGAGCATAAATATCCCGGAAAACAGGATTAGATATACTTCCGGTATATATAGTATCAAAGCGGGTTTGCCGTCTGTCGGTGAAGTTTTCAAAGTTAGCATACAATGAAAACATCTCCCATATTTTTTCAATCATGAAGCCGCACACCACATATTGTTTTCCTTTTTGTCCGTCTCCTAGTTTTTGGGGGCTGAAATAATAAGCCTCTAATCCTATTTTCCATTTATCTTCTACTTCATACATTAGAATACTGTTCAACCTATGTTTCGGAGTTAATATATTCTCTTGTTTCACCCCATTTTCTTTGGTTCGGGTATCGGTGTATGTATAGCCTAAGTATAAGTGGAAATCTTTGTATCCGATTTTTACATTCGTTTCTCCTCCTTTGCTATCTGTATTGCCGGATATGTTGTTAAGTCGATATAGCCCATCTTTTGTAGATTGCAATAATAAAGGATTATCGAGATAAGTGTAGAAGAATAATTGGTTTATGCTGAAAGTTACATTTCCATCGAAGATTGATGTGACATAATTAAAGTCTAAATTCAAACCATAACTTCTTTCGAGCTTGTTATTGTCTTTATCAATTGGCAATACATTCTGATATTGTAGCCTTTCGCTATCCTCTGTAAATATGGTAGGTGATTTATAGCCAAATCCTCCTCCAAGTCGAGATGAAAACTTATCCGTAATTTTGAAATGTGCAGAAACTCGTGGTAGAATTGCTGCGCCATAATCCGGAATATAGTCTGCTCTTAATCCGGTTTCCAGATTCAACCATTTTGTTGCCTCCCAATTGTTTTGTACGAATGCTCCCATGGTTGTCTGGTTGTAGTCTCTTAACTGAAAATCAGTAAGTTTCTTTTCATCAAATTTGTCTGTCCATAAGTTGAGACCAGCCACCCATTCTGTTTTTTGATTCGTGCGTGTGTAAGTCAATTCACTAAAGGTAGATACCTGAGTACCTTCAAAAGTATAAGTGGGTACACCGATATTTCTATTGAAGTATGTTACACTGTTTTTGAAATCAATTCTGTCTTTTTCGCCGAATTTGTGTTCGAATGTCAGTTGTGTGGAATGTCTTTGAGTCTTGTTTTTCTCGAAATAGGAATGTGTGTCATTTCCATTTCCTTTAATATACTCAATATCCCCGCCCAAACGGTCTTCAAACATAGCATTTAGCCCTACACTCATTTGCGTGTTCTCTGAAAAATAGAGAAATAATTTGGGGTTGAAGACATATCTGTCAAACTGCGGAATGGCTGTGAATCCGGTGTTAGAGGGGTCGTAAGCCCAATTTCTGTTGTAGGAAGCAAAAATGGTTGTACCGACCTTTTTGAATCGTTGCCCATAGAAAGCGCTGACGTCCAAACCTTTTCCGGATGTCCCGTTAAGATGCAGACCTAAATCTCTTTTCTCTTCGGGAGTTTTTGAGATAAGATTAATCAAGCCTGCTATTGCTCCACCGCCATATAAAGTTGAAGTTGAGCCTTTGATGATTTCCACTTGTTTTAAGTCAAGAGGTGGCGTTTGCAATAATCCCAGTCCGCTCGCTGCACCAGCAAAAACGGGGAATCCATCTTTTAATATTTGTGTATATCTGCCATCCAATCCTTGTATGCGGATTGATGCATTTCCGGATGTGGCAGAAGTTTGCTGGGTGATAATACCTGTGCTTTCGTTTAGTAACATACGAATGTCGCCCGGTTTCATGCTCCCTTTTTCTCCTAGTTCTTCGCTTGAAATAAATTCAACACGGGTCGGGATGTTTTGAATAGTGCGTGTACCTCTGGTTGAAGAAATGGTAACTTCTTCCAGCATTTCATCATCTTGTTCCAAGAAGATTTCGACCGGAGCTGAAGAAGATAAAGGGAATGTGTATGATTTGGTTTCCGATTCATAGCCTAAGTAGCTGAATGTGATATGTTGCTTTCCGTCAGGTATGTTCGAAATGGTGATTATTCCGTTTTCATCTGAGCTTGCTCCATTGGCGGTTTTATTAAGAACGGCATTCACGCCAACCAGTATCTCTTTAGTATCTCCGTCTTTAACGATTGCTTTAAATATGTTTTGCGCACAAATGCTTTGTGCCAGCAATGTAATTATTGCCAGTGCTATTAATTTAATTTTCATTTTTCTTGTTTTGTCAATTTAGTGCCACACACTTAATCTGTATTATAATAAGTGCACGACGTACTGGTGATGAAACAGCGGTTTCATCATCATGAATTTAATAAATAAATGGTGAGGTCATATTAATTATGACATACAGAATTCTGCTAAATTCATCAGCTTAGGCGGCTGCCAAATTGAGGAAGAGAAATGAGGAATCATTTTCTCTTTGTAAAACGAAAGGTTATTATTTAATAGAATTAATTCGGCGGTTGGTGAATGAAACAATTTGGGTATTGGACAACCTGTGCATGTGTTGCAATGTAGAAATGGTGAACAATTGCAGTCTGTACATGAGGAACCATCATTATCAGCACATGGTTCTTCTGTTTGTTCATTAGCACATTGAAACAGACATTTGTCTTCAAGAAAGCATGGAACTGTTGATAATAACAGCACCCATAAAGCTAATATGTAGGACAAATGTTTCATTAATATCTATGCTTTGTTCTGATTTTGAGCTGCAAAATTAGTTATTTATATTTTATAAACAAAACATTCTGCAATTTTTATGGTAGTAATATAGAATATAACCTAGTATTTTTACCTAAAATATAAAGCTAGGGAATGATATCATTTTATAACCCATTTCCCTAGCTTTGTATATTGAAGTTTTAAATCCCCTTCTTTGCCTAATATAAAGACAAGGTTTATAGTAGTAAGATGAGTTGGAATGACGTAATTAACCAATTTGTATTTAGGAATTATATGAAGTGAATTATCCCCTATGTTTATGATGATAGAATCACCGTCAACTCGCACAGGTGGGGTTAGTCCGTATTTGTATTTGAATCCTTTGATCACTTCATCAAGATCTTTAGTTATCACAATTCCATCATATTTTCTAGGACGTTCTATCTTTAATTCAGGCATTATGGGATACTCTTCCTTTATCACCTCCTCTTTTTTCTTTATGTTTTTGGGTATAATGTGCACTTCATCCCATATAAGTTCCATCTGCTCCTTTATATCATGTATTTTCTTGCGTGATTTCTTTGTTTCATATACTCTTACAACCTTATCCCACATATAGCTTTCTGGAGAACGTTCAGATTTGGCTTTCTCGCGGTTTATAAGTGCCGTGAAATAGTCAAGCATGGTAAAATCCCTTCTCTGATAATCTGGATCTGTAAGTATTTCTTTTAAGATAAGGGTTTCCTTGTATATAAGCCTGTCTACAAATTCATTAAATTTCGATTCAACATCCTTTTTGGTTTTTAAGGAATATACTACCCCTGCTAAATCAAGTGCATAATAATCTTCGTCAGCATGGTATATAGCTATTGCCTTTATACCACGAAGGTAGAGTGTTATCCTTTTATCCAAATATTTTTTCATATCTTACATTATCTGTCTTCTCATTCTTCCGCATGGTTTTCTCATAATTATTCTTCCGTCAACAACTATTTCTTTTCCCTTTCGTCCTGGCTGCCTCAAATTGTCAAGCGTCAATGGTCTGCCTAAATTTGATAACAGCGCATATATTTTATCTATACGGTTCATCTTTCGTGTATTCTGCTGGAATACCTTTTCATCAATATAACGCTGTAAGTGGTATTCCGATACTGAAATATATGTTCCGCTTATCTCTCGTTTAAGGTGATGCCAAAATCCTTCTATACCGTTTGAAGAGCATCCGTCAATACTAAATATACCTTCCGAATGACAGACTTTTGTTAAATGAAGATCATTCGTCAATATATTGTATATATCCGTTTCGTCTGTATATAGCTTACATCCTTTAGCTAACTTTGGGGCAACTTCCTCAGCGACCATTTCACTTGTTACATCGCTGACAATCTTTGCCCACACGAAAGAACCGTCATTTTTCCAAAGTCCTACTACAGCCGACTTGTAATCTGTTTTAGTTCCTAGGTTCATGTATTCCTTCTCTTTGCTATGCCTCCATTTATCAATGCCGCCTATATAACATTCGTCAGCAGATATCTCTTCTGTAAGAAGAAAACTGTCTGGCTGTTCTATACAAGTATCAATACGTGCGTGCATAAACCATGCTGTAGCTTGTGTGACACCTACAAGTTCGGCTAGTTTATATGATGATATTCCGTTAGTTTCAATACAGTAATAGTATACTGCTTTGAACCACAAAGATAATGGAAGATTTGATTTCTCCATGAATGTGCCCGTCTTTATTGAGAAATTTCGTCCGATTGTACGGTCACGATATGTGCCGGGCTTTTTACGTCTTGCTACATTGTAAGATCCTGTAAATGGAGATTGGATGTTTTCACCCCAGCGGAGTTTCTCAAACGCTTCAATACACTGTTCTTCCGTACCGAAACTGTTTTTAAACTCTTTTTCACTGAGCCTTTTGATTCGGTATGTCTTCTTTTTGCCAGCCATTTCGTATCTTTTTTTGATACTATAAAGATATAAAAACATCTGATAATCAACAAATTTATTAACTAATAATATTTATTATTTTAATATATAAACCATTGTATTGAATTTGTATATAAATTATATAAATATTAAAAATGATAGTTATTTACTTGTTGTTAAATATAAGTTAAAGCAAGTAATAAAATTAAAACTTATTGATTATATATTTGGCGAATATAAAAATAATTGGTTCATATAGTTATATAATATGAAATATTTAATATATTTGCACTTGAATATACAAATAAGATTGGATATATCCAATCGTTGTACTGACATATAAAATAGCTCAATCGCCTTCTGAATCACCACCTCGGAAATAAAACGAGCTATAAATGAACCAATACATATTGGGTGAGTTGAAACCTTATAGGCGTAGACTTCCCCATAATGTATTGTGGCTTGTGGTGAGCCAAGAAGGCGTATGGGCGATAGTCTGCGCTTCCTTGTATACTTGTAATGCGTGGTTATTGCTGAAATTAGTGGAGCTTTATTTTTAGTATTAACCATAAAAATTCAAGTTTATGAAAAAGTTATTAAGTATGACGATGTTACTTACAGTAATGTTTCTAACGTTTTCCGCATGTTCAAATGACGATGATGATGTTGCCACAACTTATACACTCTCTTTGGATGTGCACTCTAACCTTTCTAGTACCGTCCGTTTATTTGAGTATAATGATAATGGGGATAAGATTGGTAATAAATCAATAGAATGCAAAGCAGGAGATATACATACATTTACTGCTGATCCAGAAACATATAAAGTAAAAGTTTATTTATCAATAGGGAATATCATAGGTAAATGGGTTCAACAAGTATTCATACTAAAAAAAGGAGGGGATACAAAAATATCCATTGATGATAAAACTTTAATAGGGCCAAATGAACCCTAATTATAAGAAAGGCCGGAGTTGTTACTCTGGCCATATATTTCAATTTTCTTCAAATCCTATAATCTTGTCTATGCCTTTGTCAAAATCATCATTTGATTTCGTTTCTGATTTGGAATAATATATATCATCAAAATAAAACTTTATCTGTTGGTTTTGTTTTGGGAAAGCCAAATCTACCATATCTATAAATCTGTCCCAATTATAATTAGAAGCACGCCCTAATGCTTCTAAAGATGATATATGTGATAGTAATTTAGGTATTCCAACTTCTTCTGTTAAAAACTGATGATGTTTATATTTTCTATGTCCATTATGACTATCTTCAATTTTGGGATTTTTTCTTCTTAATTCAGATAAGACAAGTGGAGTTAATCTTTCATATATCAAATCATTTATCCATTTACCAACCACACTTGGATGTTTATGCGTATAATCCCATGTCCATCCCCTCATCTTATATATCATCTCAAAAAAAGAATCCTCAAAACGTTTTACTAATGCCGCAGCCTCCTTTCGCATAATGGAAGATAAATATTTTTGCAATTCATCTTTTGCCCTTCGCTTATCATTGATATTTTACATAATTGGTGTAAATTAATATATAATTGCCTTTTTTAAAATCATTTTTCGCTTAATTATTGATGAAGTGATTATTTCTACTAGATATTCTGTGTCTTTTTCCTAATAATCAGAAAATTTATTCAATAAAATATAACCTGATATAATATTTTAACTTTTATATAACAAAATATATTTTTATATAATAATTATTCTATTGATATCCTATTGTTATTTTTTACTAAATTAATAGGAAATATAATTATTACTCAGATTCCTGTTTATTAAATTATTTTTTTAAATCTTTGTCATCAAAAATTCTTCAATAACTTCTTGAATAGAATCTTCTTCCAATTTTTTATATATATCATAAAATTCTTTATTCAAGCTAACATATATGATATTAGCTTGATTTTTTACAGTATTTATATCATTCAATATACCACATGTTTCACTGTAAGTGCATTTTTTTCTATATCTATCTTTTACCTCATTTATTGATAATAATAAATTGTCATATTCCGAACCTGTAGGAAAACATTCATCAACTGAATAGTCATAATCTTTGCTAGGTTGCATATTATGTCTAGGGTCTAACAAAACAACATAAAAGACAAAAGATGTTTCATCAAAAAAACCTATAACACGTCCTTTCCCTTTAGAAATAGAGAATTGCCACATAGGAAATTCTTCGTCATTATCTATATATTCTTTGGGAAGCCAATTTAAATCAGTTCGTTTTATAGGAATATTTTTAGCATTCCAATCAATAGGATGTAACTTATATATCTTCTTTTCACCTTTTTCACCAAATATCTTTTCATCTTTACTACTCATATCTTGAAGTCTGTTTAATACTCCTATAAACCATTTATTATCCTCTTCGCTTAGTCCAAAATAATCTATTTCTTTAAAGTATAAAAAAGAAAAGCTCCATTTTTTTGAAGGGAGTTTTTTATTAGTTAAAGAAAGTAGGTTATTCTTCTTTTGAAGAGTTAATTTCTGACCATTTTTTTTCATAATATGACTTCATTAATGAAGAATCTATTACTTTCTCACATCTTTGATTTGGTTTTAATCCTTTTCTAGTATTAATCCAAGGATCTTCATTGTGTGTCATTTCTTCTAATTCCGCACCAGTAAATTGAGCATAGTTTTCTAAAATATATTCAATAAATACTGCATCATCATTACATATTTGACTCATTACATCATTATTGATAACGTCATCTAAATTAATATCAGAATATAAAGTCTTAGTATCCTTAAATCTATCGTAAATTTCTCGATTAACAGGGCCATGAATCCATGCTTGAAAATCTCCAATAAAAAAGTTATCATGTTTAATCCCATACGACCATGCCTGAATATAATAAAGTAACTTCTGTAACTTCAAATTTATTAGAGATGCACTATCCTCTGATTTTATTTTTAATATTATATAATCAGCTATATCGTTTATATTATAATTCATATATACATCCTTTTATAGTTATCCACAAACTAACAAAAATATTTTGATAAATCATTATTAACTTAACATACTTTATCCATTTTGTTACCACAAATATAAAAATATAAATTTACATATCAATGATTAGTAGTTAATATTACATAAATATAACTTAGATTGAGTATGCTTGGAATTTATTATTTATATTTTTGTTGCAAAATTATAAATCTATTAAATTATGAAGTGGTTATTGTTAATTCCTGCTATTCTAGTAAGTAGTTGTTCATCTCCTTCAAACAATAAAATAGAAAACAAACAAGAAGAGAAAACAATAGTAGAAAATCTAGAATCAAAAGCTAAACGACAAATGATGGCAACAATTAAAGAGCTTGCCAATAATCCTAGTTCTGTCAGTATATCAAAATTTGAAAAAGAGTTTGAATTTGATTCTTTGTATGTAGCCAAATTCACAATGAGAGCGCAAAATGAGTTTGGTGGATACTCTATTACCGACTACGAGTATATATATATGATAAAAGAAGATGGAATACATGATGCCCTAGTTGATTTGAAGGTTAACCCTAAAATAATAATGCTGGCAGCGAGAGCCTTTAATGTAGCTTCAAAAAAAGATAAAAATGCGGATTTTACATCTTCTATAAAAGTAGCTGCTAATTCTTTAGTTTCATTTGTTGGTAGGAAAGTTCCAGATCGTCCTGTTGAAGAAATTAAATTAATAAATGAATGGGGGAAATAATTAAACAATGGAATTAATTATAATATTAATAATTTTTGTAACTGCATTTGTAATAGCAGTTAACACTAGAAAAAAAACATGTAAGTATGGAAAACAACGTATCATCTAACAACATCCCATCAGAAGATGGACAGTTTAAACACGAAAACAGATTATCAATGATATCTGGGTTTATATTATTCATTGATATCTTAGGATCTATAATACTTCTTATTATGGGAATTGTAGAATCAAGCTCATATAGGTCTAATGGATATGGATGGATTTATATATTTTTATCTATCGCAGTGTTATTGTATGCATTTTTATTTCACTCGTTTTTTATCGTTATTAAGGAGATATCTGTCAGTATTAAAAAGAATAACATTTCCCCTATACCTAAAATAAATGATGAAAAGACACCCCCCTACTCAATCTAATGTGAAAAGCGATCATCAAGATTGCTTGAGCCAGTGGAAATAAAAAGAACGATATAGGCACTGAAATTCCAGTGCCTTTTTTATTTTACTTAAAAACTTCGGGTTATATTCTATATTACTACCATTTTTATTATATCTATTAAGAAGTTTGACAATTTTATGGTGAGGTGACCGCTACTGACACTCATTATCTTGTTTTCATTCCAAAGAATAACATCACCAGTGTAATAGTCCAAATAGATAGACTGATTACCATTGGCAAGTTGCTTAAACCGGATTCTTACAGGCTCCTTCAATTTTGCCTCTTGTTTCTTCTTCGCCATACTTATGTTTTTATTTTGTTACCGATGGCAAATATAGATATTTTTTTTGTTACTCAACGCTATTCGAGTAACAAACTGGTAACAAAATAAACGCATTTATTGGAATTAATAGGAAAATCGGAAAAACAAAGGAAAAGATGAATATAAACAGCAAATAACTAAATATCAATATCTTATATTCATTATTTTATCTCATTCTTTCTCTTTTTCCATAGCTGCCATGAGTTGATAATGTTTTGCCACACCACATAACTACCCGGACCGACAGACGATAAAGGATTAAGATACGTAACCGCCATCCAAATAGCTAGTACTGTATTTTTTTGCCCCAATGCCTGTCCTGCACTTATACGGTCATTATATGCACTACCAATTCTTTTACCAAAATAAAATTGTAAACAACAAGTTACTAAACCGGCAAAAGCAATCAACATCTCTACCGTTACATCAGCAGTACTGTTAACCAAAGAGCGAGTAGTCTGCCCCATTACAATGGTCAATGCTACCGCCCATAAATAAAAAGCCGAAGTATGATATTTCAGTAAAAACTTGTGGAGCCGGGGAATATAATAACGGAATAATAAAGCGATAAAAAACGGTGCAAGCAACAATGGAAAAACCTTACTTAAAATCTTAAGAAAAGCAATACCAAAAGTAACATCTGTATGTGGTTCAACCAATGGAAATATCAAAGGAACTGCTATTGCAGCCAAAATATTTGAAAGCAATGTATAAGTAGTCAAACTGGAAGCACTTCCACCTAGTTTTCCCGTAATTACTGCCGCTGCCGTAGCAGTAGGACAAATAAGACAAACCATAGCCGCCTCGAATATCTCCTTATAAGATTCATCCATCGGACAAAATATTAACAACAACGCAATAATACCACAAGAAATGGCTTGAATAGCCAACAACCAGCCATGCCATACTCTAGGAACCAACTCTTTTGGTTCAATTTTACAGAATGTAAGCAACAATTGGGCAAAAATCAAGGAAGGAGTTAAAAAAGAAATCAACCCATTCATAAATGGCTTTGTCGGCTCCAGAAAAGTGAAGTTGGCAAAAACAAAATAACCGATAACTCCTGCAAGCATCGCTAGAGGTAACGTCCAATTCTTCATAAACTTAAACAAATCCATCTTTCAATATTTATTTCAGAATACAAAATAAAAGAATTTAGTCCAAACACTCGTCTATTTTTCGGGTTTTGTGGCAAGTTTCGAATAAAAAACGCAAAACTTAAAGACAAAAGCCGAGTTTTCACTAAAAATCGCTACATTTGCAACTTAATTGATATGAAAACCGATAGACTTAAAATAATATTCCTGTTGTGTAGCCTGTGGCTGGTCTTTCCCTGTTTCTGCCTGGCGGCAAAGGGAAAGGACTTTGTAGTCGTCATTGATCCCGGTCATGGCGGACATGATCCCGGTGCTATCGGCAGACGTGGAAAAGAAAAAAACATCAATCTGAACGTAGCTTTAAAAGTAGGACAACTGATCCAAAATAACTGTAATGACGTAAAGGTAATATATACCCGGAAAACAGATGTCTTTATCCCTTTGGATCGTCGTGCACAAATAGCCAATAATGCCAAGGCCGATTTATTCATCTCTATACATACTAATTCCATAGCCCGTGGCAGAACTGTACGGGGAGCAGAGACTTATACGTTAGGACTCCACCGTACTGAAGAAAATTTAGAAGTTGCTAAAAAAGAGAACTCGGTTATTTTGATAGAGGATAATTATGAACAACGTTATGCCGGATTCAATCCAAATTCTTCTGAAAGCTATATTATTTTTGAATTTGTACAAGACAAAAATATGGAGAAGAGTGTAAAATTAGCCACTCTTATCCAAAAACAATTCAAGAATACAGCCAAACGAATAGACAAAGGAGTACATCAAGCCGGATTCCTAGTTCTACGTGCCACTTCCATGCCTAGTGTTTTGGTTGAATTAGGCTATATCTCAACACCGGATGAAGAACAATATCTTTTATCCGATGCAGGCACTACGGCGTTATCTAACAGCATTTATAAAGCATTCCTCAATTACAAGCGCGAACATGACGCCCC
>OJMJ01000560.1_pt1 | contig 18191 bp, 13 predicted proteins | sample 1597181 | NCBI WGS metagenome assembly OJMJ01 (sample SAMEA2452126, study PRJEB22498) | human gut metagenome | biome: human feces; feature: human gut; material: feces | place: Australia | collected 2012
TGAACCAAGACTTACAAGATGCTGTATTAAGCCTTCATCATTGTTATATGATTTTGTTTGATAAGATTGCATGTTCTAAGGTTGTAGAAAACCAAATAGGTGGTTGTTTTATTCAAAATTATTCTGAAGAGGGAAAATAGGTATGGCTATATTTGTATATACATGTAACCAAGAAAATTCTTGGAAGGCCATGAGTTCGTATGGTGTGATGCGATGCGTGGCTTGCATTTCCTGAGACCTCCATTTACCCAGAGCAAGCTGGTGAGATGTGTGAAGGGTAGAGTGCTGGATGTTGCCGTGGATATCCGTAAGGGGTCGCCGACATACGGTAAGCATGTGGCTGTGGAACTGACTGAAGATAATCATCGTCAGTTCTTTATTCCTAAGGGTTTTGCACATGGCTTCGCCATGTTGTCGGAGACTGCAGTATTCCAATATAAATGAGATAACTTCTATCACCCTGAGGCTGATGGAAGTATCTCGATACTGGATGATTCTCTCGGTATCGATTGGCGCATTCCTACGGAACACGCTAATCTTTCGGAGAAGGATACGAAACATCAGGTATTGAAGGACTTTGAAAGTCCTTTTGAATACTAAAAGGATTTTGATTTCTAAAATCATCTAATCTTTTTTCTAAAATCATCCCGTCCTTCTTTATCATTAAAGAAGGCTCCACCTTTCTCACTAAGCCTCTCTTTCCTCAGGAACGAGAGGATGTAACCGCCCTCCGGTGCTCGGAACCGCTACGCTATAAGTTTGGCGGCATCAAAGCACTCGCTAGGTTGTGCGGGATGGGACCGCCTGTATTTAGAAGGAATAATTTGGTGTAAATTACACCTTGTATTCATTCGGTAAAGAGTTCTTGAAAATAGAGATTTACAGAAAATGTTCGGTCAATAAGACCGTGAGATTTTCTTAAACTATATGATAATTACTGTTTTGATTGCTTCTTGGCTGATGTTTTAATAGACTAAAGAGATTTATTGTTATGGATTTTTTATCTTCAAAAAGTAGAACATGAATAATTTTCGCAAAATGATGAAAATTGATTATTATGATTTGTCTTTGCGTTTGATAGGTTTATATCTTCATCCTATGGATGCAAATATAAGTAAGAATCTTAAGCCAGGATGGTATCCTTTTGGAAAGTATCCAGAACCCCAAAATGGCTTTATAGAAGTTCCGCCAGTTTCAGATATTGCCGCTAATATATACAAAACCAGTTATAAATCACCTAAAATTACGGTGGGTTGTATTGTCGGAAAAAATGGAGCAGGCAAGAGTTCTCTCTTAGATATCTTTTACAGAATAATTAACAATTTGGCATGTGCGTTGTCTTACACCAAGAATTCGCCGATACCTTCACATTTGTCATATGCTAATGGCGTGAATGCAGAATTATATTATGTGTGTGATGGTAAATTAACTAGAATCGAATGTGCTTATGAGAACGTTTCTGTATATCGTGAAGACAATTTGGGATTTATGACGAAAATCCAGATGCGGCAAGCGAATTTTGATAAGATCCTTAAGGGATTCTTCTATACTATAGCTGTAAACTATAGTATCTATTCCTTTAATGAATATGATTATGGCAATCATAGCTTGGATGTTGTTGAGGGAAAATGGCTTGATGGTTTATTTCATAAGAATGACGGCTATATGACACCAATAACATTGGTTCCTTATAGAACTAATGGATCTATAGATATAAATAGAGAAAATGAATTGGCGCATCAGAGAATCTTAGTGTTCTCACTTTTGTTTCTTGCCAAGAAAAAGCAGTTCCCTTATGGATATAGACCAAAGTACGTATCTTTTCATTTAAGAGAAAACTATCAAAAGGAAACTTGGGATAAATTTCTTAATGCTCATAAAGAATGGGACTATTCTCTATTGGAAAACTTCCGAGTTGAATTAGAAGATGTATGGGAGGATTTTGTAAGTGGTGACTTGGTTGCAGTTTTTGGTAAGGATTCTGAGATGTATAAATTGGTGTTGTTTTATTTGTCTTACAAATCACTAAAGATTTGTTTGACTTACAATGACTATTATGATCAGTTGGGTTTAGACCTTCTAAAAGGAATAGATAAGACTAAGCATGAGTCAGATATAAAATATCTAAATGCTCATTTGCCTATGATTGCTGAGCGGGTGGTTGAGAAAATAAAAGAACAGCCAATTAACCATATTACTTTAAAGATTCATCAATGTCTTGATTATATCAAGCGGCATGAGTCGAGAACGGAGGCTCGTGAGACTGCCTATACATTTATTTCGAGGTCTCCGGCAAAAACTTATGAGGAAGTCTTTCTTCATTTGATGTATCCTTCCTTTTTCGATATGGACATAGAGTATGTGCGGGTAGGAAAGAAGATGGCAGATAAGTATGATACTTTTGAAAGAGATAGTAACACGTCATTTGAGTTGAGTAAGATGAGTAGTGGAGAAAAGCAAATGATGTATATGATTAGCTATGTCATCTATCATTTGAATAATATTCAAAGTGTTGATTCAGATAAATACAGGATACCTTATCATTATGTAAATTTGGTATTTGATGAGGCGGAACTATATTATCATCCTGAATACCAAAGACGATTTGTGGCGATGTTACTTGAATGCTTGAATGCAGCCGGAATCGATAGGCGTAAAATCAGGAGTGTCAATATTTTAATAGCTACTCATTCGCCATTTATATTGAGTGATGTTCTGACTGAAAATACATTGTATTTGTCTAAAGGTAATCCCGTGAAGGTAGATAAGCAGACTTTTGGCGCAAATTATTATGATATGTTGCGCTCTAGTTTCTTCTTTACCAATTCTCCAATAGGAGATGTGGCAGCTAAAGCTATGAAACGCTGGATTCAGAGTGCACAGAGAAATGGTAAAGCTCCATCAGATGAAATTATGAGAATGGTAGGTGACTCTTTCATTGCAAATTACTTACTAAACATTGAAGAAAATGTACAGGATTCATAATGTAACAGCAGAAATGCTGAAGTGGCATCTGGATTCCCTTGTTGGTAAAACCAGTCAATTAATGGAAGGGTTTCGTGATGGGGCGCTTACTTTTGACGGATCTGTAGGACGAACGAAGGACATCAAGTTTATTTATAAGGTTTGTAAGGGAAGTCCTACCTGGAATTTCTTGCAGTATTATTCTTCTTATGCTAATTTGAAGACATTGCTATCAGCTTCATGGGAAGATTGCTTGGCTATTTTGCATAATGTAGAGGTATGGAATACTGGTAAAGAGTGGAAAACAGGAATTAATAAGAAAAAGTTCTTGGCAGGAGATTTTTATTCTATTGGAAAAAATGATGAGGGATTGACGTATGTAGATGATTTTCATGATATTCTCTATCATATCTTTGTGGAGATGTTATATGAAAAGAATTTGGATAAGTTGCAATTCATCAAAAAAATGAATTTGAAAGTTTGTCCTTATTGTGGACGCAATCAGATAAATGTTGCCTCTTATGAGGGTAAACGAGATTCTAAACCTCCTATCGACCATTTCTTGCCCAAGAGCAAATATCCCTTTTTGGCAGTTTCGTTTTACAACTTGATTCCTTGTTGTACAACTTGCAATGATATATCAAACAAAGGTGCTTTTGATCCTTTAGAAAATGAGTTGTCTTTGGAAAATCCGCATGTATTTGTTGACGAGCATGTTCGTTTTAAGGGAGAATTTCCTGAAATGCTCAGTATGAATGAAGACGATTATGATGTAAATATGCAGTTTGCTCCAAAACGTTTATCTATAGGTTATAAGGATACTTTGAAATTAGAGGAATTCTACAAGGATGAAAAGCTGAAGATGATTGATATGCATGAAAACTTGCTTACTTTTTCAGATGGCAGGAAAAAAAATCTGGCATCCTTGGGGATAGAGGATAGTTACTTAAATGATATTCAGAAACAAGTTCTGGGGTACAGATTGGATGGTAAAACTTCTGTTAGAGAGTTTTATAAGTTCAAAAAGGAAATGTTTGAGCAACTTTTGGAAAAATATAAATTGAGATAAGTTATGAAAATTGAGGCTTATTCTGCTGGAACTCCCGTCATTGGCGCCAGGATAGGTGTTCTTCTGAATGTTTTCTAAACTGGCAAAGGTACAATGATATAGAAGAACGAATGTTGGCTGAAGTTCTATATCCAACATCTGTTGATGTACATTCTTTGCCAAGTAAGATAAAACGATACTTCAAGAACCGCTGGAAATATCAGTTGGTGTATAGCAAAGAAAGTCATTTAATGGGATTCTTGTTGAGAATTCGCTCTTGGGTGAATTGGAAGTGGGGAAAGAAGAGTGTGTGGAATCGCAAGGTGAAAAGAGACTATTTATAATAGTGAAGGTGTGGATATTAACGATATGATTTTGAAAAAGTAATAAAATATGGGCAAGCAACAAAATGCTCTGGCAAAATATAATCTAAGAGCTAATCGTAAGATTAATGGGTGGACACTTTCCAAAAAGCTTGGCGCAGGTGGAAATGGTGAGGTATGGATGTGTAAGAATGACAAGAAGGAAAAATATGCCATCAAAATCTTTAAGTTTGGTCGTTATAGGGCAGCTTATGAAAGATTTGTAGATGAGGTCGATTTTATGGAGCAACATCAAGGAATTCATGGTGTGCTTCCTATAATTGATAAAAACTTACCTTCAAAAAATAAGAAAAATGTAGATGCAAATATTCCTATATATTATGTAATGCCATTGGCAGAATCTGTCGAACAAAAAATAAAGAATTTCACTTTAGATGAAAAAGTAGAAGTTATCCAGATGTTGCTGAATATGCTTGTTAATTTGCATCAAAATGGCATTGCTCATAGAGACATAAAACCTGCTAACATTCTTTATTATAACGGAAAGTTTGTTTTATCGGATTTTGGCCTTGTATATTTTAAAAGGAAGAAATTCAAGACGCCAGTAGGTAAGAAAGTTGGAGCAAAACAAACAATCGCACCACAAATGGAAAAGGATGCACAGAGTGCTGATAGGTATAAAGCAGATGTGTATTCAATGGCAAAAACTATTTGGATTATTCTTACGGGGGACGAGTTCTCTTTTGGTGGTCAATATATAGCAAATTCGGAAATCGGTTTGTCACGTAAACTGAAATGTAACAAATACCTGTATCCATTAGACAAGTTGTTAGCACAATGTACTGATTACACAGAAAGTACACGTCCTACAGCTGAAGAAATGGCGAAAAGATTCGAGGAATGGATACAGATAAACAAAAATTGGAGTAAAGAGAATCTGATGCAATGGAAAGAAATACAAGAGCAGTTGTTTCCAACAATAATTCCTACTCATGCAGAATGGAAAAATGTTGAAGACATTGTGAATGTACTTCGACTTTTAGGTAAGTATGAAAGTCTTAATCATATGTTTTTCCCTAATGAGGGAGGAGCGGATTTGACGGATGCTGCCATTGCATATGAAAGCGATTGCATTGAGCTTATCTGTGCTGAAAAAGTATATATTGTAAAACCAAAGAAATTATCTTTCGAGTTTATCAATGATGAGGCAGAATGGAACTATTTCCTGTTAGAGACGGAAAAACTCAAACCTATAACAATGGAACCTGATCAACAAGATAACTATGCAGAAAAGGTGTATGAAATATCCCCAGCACAATACATCGCATTTGAAGAATTTGAGAATATGCCGAAGGCTGATGTTGATACATTTAAGTCTCGGTATGTATGTCGATACCTGAAAGGTTCATTTGTTTTCTTTCATAAGGATTCTGTCTATAAAAAATCTGTTTCAAAATACAGTGGAGAGCATGATAAAATGTCGAGTAAGGTATTTCACGAAACAATTGTGGAATATGCAAAAATGTATCATAAAGGAAAAAATAATAATAATATTTTAAATAAATAATTATATTATGACAATGAAATTGCGTAATGCGCCTTTTCCTCCGCCTGATATGACGGAGGCTGAGGCTAGTGAAGTGAAGTGCGTGATGCAATTATGAGCGGTTGGATTACGAGGCTTTGGAGAAGGCTATCACTCCTAAAACCAAGGCGGTGATTCCTATAGATTATTACATCCATGTAATCATGCAGGAGAAGATTAAACTCTATCTGGAGTATGTAAAGAATGCCAGCTTCTGGTATGACATCAAGCTTATCTTCAAGACATTTGAAGTGATTGTAAAAGAATAGTCCTACCTGTCTTCAATAGTCTTTACGAGCCTTTCGGTTCCCCTTGTAGGGGACAGAAGCCCCAGCGGGAGGGTCCTTACCCTATACCCAAGCCCTAAATCCCTACCATAGGGATTAGGGATGTAACCGCCCTCCGGTGCTCGGAACCGCTACGCTCTAAGGTTGGCGGACCATCAAAGGTCTTCGCCATATTTTGCGGGATGGGACCGCCTGGGGAACAGCAGTTTATAGTTTACAGTTAATAGTTTACGATTGATTTCGTGGTTATTTGCTGATAACTTGCAGATTTCTTGTGATTCTCTTGGTGGTTTCGAGAAAAAAGCGTAACTTTGGCGGCAAGTTATATAAACTAAATAATAGGAGATAAGATTATGGCAATAGCTATTAAAACAATTCCTGTATTGACAGGTGATGTTGCAGAGCGCTTTATAGAGATTGCAGAGAGTAGTAGAAATACTGCCACAACTGTGATTCCTGAAGGTGCACAAGATGCTATCCGTCGTATGATGGAACGCTCAAAAAATGTAAAGATTAAACTTCCTCTTTAATTAAATTGGCTGGTGAATAATTATCAATTTGATATTATGGAAAGATGCGACTTCATGCCTTTGACCGCAGAACTTGCATCTTTGCCTTTTTGTTGTGGTGAAACAGAAGGAGATAAAGATTTGGAAGACTTCTTTCATCACAATGCCTTGTTGTATGCTCAAGAGCGACTTGGTAAGACTTATTGCTTTGTCAACAATGAAGGTGAGTTTTCTGAAATCGTTGCATTCTTTACTGTATCAAATGATAGTGTAAAAACAACTTTTATTCCGAAATTTTCGAAGAGATAATGGCTTTGTCTTGAAGATGTCGCTTGATTGTCAAGAACAAGGTAGAATATTGATGTTGACGAGAAAACAACTTAATACTCCTAAAAAATTTAAGTAAACTATCAATACAGCGTAAGGTAGGTTGAATAATAAATATTTAATCATTACACCATTAAACATTTATGTTATATGTATGCCATAAAGTAACAATGCTAGGTGTAGGATGTATTGGTATGTTTTTCTGTAAATCAATTTTTAGGATCAAAAAGTTTAGTTTCTTAAAATCCTCTGTTTATCATACCTATATTGGAGATGGAGTTTTAGGGATATAGAGTTTGGATGTTTACTTTATTCTCATAGATGATAGTGTGGTAAGCGTCCTTAAAAGTATTAAAATGTATCATGATGGGAAAGAAAGAAGTTTTTCAATTTGGTGAGAAGCCTATTTATATAGAGCGTAATGACGGGAACGTTTATGTGGGCGACTATGTTTCAAAAACTAATGAGGCTTTTACTGATGAGTCTTTTGAGTTACATAAGTTTGCTCCTCAAATAACTCCTCAGATTAAGCGGGAAGAGGTTGGAATCATACTTAATTGGATAGCAAAAGATACAGATAAGACAGACCCCGAAAGAGTTGCTTTGCTTTATGGCAGTGCAGGTGTTGGAAAGTCGGTTGTTATGCATGATGTTCTTTTGGAATTGGAACAAAAAGAAGAGTATTTAGTACTCGGACTCAAGACAGACCAGATAGAATTTGGAGATACTGAGGATTTGAGTAAACGGATGCATCTGGCAAAACCTTTAGTGACTATTATTAAGGAAATGGCACAAAAGGCAAAGCGCGTTGTTGTTCTAATAGATCAAATAGATGCTCTTTCCTTGTCGTTGTCTTCTAATAGAACTCCCTTACGTTCTATATTTAAACTGATAGAGCAGATTAAATCTATACCACATGTTCGGGTTGTCATTTCCTGCAGACCTTATGATTTGGAATATGATCCGATCTTGAATGATATGAAGATAGAAACAAAATGGGAACTCAAAAATTTATCTTCTGGTAGGGTAAAGTGTGTCTTGAAAAGTCATAACTTAGAAGATAATATTAATGAACAGCTACTTGCTTTCTTGGGTAATCCTTTGCATCTTTATCTATATTTGAAAGTGATGCCTTTTGGAAAACTACGTAATCCAATTACAGAGGAAGTTCTTTATGATGGATTATGGGGAATATTTGTGATTGGTATTAATGCAGATAAAAGGGCGAAGGTTTTGAAATTACTTGATGCAATGGTAGATGCTATGTACAAGCGTCAAGAATTATTTGTTCATAAGCAGGAATTTGAAAGTAAATTTAATGATGAGTTAAATTATCTTTTTTCAAATGGTTTATTGCTATGCACTTCTAATGGACGTGTACAGTTCTTTCATCAGACCATGTTCGACTATGTCTATGCTAGAAGATTTGTGGAAAATAATTATGACTTGTTGAATGAATTATCTAATCAGCACCAAGGTCTTTTCTCGCGTGCTGCGGTAAAAAGTATCTTTAGTTTTTTGCGAGAGACCAATCCTGGTTTATATATTCAAAATATGAATAGGCTTCTTTTTGACAAAGGCGAAACCGAAGAATACTTTTATCGTTTCCATCTGAAATCATTAATCTTGAGCAATATGGCATTTTTTGATGAGCCAAAACAGGAAGAACTTAAGCTGATAGACAGAAAAATCTTCTATGATTCCTTGTATATGAGCGTGATTTTTGAGTCTGTACATAATTGCAATTGGCTTAATGCTATATGGAAGATAATAGATAATAATGGTGGATGGGCAGCTTTGTCTAAGGAATATAAAGAGAAAACCATATTAATGTGCAGTCGAACTTTATGGGATGATGCTGATAAAATATTGGATGTGGCATTTCGTGTTCTGCAAACAGGAGATGCTGATGGTAGAAAAATGATAATGGATTTTGTCAGCCATCAATCTATAAAGTGTGATATCAATAAGTTGATAAAACTTTATAAAGCATTAGGATTAAAAAGTTATCCCTTAGAGTGTCCAAATTTGCTTAAGCTTATCCTTAGTGATGATCCAAAGTTTGTGGTTGATGTATTGAAAGACAATGTCCAGAAGCAGCTCAGTCAAAAAGACAAGAGCTCTTTGCATATTGTAGATTTTACTCATGAGGAAGAACAAATTTTCGAAATGATGGAATCGAATCATCATGAGCTAGCTATACAATTGTATGTTGAGTTATTGGAAATTATCATGAAGAATACCCGTTTTGATATTCCAGGGCATGAGATAATTGGTTCTTTTGAATTCTCTAGTTTCCAGAGAGTAGAAGGGGAGCGTTTTTATCATAATTTTTCGAAAGCTTTGGTAAATAAACTGATTGATGATTTCTTGAAGAATATTGACACAAGCGAAACGCGACGTTATTTGCAGGAATTCTGTTGCAAAAAGTATGAGGCTTTTTTATTTATTGCACTTTATGTATATACCCAGTATCCTGAGAAATTTTATAATGATATTTATAAAATTATCGTTTGTCGTTCTGTTTTATCTAATGCTCCTTGTTGGGTAGAGTATCAAGCTTTGGAAGCATTAAAGTGCTCTTTTCAATTTATGAGTGCTGTACAGCAAGACAAAATAGTACATAAAGCTGAATCTTTAAATGATGATGGAGAAAAAAGCATTTATGACAAAGAATTTGTTCGAAGGAGATTACAAGGTGGCTATCCTATCTGTGACATTGATTTGCATCGAGGAAAAGTATTGTACGCTTTACCAAAAGACTCTCTGTTAACATATAGCAAAAAAGCTTATTTTGAACGCTTGAGAATAGAGCGAAAATTTGGATATAAGAAAAATGGTATTGTTTGTTATTCATGGTTGGAAAATGAGTTGCCTTTTAGAAGTTCGTGTATGAGTGGTTGGACTTCTTTAGGCCAGAGTAAGGCGAGGAAAATGAGTTGTAAGGCTTGGTATAAGTCTATGACCAAATATGTAGATAACGTCCATACGTATGATTTCGAACGCCCTTCTTTAGAGGGGCAAAGCCAATTGTTTAGGCAAGTTGTTGGTGAAAATCCAGAAAAGTATCTTAATTTATTGGACAACATAGTTGCAGATAACAATATCTTGTTATGCTATGCTGAATCTGGTGTTAGAGGATTGTTGGATGCAAAAAAATATGTAGAAGCAGCCCGGATATTTGATAATATCGTTAAAGTCATTAACAATAATGCCAACTCTGAATATCGAGGATTTGGAATACATTCTTTTCTTTATGTGATAGATGATTTCCTAAAAGGAGACTATATGCCAAAAAATGTATTTGATTTTTTGTGCAATGTCGTATTGAATGTAAAAGAAAGTAAAATAAAGGCAGAAGACGTCAAAGAAAAAGACATTTACAATACTGCAATAAATCAAGCAAGAGGACATGCAGCCTATATGCTTGTAGAGTGCTATCGATTTAGAGAGTATCAAGATGAGATATTTGAAACACTAGAGAACATCGCTTCTACAGCATCAGTATATACTCGTTCTGCCATATTGCTCAATATGGCGTTGTTGAACCATTTAGACCAGCAACGAAATGTACTGCTATTTAAAATGCTTTTACACGACTATGACGAAAGATTATTGGCAATGCCAATACATAATTATAATCCATTGGTGTATTTTATCAATTATGCTGTGGATGACATTTTGGATGTCTTCGCTCATGCAATAGACAAGCCATGGTGTTATGAGGAGCAAGTGATTATCTTGTGGCTTGCATGGGTACATAACAATTATAGAAATGATATCAAAGTTCTTCTTGACAAAATGTGTGAAAAGGGACAGGAGGCTAGACTATCATTGCTATCTTTCCTTACTCAACAAGATATTGAAATGGATCAAGAATCCTTTAGCTATATCTTGTTTTTGATGTCAGAAAGGTTTTGCTCTGTAGAACTGGGGCATGAATGTGACACGATGTTTCAATATGTAAAAAAGTGGACACAAGAAAGGCAAGATATAATTGCGAAAACTTTTGTTGAGTCTTCTTTGAGTAAATATACGGACAGAGGTTTTATCGATTTTTTGGCTGGCTATGCAATCAAGAAACCTGTCCAGGCATTATACTGGTTAGAATGTGTTATTCATAACATGGCTCCTAACGACTACAGTATATGGAATTCTGTAACAGACGTCTTGATACAATCTTATAATGGAATTCGCTCCTTTAATGATGTAGAATACCAGCCTATATTGGAGCATGCCATGGATTTGATTGACGGTCTAATGATGAATAAAGATAAACGTTTTCTCATTACCAATTTCATTCATAAGTTAGATGATGAATAATGAATTGTCGCATTTACATTCTATTTTGCCAAGTTTACAATCTGGTTTGTACCTGCTGGAAACTGAGCTTACGGATGAGGAAATCGTGAACTACTTTAAAGAATATAGATTTTATTCTTTCTATACTGAGGAGTTGTTGCCATCCAGAGGTGGAACACCATTTGAAATGTTTGTAATGTCGTTGTGCTGGCAATTTGACTGTAAAGAGTTAGAAGGACTAAGGTTGGCTATAATCAATTCTAGCGGTCAACAGAAAGAGAACATTATTTACGAAACTCTAATGAGAGTTATAAAAAAAATGAGTAATGGAAGAACTTCTGTTCTATTGTTGTATGGGGAACCAGATTTGTCATCTTTCAGGCATGAAGAACTTGCGGTGCTGAATTATTCTGTGTGCCATAATGGGATGACTACCTTGATTTTATCAAAGAAGAAAAGCAATGGTTATCTTAATCAAGAGGAAAATATTGTAAAATATATAACTTTAAAATCAAATTATAAAATGGGAAATAGACAGTACAAGGTTCATATAACCTATAAACATGATAAGTTACATAACTCAGGCATAGAAGCTATTTGTGCAGGTTTACATACTCGCAATATTCCTTTTTCAATTGATAAGTATGACATTTTATATAGAGATAATATACAAAGATATGAGGAAGAGATAGGTGTCTCGAATATTGTAATCATGTTCGTTATTCCAGAATATCTAAAATCTTTGGACTGCATGTATGAAATGACGCAACTTTTCAAAAATGGAAATGTAGAGAATAGAGTCTTTCCTATAGTTGATATGGGTGATATTCCCCGTAATGGAGATGGATTGTCGCAAATCAAGAATTATTGGAATGACAAGAAAAATCGAAAGGCAGAACAGATTAAAAATGAACCAGGAAACTCGACCTATCTGTTAAGTGAGATTTCAAAGATAAACGATAATTTAAAAACGATGGATGAGTTTTGGGAATATATCGTTCATACTAATACTGGAGACTATACAGAGATGGTTGCTGACAATGCAAACTTGTTGTTAAATGAAATCGAAAAACAAATAAATGTTTCTTCAGTATTTCAAGATAATAAATTTATCCCAACAACAGAGACCGCACCAAAACAGTCTAGACGTATCTTTCAACATGGTGATAAGTCTATATATGTGGAGAATAATAGTGGAACTATAAATATCAATTAGTAAGGGTTGCTGACCACGATTCATCTTGCTTATAGACATCCTAATCAAGACATGTATAGATATTGGCTTTGGGGAAGAATTATGTTTATAAAAACTGTAGAGCCCGAGTATGAGTGTGGAGAGAAAACACTTCAGAAATTAAACTCGATTAATTGGGGTATATAATGTGTTTTTCGAGTGCTTGTTGGGATATTGTGAGACTTATTGTCGCAACATGCTCACGTTTATTTCTGATATTGAACGTAAAAAGTTATTGAATCAATGGATGGGTATCTCTATGGACATAGAAGATATATCCAAAAAGCCTCTAACCAAATTCTGCCAAGATATACTGAAACAAGCACAGATGGAATATGGCAGATAAAAAAATAAGAGAATAATATGAAGAAGAATATTATTTTTGCACTATTTTCGGCATTCATGGTCATTGCTATTGCTGTCGGTTTTTACATGCAATGGAATCCTACAGTAATAGTTATATTGTTGGGAATGTCATTTATGGGTACCATTTGCTATTTGATAGGTATTTGTAGACATTTGATTATGTCAAGAGTTATTTTCTGCAAGGAAAAGATAGATAAAGCCTATCGAAAATACATTCGTAAAATAGCTGTCAATTGTAGTCGTAAAGTCAACCGATGGAAATTAGAAGATACAGCGGAAAACCACATATCCTTATTGTCTCCTATAGACGATTTCAAGAGACATAAAGAATATATTATCCGTCTAAAAAATGCGATAGACCAACCAAATGTATTCAATATAGCTTTGACTGGCTCTTATGGAGCAGGCAAGAGTTCTATACTTAAAACTTTCAAAGCATATTACCCGGAATATCATTATGTGAATGTGTCGCTTGCGTCTTTTGTTGAGGTTAATATGTCTGAAAGTGATAGTACACCAAAGAGTAATGAAGACAGCTTTGAGGAACAGTTGGAATATAGTATATTGCAACAACTTTTCTACCATGTAAAAGCGACAAATATACCAGAATCAAGATTCGGACGAATTGAAAGGACATCACGCAAGAAGAGAATTTTTGTGGTTGTGTGCATATTGTTGTTTGTTGTAGCAAACTTGTGCCTGTTTTGCCAGGAACAGGTGACAAAGTACTTCTTGATTCCAACAGAAGTTTTAAAATCTTCATTCTTATTTGGGTTAAGTATATGTGTATTCATTCTTGGTATATGTGTTATTCTATTTCAACTTATTCTTTTTATAAAGAAGATTAGTATCAAAAATCTAACGTTAGATAAGGCTACCTTAGAATTTGAAGAGAAGAAGAATGTTTCCATTATGAATCGCTATTTGGATGAGATTCTTTATCTCTTCCAGGAAAAGAAGTATAATGTTGTAATATTTGAAGATATTGACCGCTTTGAAAATACTCATATATTTACAAAATTGAGGGAATTAAACCTGATTCTTAACCAGTCAGAAGAAATAGGAAGGAGAATTGTCTTTCTATATGCATTGAAAGATGACATTTTCGCCAATGCAGAAGAACGGACTAAGTTCTTTGACTATATAGTTCCTGTTATTCCTTTTGTGAATGCTTCTAATTCTGGAGACTTGTTCAGAAGAAAAATTTCTGATTTACATATTCCTGAGGCAGAGGTAAGCTCTTCATTTATTACGGATATATCAGCGTTTGTTAATGATATGAGGGTATTGACAAATGTAGTGAATGAGTTTGACCTCTATCGTAACTTGCTTGACAAGAAACTGAAGAAGGAAAAATTGCTGGCTATGATTCTATATAAGAATCTCTATCCTACTGATTTTTCTTTGTTGCATCAGAATAAGGGTGTGGTATATCAGACATTTTTCTCTGCTCCCAAGATTAGAAATGAAATTCGAGAAGATGATAGTGATCGATTAAAAGAGATAGACTCGGAGATACAAGCAATATCTGAAGAGACTCTTAGGTCTATAGAAGAATTGCGTGCTGTTATTGTTGGAAAGTTATTGAAATTATGGCCAGGCGATGATTGGGAAATATATTGTGATGGAGGTAAGAAACAAATAAGTAGCTTATTTTCTGAAGAAAACATTTTGCATATTCTTGATGGAAACATATACTTTGAAAACAAATACTACAGATATCAGACTAGGCATCTTAATGCTGACGAGATAAAATCTTCTTTAGGAGAAAGTTATAAATATAGAATAAGAAAAAAAATCATTCAATCAGTTGCTGATGATAAGATAAAAACCTTAAGAGATAAGCGCAAGGTTTTAATGGATGATATAGCAGCAATAGATAAATATACACTCTCAGTTATTGCAAAAACTGATAGGGATATCTTTGAGCATGTGGACATACCAAAAGGTGAAGAAGAAAAATATAAAGTTCTCAAATATTTTTTGGAAAAGGGGTATATAGACGAAGAGTATTTCTTCTATATTTCAATATTCCAAGAAGGAAGACTAACACCTTCTGATCAGGAATTCCTTCTTTCTATCAAATTCAATACACCTAAAGAATTTGATTATAAGTTGCAAGAAATTCCTTCTCTTATCCAGAATCTATCTATTGTAGATTATGACCATAAGGGAATATTGAACAAAGATTTGTTGGAATATTGTTTGTTGCATGAAGATGGATATGAGGATAAATGTGATGTTATTCTTAAACAATTGGTTGTTCATGAACAATATATAGATTTGCTATATCAATTCATGCAAGAAGGCAATTGTGTGCCGACCTTCATCAAGCGATTAGTCCATATAGATAATGTATGGAAATCATTAGATAAGGACATTAACCATATTACTAAAGATAAAGATAAGGTTATTTCTGCGATGTTTAAGTATGCGGACATAAATGACATTAGAACTGTAAACACCTCATATCCATTCAATACTTATATAAATGATAACAACAATTATTCTGAATTGTTTGAAAATATAGATCAAGCAAGGGTTCGGAAACTTCTAGATTTGCTAGACTTAAATGTTCAATTGTTGAAAGATGACAGCAATGGTACAGACACATATTCTTATTTATATGAGAACAATATGTATGCTCTAACATTGGATAATGTCAAGGTGATTTTTAAGCATAATGAATTGCCGGTAGATAATTTGGATTCAGCAATTTATACTTCTATAGAAGCGGCAGAACTGAATGAACTTCAGGGATATGTTCATCAAGAATTACCAGCATTTGTGGATAATCTTATGCTTACTTCAAGCAACACCCATGAATCTTCTGATACAATAGTGTCTTTAATGGATGAAGATATTAAATTGGACGATATTATTAAACTTATCAAGCATAATGATACTTTGTGGGATGATTGTAAGGATATTACTGATAAAGATGTTGTAAGTACCTTGTTCGTTGAAAACAAAATAAAAATGACATTTGAAAATGTGAAACATTACTGCTCTTGCATAGGTTCATGGAATATCGACGGTACACTGGTAGCATTCATGAATTGCAATGAGGAAAAATCCATGGAAGAATTTTCCAAGCTTGTGGAAAGTAATGATGAACATGAAAAAGAGTTGTTGTCAAGTGTTGTAGAATCTGATGGTATTAATGACAAAATTGCTTTCTCAATATTCAATAATCGTATTCTTATTGATATATGGTGCAAGGATTTGTCACAATTAAATGAAACGAGAGTAAGATATGTTGTAGATAAAGGCATTATTAGTATATCTCCAAGTACTTATCAAGACATAATAACAGAACACCCACAAATGAGCAAATACCTCCTTTGTAAAAATCCAGATAATATTATTTCTGAGTGGGATGAATTTGCTTTTAGTATAACTGATGTTGTCGAGATGCTGAGTTGGATAGAATATAAGAAATACCATAATTTCATTTTGAATAAGATCGAAATGGAAAGTATTACTCCAACTATTGCGAATGCTTTATTATCGTATTTCAGCAAATCGGACAGTGAGTTTAACTTGTCTTTGTATACAGAAGCTATGGAAAAGTCAAGTAATCCTGCTCTAAAGGTTTTAGCAAGTACATGTTGCATTGCGAAAAGAATAATTGCAGTAAATGAACTGCCTAATATCTTCGCTAAGGCAAAAGGTATATTTGAAGGTCTTGAAAAACAAGGAGAGGTTTATTCTATTTCAAAGGAAGTAGAAGGTGCACAACAATTCATGGAAACCCTACACCAAATCAAATATATTGGTCAGGTGAAAGAAAAAGGTGAATATCTGACAGGAAAAGTTTTAAAACGTAAACCAAAGTAAAATGGAACCAAACCACACCCAACACAAATCCTTCCTCTAGCGCCTCGACTTTGAGCCATTCACCTGGCACACCTTCTATGGTGAGCAATGTCCGCCATTCGTTACCGAAGAGAATAAGGAGGCATGGCGGCGCTATCTGACAAAAGTCATCAAGAAGCATCTGAAGAAAGAGGTGATGAATACACCTGAGTTCAGAGATATTGAACTCCAGATAAGGGAAGAAAAGCTGTTGCGCATCAAATGGGACGAGCAGAGAAAACGGTCTATAGAGAAACAAAGGTATCGTGCCAAGATGGAGCGACCGAGAATCAACTATATTCCGAAAGGGCTGAGCGTGGACTATGAAGAGGAATACTCAAAATATCTGATGCAGGAAGTAAGCTTTGAGCCAAGAGACAATGATGACTTCATGGCTCAGCTGCGTCTGCTGGAACGATGGCATAAGAAATCCATTCCACAGATATTGGAGAAGAACAGACCCGATGCAGCGTATGCCATCGCCATGGCACTGTGCAAACATATACCTCTGCTCATCAACCGAGATGACATACAAGAACTGGTAGGCGAATACAAAAGACGTATCGGCAAACTGATATTCGACAGCTATCAAGCCTTGGTAGAAGCTGTCAAGATATGGAATCACGAGGAGAAACGCCAGGAGGTATGCCGCTATATCAAAGAGACGGCCGGACAATACCCCAATCATCGGGGCATGAAGAAGAAGTTGATGGACTTGATGCCAGAGACACCATTTGAAGGAGAGCCGATGGCTGTGACTCGTGAGCCAAACGACATGGAGAAATCACTCCTGTAAATTATCAACTACAACAATGATGAAACAGAATCAATGAGATGATCATAGCGCTCTAACAGTACCGCTTGCATCAATCAAATGGTACCACTTCGTTAGCGTGGTTACAGGTGTCGCCTACCACGAGAGTTGGCGATACCTGCTGTAATGATATCTTATAGTTCGTTGTCTAGGATTTCCATCATTTCTGCAGCTGTAATCACTTGCGGTTCTTTTGGAAAGTGTTTGAGATTACCTGTTACTAAGAAGGAGTCTTCCTTGCTCAGGCAGACTTCATAGAAAACTCGGTCGTCCTCATCTGGCATGGTGCCATCATAAGGAAAACGAGAAGAATCAATGCCGTATTGCTTAAAAAAGTTCAATAACTCATGGATTCTGATTTCACTTAGATGAAATTTTGACCTATTTAGTACATCAAAGTACTCATCCAAGATTTCTTCATTATACAATGGCTTAATTTTACCACTGAGCATACTATTAATGACCCTTCTTGTTGCAGAAGAAGGGTTCTTGGTTATAAACGAGGACACGATAATGTTCGTATCAATGACTGCATATACCATTGCGTTCTTTTCTTAATCGTCTGACTTCTCTG
>OJMJ01000563.1_pt1 | contig 18158 bp, 18 predicted proteins | sample 1597181 | NCBI WGS metagenome assembly OJMJ01 (sample SAMEA2452126, study PRJEB22498) | human gut metagenome | biome: human feces; feature: human gut; material: feces | place: Australia | collected 2012
TTGGGGCATTTACCGGGAACGAATAAAGCACTCAAAGACTTCACAAAAGTGACACCTAATTTAAAAACATTCATCCTCGTTTTAACGTTTTATCTAATTCTACAGCAGTTCCGTTCGCAAATGAATAGGGTGCAATAACCTTACCTTATATGGTGACACCACATACATGATTCCCACGCCAACACCAGCCAAAACGACCAGGCTGCCTAAGGAAACCAAAGTATATTTTAATCCTTTCTTCATTACATTTTATCTTTTAGTTGTTTTCAGGGGACAAAGATAGTGAATTTATCCGAAACAGCATAGAAAGTTGGGGGATAAATGTATGAAATGGGGGGCTAAAATCATACACACATAACTGATTGCAAATCTGATCCTATTTTATGAAGACCCTCTACAATACGTTTACGCTGTTGCTCATGTGGTTTCTTCAATCCATTTACATAGTGTGATAAAAGACTTTGGTTTATTCCAGAAGCACGACTAATTGCCGCTAGAGAAACGTATGGAGAATATGCCTTCAAAAGAGTAGTTGCATCCTGATAGTTATACACAAACTCATAATCTCCGTTCTTCAGCCATTCGGGAACATCTTCTCCATTTTCAAGAAGACCTTCAACATGAAACTCCAAACTATCCTTTGCCTCCTTTTGCAAAGCTTCAAAGGATGGGGCAGTAAAAACTACCGCACCTGGTACATTACTACCAAGAGAACCGCCAAAATTCTTGTCGCACCACGCAACATTAACAATAATCTTTTCCATAATGTGCTACTTTAAAACCATTATTTCTTAGACAAAAGTATTCTCCTTATTCCAGTCCCCACATATCATTCAGCATACTGATCGCAGACGCCGAACGGAAGACATGATTGCGGAAGGTGATAATGGCTTCGGGGGCAAGATGGGCTTCGAAGGAATTCACCAGGAAATCAGCCTCAAGCAGGATGCGGTGGTCGAGGCTGGTTACATCCGTATAAGTATGGTGATGGGCAATGAGCCAGCAGATTCTTTCTATCTGTGCGGCTGTGAATCCATCAACTTCTGATAGGACTTTTCTTGCCTCATCAGGACCTAATTCTTCCTGATGCTTGCCATCGCAGTTGCCATATTTGGCTTCTGAAACGTGAATGCCCACATCGTGGAGGATAGCAGCTGCTTCGAGCACGAAGAGGTCTTCCTGGTTCATTCCCTCTGCTATCGCTATCATACGGGCAAAGTCGTGTACCTTTACGAAATGCTGGATGCGTGGCGCATCGCCACCGTCATATTTTATCATCGCCCTCATCAACAGGGCGAGTGTCAATTCCTTGTTCGTCATCGCTTTATTTTCTGACAGGTACTACTTTTCATTATTGATATACTCCAGAATCTGCTCTGCGTGAATCTTGGTCTTGATCTCCTTGGGAGTGAAGATTTTCTCGATGATGCCTTCTTCGTTAACGAGATAGGTGGTACGAAGGATTCCGATGGTCTTTCTGCCGCAGGTTACCTTTTCGCCCCAGCAGCCGAGTTCCTGCAACAGGGTAGTCTCGGTATCAGCGATAAGAGGAAACTGTAGGCCCTTAGTTTCGGCAAACTTCTTCTGCAAAGCCTGTTTGTCCTTGCTCACACCGATAATCTCGTAACCTGCAGCTGCCAACTCCTCTTTGTGAGCCTGCAAAGAACAAGCCTCAGCAGTACAACCGCTGGTGTTGGCTTTCGGATAACTGTAGAGTACTATCTTGCGACCCCGAAAGTCGCTTGCCTTGATCTCACGTCCGTCCTGGTCTATGCCAAGAATCTCAGGTATTTTATCTCCTATATTCATAATTTTAATTGTTAATTTTGTTTTCTGTTCTTTTTATCACAAACTTTTAATGATAAATACAATGCATGGTTACGGCAATTTATTGCCTTGCCTTGACCACTTTTACAACAAAGGAAAATTTCTAGTTCTTTATAGGAAAGTAAGATGATTTTGCAGATGCTTTATGGAGAATATGGGCTCAGTTATTTGTCATTGTAATGTCCTTCTACATCTAATACAAGGACTGTTATGACTTCATCATGAATCTCATAGATGATTCTGTCATAGGCAGTGATATGTCTCGAATACAAAATAGAGTTTCCTCCTACCAAAGCCTCAGGATGACCGATACCTGTTCTTGGGTGATCCATGAGTTCATGATATATCTTTTAATATTTTTTGAATAGCTTTGGATTGGATTTCTTCCATTTCTTGATGACATCTTCTGCACTCTTGGATGTAATGACTGTGTAAATCATAAACCAGCAAAGTAATTGGCTATATCATCATGCGATATCAATGTGGTATATTGACCACAATGAATTTCCTCTCTCACCTTGTCAATCTTATCCTGCAAGTCGGGAGTAATGACATTTTCTTCCACAGTCTTGTCCTTTCTAATGACATCCGTGAGAATAGATTCCACGTAATTGTTAAGGCTGCAATTAGTAGCCTTAGCTCGTTCCTTTAGCTCCTTGAGAAGCTCTGATGGTAGCCTGGATGACGTAGGCACGCGTAATGTTGATGAGCTCATATTCTTCGTTTTAATTCTTATTTGTTGCAAAGATAATGCAAACAAGTGCAATGAAAGCTTGCTTTCAAATTGCCGAGTGCAACTTATCTTCTGCAAAGATAATAAAAATACTGGGAATCAAGGTGATTCTTATGATTTTTAACACAGATAATCATATTTATAGTCGCTCTTTATTCTTGCTTTTTTAGCATCACAATAATCACATCAAAGTAATTGCGACGTTATGGAAAAGACCGTAGAATGGCAACTAAATGCTTTTTACGGGACTTCATTAGTTTTATATAACCATTAGCAATTGTAAAAGACTTTTTAAGATACCCTTATTTTTCTCATCGTTGTATACTTTAAGTATTTTTTCATTTATAATATATTCTTTTAATTTCTTTCTATAGATAGGATGGGATAGTAAAATCCATAGTTCTTGATCAATAAATGCATATTGGGTGTTTCTTTCAAGCCATGCCCTATTAGGAGATTCTGTCTTTAATTCTGAATTGGTCCAAGCTAAATGCCAGAAATTATCCGATTTTAAGAAATAATAAGGATATTGTAAACAGGTAAGATTTAATTGATGTGCCTTAATGAAATATTCTCCAAATAGTCCCTTATATATAGGCTCTATTTCTTCATAAGTAAATTGATTGATTTTTTTCCCATCTTCTATTAATTTAATGATGGTGAGAACTAATATTGGTTTTGCAATGATACGCTCATGGTTGTTCCTGTTAGTACATTGATTCATCTTTGCAATGAGTTCACAATAGTAATTTAAAGCTTTATCATAATCAAAAAATCTAAGATAACCAGTCATGGCAATTACTTTTTTAGATGTTCAACTTTTTTTTTTGCAAAAATACACAAAAAAAATAAGATAAGCGCACGTATTTCTGAAATATTTATTATTTTTGCAGATACATTCTTCCGCAGAAAGCCCGAAGGGCTCAGCGGGTGGGTGTGACTTTTATGGAATAGAGCGTTTACTAACGTTCGTCTGCGACTACTCGTAAACTTCGCAACTTTACCTATAGTTGGACGTAGATGCGACAATGGTGAATGCTCACGGTGGGTGTATTGTATCCTGCTGCGAATTGTCGTATACATACTTTGATAAAATTATGGTATGTTATATGGTTGTATATTCGTGAAAGGAATCATCATATACCATAACGTGGGCTTTCTGCATTGTCCGTCTCTTTCAACTAAGGGCAATGCGAAGGCCTTCGAGTAGTGGGATGGGCAAGGAGAATCCCACGTTTCCGTTTTATAGAGGCCTAACAGAATACTAACAAAACTCACGATATCGGGATTCTATCGCTTTGAAGAAGATAGATGTACAACAAATATACACTCTCTGGACATGAATCTTTTCCTTGCAAAACCTTATGGCTCACCAAGGGATATAACTTTATAATAGATGGAGGAAACTTCAATGCTTCAGATGCAGTAATGGCTTTGGGAGTAGGGAAAAACATGGTTTCTTCTATCCGATATTGGCTCAAGGTGTTTGGTATTTCCTATCATGATGAGCCAAGCAGAATAGCAGATTATTTATTCGATGAATCAGAAGGCGTAGATAAGTACATTGAAAGTTTGGGAACTTTGTGGTTGCTTCACTACCTTCTTGTAAGTTTGAAAGAAGCAACGCTTTATCATATTACTTTTGTGCAATTCCAAAAAGAACGCAAGGTCTTTGAGAGGGAACAATTGGTGAACTTTGTGAAAAGACTGATGATAGAGGATGGAAAGGACAAAATCTTTAATGTGAACACCACCAAGAAAGATGTGGGTGTGCTGTTGCAGAACTATGCTCAACCTTATAAGGCCAAGTCGTTTGAGGATTATTCTTCTCTTTTGATTGATTTGGATCTGATAAGAACTGAGGATAATGGTAAGACGTTCGCCTTCAATATTGAAGGTAAGCGCATGGTTCCGATGGAGATTTTCTTATATGCCATTCTTCAGGAAAAAGGTAAGGATAAGTCTGTATCATACGATACATTGCAGGAAATAGGCTTGATGTTCTGCATGACAGATGCTGAGGTTATCGATATGGCCCAGTCTATCGGTGAGCATTATTCAGAGTATGTACAGTATAGTGATAATGCAGGTATCCGTCAGCTATTGTTTAAGGAAGGTTTTTCTTTGAAGGACTTTGATGTTTTAGATAAGTATTATAAGAATGCGACAGTTTAGTTTATCAGCAAACATAGAGGAAGGCTTTGCTAGTGAGGCCAAATATATTGTAACCCCTAATGCTCGCCAGGTGGCAGAGGGTATTGTGAATGGGTTCCGTTCTGGAGTTCATTCTTATACCATTATTGGCTCTTATGGAACAGGTAAGTCTAGTTTCTTATTGGCTTTGGAAAGAGACTTGATGGGAGGTAAACAATATGAATTGTTGAATCCTTCTGAACTTTCCGAGAAGAAGAAGTTTGAAGTTCTTAAAATTGTTGGCGACTATAAGGAACTGTCTGTCTTGTTGAGTCAAAAACTCTCTGTTGATGGCACAGCTGATAGCATTCTGGATGAACTCAAAACCAGGTATAACAAACTGAAGAGCCAGGGAAAATTCCTGGTTATCTTTATTGATGAGTTTGGTAAGGTGCTGGAGCATGCTGCCAAGAATAATCCGGAGCGTGAACTTTATTTCATGCAGAAATTGGCTGAGTTCGTGAATGTGCCATCCAGAAATATCCTTCTTCTGACTACGCTTCATCAGAATTTCAATGCTTACTCCCGTAAGTTGAATGAAGTACAGAAAGAAGAGTGGACGAAAGTAAAGGGGCGTTTCCAGGAATTGGTATTCGTAGAACCGATAGAGCAGCTTCTCTATCTGGCTTCTACGCAGATTGATGCCAGTAGAACCATGCAATATGAAGATTCTGTGATTGATTCACTGGCTTCGTTGGCAAAAAAGACAGGCTTTGTTTCTCAAAACTTTTCTGGAGTAATTGCGCAGGCATTGGCTCCGCTGGAGCCATTTGCTGCATACGTCATTACACAGGCCATTCAGAGATATGGACAGAATGAGCGTTCTTTGTTTTCGTTCTTGAATGCAAAGGGACGTAACTCTTTGTCTGAATATGAGGGAAAGATATATCAGCTTCAGTGCTGCTATGATTATATCTACTATAATTTCTACTCTTACCTGAAGGAGGCAAATGCCGACTCCATGCAATGGAGTTCGATGCAGGTTGCCATCGAGAGAGTGGAAGGTCAACTATGGGATACCAAGTCAGACCTTGTAGATGCTGTCAAGCTGGTGAAAGCCATCGGATTACTGAATCTTTTTGGCAATGCTTCTTTCAAGATGAGCCGTGAAGATACTGCTCTGTATGCCAAGACAGCTTTGAATATAGAAAACCCAACGGGGCTTTTAAAGAAGTTGGAGCAATTCAAGATTATCCGATATGCCAGCTATAAGTTCCGTTACATTCTTTTTGATGGCACAGATATCAATATAGAAGATGAAATCCGCAAGGCAGGTTTGGTGGTTAGCCGTCCAGTAAATTTTGTGGATGATATCAGAAACTATTGTTTCAAGAAGGTGGCTCCAGTCAAGGCTTGCTATTTCCAGAAGGGTACTCCAAGATACTTTGAGTATGAAGTGCTGGGTGAAGGAGTAGATAAGACTCCTACCGGTGATACCGATGGATATATTCAGTTGATCTTCTCTTCCCGTAAGAAAGTGTTGGAGGAGATTTGTGAGCTAAGTGAAAAGAGTGAGAATGCCATCATCTTTGTATGTTTCAGAAATACAGACGAGTTGGTGTCTCACCTCTATCTGATAGAAAAGTACAAATATATATTGAGCAAGGTATTGGTAGATAAATCTGATAAGGTTGCTATCAACGAAATCAACAATCTGATGGAGTATGAGAAAGTGGTTCTCAATAAATCTATCAGTGATAGCTTGTTTGCATATAATGGAGATGTAACTTGGATTTTCAAGGGCGAGGAAAGAGATGTTTGCTCCTTAAGAGACTTCAACCAGTTGCTGTCAGCGGTATGCGATGAGATTTATTCTCAGACTCCTGTGATGAACAATGAATTGTTCAACAAGCATAAGTTGAGCGGTTCTATCTCTAGTGCGAAAGGTAAGTACTTGGCAGCATTACTGAATCAGAGCAATGAACAGGACTTAGGATTCCCTGATGATAAGTTCCCACCGGAGAAAACCATCTATTATTCTCTCTTGAAGAATACGGGACTCCATGTGAATGGAGAGTTTGCCGATGTGCCATCCAATGAAGGAATCATGCCTTTGTGGAATGCATGTGAGGAATTCCTGAAATCTACTACTTTCAAGCCTCGTAAGATTTCTGAGCTGATTAAGAAGTTGTCTGCTAAACCATATAAGTTGAAGCAGGGATTCTTGGATTTCTGGATTCCCACCTATTTATATATAAAGAAGCAGGATTTCTCTCTGTATGGAACCAATGGAGCATATATCCCAAATATCAACATGGAGTTCTTCGAGTTGTTGCAGAAGCATCCGGGAGAATATCTGGTCAAGGCATTCGACGTGACAGGTGTTAAGGTGCAGATATTCAACCAGTATCGTAAGTTTCTGAATGTTGAAACTATGGGAAGTATCAAGAGCGATGATTTCATTGAAACCATAAAGCCATTCTTTTTCTTCTATAACAAGAGATTGAATGATTATGCCAAGCATACCCGTAAGTTCAATCATGAGCAGACGGTAAGATTCCGTGATACTCTGGCTAAAGCAAAGGACCCGGAGAAGACTTTCTTTGAGGATTTGCCAGAGGCTTTGGGCTACGATAAGGAAGCTTTGCAGAATCCAGATAAGGTACAGGAGTTCTGTTATGTCATCAATCGGGCTGTGAAGGAACTTCGTTCTTGTTATTCTGATATGATAGACCGTGTGGAAGGTCGCTTGTTGGAAACATTGGGCATCGAGTCATACGATTATTCTGAATATGTGGAAGAGATTAGAAAGCGTTTGGCTCATGTCAAGGAATATCTCATGACAGATAGACTGAAGGAATTCTATCAGCATGTGATGGCTGAGTTTGATAACCGCAATGAGTGGTACCAGTCTATTTGCTATACGGCATTGGAGCAACCTTTGGAACGATTGCGCGATGAGCAAGAAGAAAAACTGATAGACAGTTTGATTATGCTCTTCCATGAATGCGAGAAATATTCTGATATATCCAAGATGGCTGAGGATGAATCGGATGAGATTTATTCGTTGGATTTGGTTTCAACGAAGGGCAGCAATATCCATTCCCAGACTTTCAGATTGCCTGAAAGCGAGATGCAGAAGGCTGAGAAATTGGAAAAGAGTATCGACAAGCTACTCGATGGATTCGGGAACGACAATGTATCTATATGTACTTTGCTGAAAATATTGAATAAGAAGTTGGGTTAAAGCCTCTTCCGTAATAATGAATAGTGCAAAATGAAAGTAAGAAATATTTTAGGAATATCTGGCGGAAAGGACAGTGCGGCTTTGGCCATCTATCTCAAGCAGAAATACCCAAACTTAAAGATTGAGTATTATAATTCTGATACAGGCTGTGAATTGGCTGAAACGGAATTGCTGATTGATAGATTGAGCGCTTATCTGGGAAACATCAAAAGACTTAGGGCTGCTGAAGACAGTCCTGAGCCTACGCCTTTTGAGCATTTCCTAAAGGCTGCAGGTGGATTCCTGCCATCGCCACAAGCTCGATGGTGTACCAAGAAGATGAAACTTGATGAGTTTGAAAGATATGTTGGTGATGACTATGCGGTATCATACGTTGGTATTCGAGGTGATGAAGACCGTGATGGCTATGTGTCTTCTAAACCAAATATTCAGTCTGTCTTTCCTTTCAGAAGAAACATCTGGAGCGTGGATGTTATCAATAAGTTCTTGCACAAAGAAAACCAGGAGCAGATTATTGACATCTACGAAAAGTTGTGCCCTGAGGGATTGATGAAGGAAGACTTGATGGATGTATTGAAGAAACCGATTACCAAGCAATTCTACTATTCCAAAAAGCTGAATGCATTGTTGGATATAGACGTGAAGATGTTTAACCATGCCGTCTTTGAATACTTGAAGACTACGGATTATCCTGTGGGGCATCTGGATTCATTTCCTTTGATAGACAACGACGAGGTGCTCGTAAAGGAAGACATCTTCAGACTGCTGAGGGATAGTGGAGTAGGAGTTCCATCTTATTACGAGGAAATTCCTTTCGAGGTGGATGGTAAGACGGGAACCTATTGCAGAAGCCGAAGCGGTTGCTATTTTTGTTTCTTCCAGCAGAAGATAGAATGGATCTGGCTCTATGAGCAGCATCCTGACTTATACGAAAAGGCAATGTCGTTTGAGAAGGATGGTTATACTTGGATTCAGAATGAGAGTCTGGCAGACTTGATAAAGCCGGAGCGTATTCGCCAGGTGAAACTGGATATCATCAAGCGACAGGAAACAAACAAAAATAAGAACAAAGGCACGAGTCTTGCCGAACTATTCGGTGATGAATATGTTTGTGCCAACTGTTTTATTTAAGACTTAAAACATAATCGGAGGAACGTCTATGTTGAAAGATGTAGTATGGGCTAAGGATGGAACCTATATACCTGGAGAAGAGTTTTCTCCAGAGAGGTTTTTTAATGATGGATTGAAGAACAGTTCCAGTTTCGACCTGCAACTGGGCTATTTCAGTTCTGCCACTTTTAGTGTATTAGCAGAAGGCTTCGCTACGTTTATAGCAAATGGCGGGGTTATGCGTCTTATCATCAACCAGATTGTTTCTGAAGAAGATAAGGAAGCTATCCAGAAAGGTGTCTTTGGTGAAGTAGTAGATTGTATTGATTTGTCTGATTTTGAATCTCTTCGAAAAACATTTGATGAGTATCAGAATCAGTTTTTCAGATGCTTGTCATATCTGATTTCTCAAAATAGAATTCAAATCAAAATCATTAAGCCAAAGAAACATAAGGGAATAGCTCATACCAAAACAGGGCAATTCCGTGATGATGATACCATAACTTCGTTCACAGGTTCTGCCAATTTTACGATTAATGGTTTGCTCTATAATATAGAGGAAATCAAGATAGACCGAAGCGATTCTCCTGATGAGATGACTCAGAACAGAATCAAATCTCAAAGAGCAAAGTTTGAGCTTATCATGAATGAGCAGGAAAGCGATATAGAGTATCTGTCTCCAAGCCAGTTGGAGACGGCTGTGTCGTCATGCTTTCAGGATACGACCATAGAAGAGTTGCTAGATGTTGAAAAGAAGTTAGACAGAATTCGTCAGGAGCGAAAAGCTCAAAAGGCATTTATGGGTGGAGATATGGTTAGGGAGGATATTCGTCTGGAAGAGATAACTCCACGTTTTCCATATCCATCAGGTCCAAGAGAATACCAGCAGCAGGCTTTTGAAAACTGGAAAAACAACAAGCAGAAAGGTCTGTTTGCCATGGCCACAGGAACGGGTAAGACAATCACCTCGCTGAATTGCTTGTTGGAGATTTATAAGCGCAATGGATACTATAAGGCGATAATTCTGGTACCAACGATTACTTTGGTAAATCAGTGGGAGCAAGAATGTCATAAGTTTAATTTTATGAATGTCATAAAGGTTTATTCTAAGAATCCTTTATGGAAAGAGGATGTTGAGTCGATTCATTTTAATGAGGAATATCGTTTGAAGAATGAGCGTGAGACCTCTTATGTGATTATATCTACTTATGCATCTTATACTCGTGAAAAAGTATTTAATATATTGAATGGCTTCAGCAAAAAACAGTTGTTGTTGATTGCTGATGAATGCCATAATATGGCTTCTGGCAGCATGATGAAACGATTAGCTTATATACCTTATCTGCGCAGAATAGGCCTATCTGCAACACCAGATCGTCAATACGATGATGAAGGTAACAGAAACTTGCGTAAATTCTTTGGTGCAGAGAATCATTATACTTATGAGTATAGTATGGAAGAAGCTATCAGAAAAGGTGTGCTTTGTAAGTATCTGTATTATCCACATATAGTACGGCTGACCACGGAAGAACTGGAAGCATATGTCGAGTTATCTGAAAGAATAGCTAAGTATTTCAATGATGATACCTGCTCTTTTGCAAAAATGGATGAGGGACTTAAAATGCTCTTGTTGGCAAGAAAGCGAATTGTGCATAATGCTACAAACAAACTTAAAGCTTTTGAGGACATCATCAAGAAACGGTATAAAGAAAAAGGAAATTTGAAATATTCTCTGATATATGTCCCTGAAGGAAATGAACCCAATTATCTTGAAGTTGAAGATGATTCGCTTAATCAAGATGAGGATTCTGAACATCTTATAGATTTATATACAAAGTCGATATTAAAACTGGATGATAAAATAACGGTGCGTAAGTTTGTATCGGGGCAAAAGGATAGAGATGAAATTCTTGAAGAATTTGCCAGTGGTCAGCTTCAAGTGCTGACTTCTATGAAATGTTTGGATGAGGGTGTTGATGTTCCAAGAAGTGAATTGGCAATCTTTTGTTCAAGTACAGGAAATCCACGTCAGTTCATTCAGCGACGAGGACGTGTGTTGAGAACACATCCTAAGAAGAAGATGGCAGTGTTGCATGATTTGGTAGTTGCTCCTGAGATTAACCCAAATAGTAGTAGCTATCGAATGGAGCGTGCCATGCTAAAGAGTGAACTGATTAGAGTGAACAACTTCGCATTGCTATCAGAGAATCCTTCCTACTCAGAATTGGAACTGAGAGAGGTGATGGAACATTATGGTTTGAATTTATATAATAATGATAATATACAATGACAAATAAAGAAAGAATGCTTCACATGGTTCTTGATGACACAAAGTTGCAAGAACTCTATGATTATGATCAGTCTGAATATGAAGACCTATATACTGCCTTGAATTCAGATAATGTAGTTGTGGCTTCTGTAGCTCGCATCATAAAGGAACTTGATGGTTCTACTGATGAGAGCGTTCAGAAGAAAGTGTATAAAACAATATTTTCTTATATTAATGATAATTTGTTGGTATGATAATAAAGAAGATAGAAATAGAAAATTTTCGAAGCTATTACAAGTCCAATGTTTTTGAACTTGTATATGGTCTTAACCTCATCATTGGTTCTAATGGTGACGGTAAGACTACGTTTTATGAAGCTTTAGAGTGGTTGTTCCGAACTGATGGAACATCAAAGGCTGATACAAAGTTGATTTCCAAGAAGAGAAGCGAAGAACTTTCTGCCGATGAATCTGCTGATGTTCGTGTGGCAATGACATACGAACACAAGGGGTATATCAAGACTTTAGAAAAAAGTTTTCATTTTACTAAGTCTTATGATGGTGAAATTACTACCTCGAATTTCTCTTTTGATTTAATAGAAGAAAACGGGGGTGAAAGAATGCGACGCGATGGTTTAAAATTTGATTATGATTTGCCTTCCGAGATTCGTAAATACACTATGTTTAAAGGAGAAAGTGATCTTGATGTATTTCAAAGTTCAAATGCATTAAAGATGTTGGTTGAGACCTTCAGCGATGTCAAGGATTTTGAGGCATACTTCTCTTTTATGGAATACTCTACAAAGATGGCAGAGCAGGCACAAACAAATGCTCAGAAGTCTGATCGTAAAAATAGTGAGAAGATTGCTCTGCTCAAGCGTACTATAGAGCAAGAAAGTTGTACATTGGAAGACATAGAAAATGAAATTAGAAATAAGGAAGATGAGGCTTCTAATTTTGCTGGTCTATTAAAAAGTATTGAGCAAAGCAAAGAAGCTTCAAAGTTGCTTGTTAATGTCAATAGACGTATAGACACTTTAACTAACAAACGTGCGCAAGTTCAAGCATCTATTAAAGAAGATTATACAATCAATCTTCTAGATGATATGTGGATACTTATGGGTTTTGAGGATATTGCTGAGGAATATTCTCAAAAGATTAGTGCGGTCGATAAAAAACGAAGAAAATTAGAGAATGATTATTTGCAGACTGCTGGTGCGGAAAAAATAATTAAGAAAATGCAAAAGGAAACTTCTTTTGTACCATTGCCAGTGCACATTCCAGGTCAAAAGATAATGCAGGAAATGCTCGACGAAGAAGTTTGTAAAATTTGTGGTCGTCCAGCTAAAATGCATAGTGAACCATGGAATTATATGCTTCAGCGCTTAGAGGAATACAAGAATTCTTTAAAGGTCGATGAAGATGAGGAGGTAAAACCATATTATCAGAATGAATATATCGTTGAGTTACAAAAGCGAGATACGATTCTAAATGATAATCTTGCCGAAATAACCAAGCTTCGTCATCATATACAAAAGGTGATTTCTAACAATAATCGTTTGCATGATGAAATCAAGAAAATAGACGCAAATTTGAATAATGAAATTGAAGCTAAAAAGCGTATCTTGGCACAAGCTGATGGATTAACAGAAGAACAGCTCTTGTCTCATTTAGAGAATATTTCCAATTGGATGGATTTAAAGAATAAGGCAGTAAGTCGATTGGAGGTATTGAAGGGTCAACGCATTAATCATCGTAAGACTCTTGAGGAGGCACAAGAAAGTTTGGGTAAATTGGCAGAAGGTACTTCTGCTGCTTTATATGCAAAGATTGCTGCACTTATTCGTCATATTTCTGCAGCATTCAAGTCTGCTAAGGAAACTAACAAAAAGCGTCTTCTTCATTCAATTGAAGATGAGGCGAATGTTTTCTTAGAGAGCTTGAATACTAATGATTTCAAGGGTACTATTCGTATTCTGGAAAAGGCTAATGGACAAGGAGAGGCGGTTCTTATGAATAGTGATAATACAAGAATCTTCAATCCTAATACTGCTTTAAGAACAACTTACTTGATGTCGGTATTATTTGCTATTGGCAAGTTGGCTACTCAAAGAAGTGAAACTGAGTTTCCTTTGATATTCGATGCTCCAACTTCTTCTTTTACTGATGCTAAGGAGACGGAGTTCTTCAATGTGATTGGTAATTTGGATAAGCAAGTTGTTATCGTGACAAAGAGCTTCTTGAAGGAAAGCTATGATGGCAATTTAGTCCTTGATCAGAACAAGGTTAATGAAGTTTCTGGTAGAGTGTTCCGAATTGAAAAGAAGAAGCCTTTCGATGATAAGGATCTAGCAACAATCCAAACAGTTATAACAAAAGTAAAATAACAATGGCAGAGGTCTTAAATAATATAGAGGAACTTGTTGATAAAAACGAGAAACTCATAGATATATGGGGACGTAGAAATCCCAAATTTGAAATAAAATACGAGAAGACCGTAATGAGAGCTATCTCGGATTATGGTGTTGGTGCATCTGAGAATACTAGTGCAAGAGGCAAAGTGTTTGGTTCTGGATATGAGCCTTATATCATGGCGTTTTTTATCGGTTTGTATGCAGGTAAGAAACTGCCATTATCAGAAGAAACAAAGGTCTTGGGACAGAATTTGGTCTTTTGGGGTACTGCTGAAGCACGAAAAGGGCGCAAAGCTTATCCTGCGTTGCGTTCTTATATATTTATGGCTCTTGTGGCAAAGACAGACGTAGATTGGATAGCATTGGATAAAGGTGAAATAAAGCCTAGTACCGTTATTTCTCAATTGATAACTACAATGGAAGAGTATGCTAATTATGGCTTCTCTGTCATGGAGGATAAATTAAAGGAAGATAAAGGTTATTTCTTTTCTCACCGTTCCTTCTTGGATATGTTTTTACAATTAACCTCCAAAAAGGTTGATGAAGAACATGATGAAGAGGAGCCTGATGAATTATAAAGTAATATAGAAAGGGAAAATATGGACTATGTAGAGGCTTTTGAAAATTTAAAGCCGAATGAGAAATATGGCCGTAAAACTCCACATAAGGCGGTTCTTTTGCTTACCATTATAGAAATGTGTGAATCGGATGAGATTTATTCTAATGAAATTAGATATAATCAGCAGCTGATAGATACTTTTCATAAGGTATGGAAAAGAACCCTGCCTGATGACGATTCTTTATTTGTGGATGCGTATTTTCCATTCTGGACTATGCAAAATGAAGATTTTTGGCATCTTGTTCCCTATCGTGGCAAAGAAGAGAACTTGACTCTGCTGAAAGAAAGACAGGTAAGACCTTCTGAAAGGAAAATCAAGGAATGTGTTGATTATGTGGAACTTGATGAGGATCTGTTTTTTCTAATGACTTTACCTTCAGGACGCTCTTCTTTAAAGCATGCTTTGTTGGAGAACTATTCTGCTCTTACTGAAGAGAAAATAGGTGAATTGGTAACTAGTAAAGATAATGCCATAGATAAGTCTATAGAGGCTTTGGCTGAGTATCAAAAGATTTTGTCTTCTGAAAATGAACCAAAAAATAATCTTGTGGCAGAGTCGTGTGATGAGGAAAAGCAAAACTTTTTTTATGCTTTAGATGAAGATGTACAAATTCAATTAAACATTGAATACTATACTTTCCTCAAGGAACATAAGGCAGAGAGAGAAATGTTTAGGTCATTATGTCCAACGGTCTTTGAATTATATGATAAAATCTCGGTTCATCCTGTAAAGCAGGAAGATATATCAAGTTCTTTGCTGTATCTATATGAGAATTTCTTGATGGATTTAAAAGTAAATCTTTTAGGTGTGGATGCTACGTTAAGTTTGGTAGATTGTATTGATAACGCAATCAATAAACTTCATGCTCATGAGCGCCAAGAGGATGTGTTCAATTCGTCTAATATTGGAATAGAAGATGATACTGTAAAAAAAGAAAACTCTTCTGGTGATTCAACACTTTCTGATGATTCTGTATCTTCTGACGATGGCGAATCTTCTGCCGTGAATTGTAGAAGAAAGGATTTGCCATGGACTGAGAATGAAGAAGAATTACTTTTACTTTGTTATGAAAAGGGAAAAAACATAGAGGATATTGCTAGTGTTTTAGGCCGGCCTCAAAATTCAATTATGTTGCGCCTCGCCAATTTAGGTAAGATAAAGTATGATTTTACACAAAGTGATGATGCAGAGGGTTCTTATCATAATGATCAGGATTTGTCAACTCTTGATTATTATGTTGAGAACATGGAGAGGCTGTGTTTTATCTTGAACAGAAATGGTGAACGTGTCTATTTTACAGATGGAAAATTAAAGATTCTGCATGGTAAACTCTATCGTTTCAATTACAAAGACAATATTTGTTTCACCATTAAGGATATGGTGTGTACAAATGGAGTTTGGGATAAGGGTAAGAAGACAATAGTTGCTTATATGCAAACTGATTTGTTCCCATTATTGGATAGAACCCATTATTTGGACCAAATTGAAGATATTCAAGAAGGTAGTTGTATGCAGCAAAATAAAATTCGAGTCGATGGGAAATGGTATGATTTTGATGGTAATTTAATAGGTATAGCAACTGAACTGCTCCCTGATATATTAGGTAATGTTGAATGTGAAGGAATCCTGATTCGAAATGCAGGGAATGATTTTGTGCCCAAAGGAGGTCTTGAACTCATCACCAAAAAGTTATGCAGTTCTTACGATTATCTTTGGTTGATGGCCATTGTTGATTTGGTGAATGTTAATCAACATACCAGCGTGTTCGATTTCGATGAAATAGCATGTATGATGATAGCTGAGGCTTGGAGCCTATTGGATAAATATCCTCATCTTAAGACGAATAACGAGTCTTTGGTTGAGTGTATTGAGTTCTTAATCAAAGAATCTGAGGATAATATGGAGCAAAAACTATGTTGGACTACTCCAAAATCCCAGGTGTTTAGTGCTATCAAGGACTATCCGATGAGCGGTATCTTTGAGGACTTAGTAGAAGAGCTTGTAGAGGAATCTCCTGCTAATGTTCTAAGATTATGGTTGGACGATAAGGATGAGCGAGATTTGGTATTGCATTCTGCTAATTATGTAAATCGGTGTTTGTATTCTTTGCATCTCAAGAAATTTGAATCCTTCATAGAAGTTAATCCTATATGGAAGAAGTATTTGGTGAGTGGGCAGTCTAATCTATTGTCTTTCATACGAGAAAGTTTAGTTGCTTTTCTAAATCGATAACTGCCAGTAGAGGGTAGTTGCTTTCTAATTTATAGTAGCAAAGAAATAAAGTAACAAACGGTGGAGGCTTATCAGCAGTCTTCACCGTTTGTTTCTATTTATGCTTGGTAGAATCGAAAAGTTGGTGGGGTTCATCAGATGAAGGTCCCCAAACTTAAATGTCTTGAAAACAAAGACTTGCAAGATAGATGTTGTGACATGTTTTTATGAAAAGGGGCTAAGCTACAAGTCGGGAAGTAATCAAATCTTATGAATTTTAACATAGATAATCCCAATTAATGGCACAGGCATATACGCTACGCTTCCAGTAGGAAGGTTAATCCGCTGATTCCGATATAGGCATAGATGATGTATTTGAGCAGGGAGCCGCTGAGGTGCCTGAACACCCAGGAGCCTATCAGGTTGCCAATGAAGACTCCGGCTATTCCATACACATAACCTATGGAGACCGTGGTGGTGAAGAAACCATTGTATGCTCTTGCCAAAGTCATCATCAGATTGCCTGCCAGGAAATAGGTCTGCGTCATCGCCAGATAGCGATCCTTGTCTGGCTCAGAACTGACGAAATAGAGTACGGCTGGTGGTCCCTGCATTCCGAAGAATCCTCCCATCAGTCCGCTCAATGTTCCTGCCGTAACCTGCACAGGCAGTGTTGTCTTTACCTTGATGCGCTTGCTGAAGAAGGCGAAGTAGATGCTTACAATGATCAGTGTAATGCCTAACAATATGTTCAGAATATGATATTCCATCCGCCGGAGCACGAAGATGGCTCCGATGGAGATGATGATGAAGGTGAAAAGAATGGGCAGCAGCCGCCTCCAGGTGATGTACTTGTATTTCTGAATAACGATGATCAGGGAGGTGGTCATCGCCAGAATGCCCGAGAGGGTTGTTGCCTCACCGAAGGAAGGCATGATAGAGGGGAGCATCGTCATGATGAAGATGCCAAAACCGAAGCCTGTGGTGCGTTGTACAAAACTAGCTCCGATGCTCAACAGGAAGAGTTCTACTACTATCTGATCCATTCTATAGTATTATTTATCTGAGCTTTCTGATAACTCTTGCAGGTTTGCTTTGTGGCAAGCACTGCTATACATACGATAGTTAAGTTACTTGTATGTCTGAGGTTGAATATCGATTGCGAAATTACAACATTTTATTCAACGGTGCAAATACTATAAACAAAAAATGACCCGACATCTCGCTAAATTTAAATTTAGTTTGGTGTCGGGTCTTATTATGAAGTGATTTTTCTTTTCTTTATAGAACTTTCTTATGTACGGAAGTTATGGAAGTCTCAACTTACGTATTTGAGAAAGTAGAGTCATATTACTCTCTGCATATCAGCGCTTTACTTGATCATGCTGATGCTTCTCTTGAGGAAGGCGTCGAGGGCAGCACCCTTGAGCATGCCGTTCTGTAGCAGGGCGAGGTCGATGAGCTGATGTACGATATTGTTGTCCTTAGCGTAATCGGCTATGATGTTGTCGCGCTTCTGCTTTTCGTCGCTCACGGCCTTCTGGGTGTTCTGCAGGTCGTCCTTCTCTTCCTGGGTAATCTCCTCTGGCTTCTTA
>OJMJ01000589.1_pt1 | contig 17629 bp, 19 predicted proteins | sample 1597181 | NCBI WGS metagenome assembly OJMJ01 (sample SAMEA2452126, study PRJEB22498) | human gut metagenome | biome: human feces; feature: human gut; material: feces | place: Australia | collected 2012
ATCTGATATTTGGCTGTCTTTAGGAAATATAAAGTGGGAATAAGCTGAATATCCCTATTTATATGTCAATACTTAAAACACGTACACAAGTGTCTATATATCAATAAATATACGTATTGTATATGTGTTGGTTCTTTAGATGGATTGACAAATAGAAAGAGAAGCTTTAATAACTTATATGTGTCAACAAAAGCTGTTTTTTTATCTTTGTTCCAGCTTTCAATAAAGACGAAAAGTAGGGCTGCTTTGCTTTATTCATTAAACTATTTGTTACAAAGAACATGGAATCGTTTTGTAAAGAGAGCATTAAAGATACTGATTAGAAAGAAATAATATATGCCAATTAACATAAAAGACAAAAAAAATTGTTCAGGCTGTACTGCATGTCAACAAATATGTCCGAAACATTGTATAAATATGTTTAGCGACAATGAGGGCTTTTTATATCCTAAAGTTGATTTAAAGAATTGTATCAATTGTGGTCTATGCGAAAAAGCGTGTCCTGATATAAACCCTTTGGAATGTAGGCTCCCTATAAACTGTTATGCTGTCAAAAACAATAATTTAGATATAAGGAAAGAAAGTTCTTCTGGCGGTGTGTTTTCTCTTCTAGCCGAGAAGGTATTGTCTCAAAAAGGAGTTGTTTTTGGTGCAAGATTTGATAGTCATTGGCAAGTAGTGATGGATTATACAGAAAATATTGAGGGACTGGATAAATTTAGAGGTTCTAAATATGTGAAATGTGATATTGGAGATACCTATAGTAAGGTTAAAGATTTTCTTTCTTCTGGAAGAAAAGTTCTATATTCTGGCTCATCATGTCAAATTGCTGGTTTAAGAAAGTTTTTAAGGCATGACTATGAAAATCTGTTGTTAGTTGATTATCTATGTCATGGCGCACCAAGTCCTCTTTTATGGAAAAAATATATAGAAGAAATCTCACGGAATGACGTATCATCATTAACAAATATTTCTTTTCGTAATAAGAAAAGAGGTTGGAAAAATTTTAGCATAATAATAAAAAGAGGAAAAAAAGTATTAGTAGATTCTGTTTTTTCTGAGAATATATATATGAGGGCTTTCCTTTCAGATATGTCGTTACGTCCTTCATGCTATCAGTGTTCAGCCAGAAATGGACATTCCGGGGCAGACATAACAATAGGTGACCATTGGGCTATAAGAGACATAAATTCGTCTTTTGATGATAACGAAGGTGTTAGTTTGGTTTTAATAAATACAGAAAAGGGGTCATGCGCTTTTGAAAACCTAAATGCCAATATCATAGAAACAGATTTTGTGGAATCTAAAAAATGGAACGGGGCTTTTTATGATAAAACAGAGGAACATCTTCATAGAAAGCGTTTCTTCTGTAAACTACAATATAGAACAGATGTTTCAGCTTTGATTGAAGATGAGTTGAATATTAATTTATGGGATCATATAAAGAAAAGACTTTTAAAGATAACTAAACAAAAACTGCAAAAATGAAAATCGGAATATTGACATTGCCCTTGCATACAAATTATGGAGGTATCTTGCAAGCCTATGCCTTGTATACTACATTGCAAAATTTAGGGCATGAAGTGTCGCTCATAGACGAAAAAATGTATGAGATAACATCTTTGAGAGAAAAACTTTCAGTTGTAACGTGGCAAATGCTTAAAAGCCTTGGCTTTTACAAGAAAAGACATCCACAATTGGAACTGAGGGATAAAATGGAGGTTCTTGTACCTTTCATCCAGAAATATATTCCACAGCAGATTTCGCTTCAAAGAGTCCATTCTGACACGTTTGACGCAATAGTCGTTGGAAGTGACCAAGTATGGAGAGGACTTTACTGCGACCAGTTGTTGTATTTTCTTGATTTTGCAAAAGATTGGAATGTTCAGAGAGTTGCTTATGCCGCTTCTTTTGGAGTGGATGACTGGAGACCGTCTCTTGATATTGTTGACAAATGCAAGTCACTATTAAGCAAGTTTACTTATGTTTCAACAAGAGAAAAAAGTGGTATAAAAATATGTCGTGACATCTTAGATTGCAATGCAGAATGGGTCATTGATCCAACGATGCTCTTGACACCGCAAATATATAAGAATTTAGCCCATATTGGGGAGCATGAAGAGAGAAAAGCGAAAAACTATTTGTTGGCATATTTACTCGACAGTGACAAAGAGAAAAAACAGATAGTGGAAAACTTAGCTTCCAAGCACAATCTAAGTATCGTTAATATTGGTATTTCAGAAACAGGACAAAAGGTTATGTCTATTGAAAAATGGCTTAGATTGATCGATAATAGCAGTTATGTGGTAACGGACAGCTTTCACGGAACTGTGTTTTCCATACTTTTTAATCGCCCTTTTTGCGTATTGCAAAATAGTGAAAGGGGCAACTCTCGTTTTAATAGTTTATTGGAATTAACAGGTCTAACAAATAGAATGTGCAATAATCCTACGGGAGAAATAGATTGGCAAGCTGTCAATTTAAAAATCTGTACAGAAAGGAAACGCTGTATTGCTGTTCTTATAAATTCTTTAAAATAAAATTATGTTGTCAGATATAAAAACAGAATTGAAGCCGCTAAAAAAACAGAAGTTGTTTTTGGCGTTAATGATAGTCTGCATTTTGCGTAAGACATTGTTTAATAGAGCAAGAGACATGGATGCCTACTCTTCTGTAGATGCAAGTGCCTCCGTAGCAATATTAATGACAATTATTCTTGGTGCATTGTTGTTGGCAAAAATGGGAAAAATAAAGCAGGAGATAAGGTATAACTCCCCTTTTTTACTTTATTATTATTTTGCAGCAATTAGTGTCTTATGGGCAGGGTGGCAGTCTCTTGCTGTGGCAGGTTATAAAGCAGTAGAAGTAATTGTCAGTTTTTTTGCCGTAATGTATATCATGCATTGCCTAAAAACGATAAAAGAGCGTTTTTCTTTTGTTATCGTAAGTTTGACATTCTGCAATGTGGTCTATCTAATCATGTTTTTAAGGTCGGGCTTGGGGCACGATAATGCGTTTCCTTTATTGGCTATAACAGAGATGCTTCTATTGTTAGGTGGAGTACGTTATAAATTGTTTCAAAGCAAACATGTAAAACATCATTTTGTTGTATCAGCTTTAACAATAATACTTGGAACATCTACAGCCAGCTGGATGTCGCTCATAATAGGATTGTTCTTTTTCTTTAGCACAAGCAGAAAGGGCATAAATTTAGGATTGGCATTAGTTGTGGCAGTAGCTTTTTATGGAGCCTATCAATTATGGGGTGATATTATTTACAGCATTGTCTTTGGACATAAAAGCCAAGAAATGATAGAGTCGGGTTCTGGTAGGCGAGAACTTTGGGAAGCGTATATTGAAGGGTGGAAGGACAGTCCTTTAGTAGGCTACGGATTTATTGTCGGCGAGAAAGGTGCCATAGCATCAAGATATATTGCTTTTGCAACAAATACAGCACACAACATGATGATTTCTGTTTTGATTAATACAGGTCTGATAGGATTGTTTATATGGTTGTATTTCTTATGGAAACAATGTTGGATATGCTGGAAATATTCTTTAAGAAAGAATCCATACGCATTGACTTGTTTCCCTGCTATAATTGCAATGTTTGTTAATGCAAATAGTTTTCCTGTTATTGGTTCCGAATGGTCGCCGGTATCTCCACCTATTTATGCTTTAATAATATTTATATTTGTATATATAAAACAAGATACTATCATTAATAGTATAAGACGATGAAAGTATTATATTGTAACCCTGTTTTCTTTGAGTATCGTCTGCCTTTTTATAAGGAACTTGTAAAGTTGTTTGAAGGCGAGTTTTATGTGATGTATTCACCTGTGCGTTATCAAATGTGTAGAAAGGAAGAGTTTTGCAAACAGATAAAGGCAGAACTTGGTGATAATGCTATCGAGCTGACAACAGATCATGTATTTGACACCAACTCTATGAAATGGGATGTGATGCCTGATATTGAGAAGGGTAAACGCATACCATTTACTCACGGTATATTCAAAGCCATTAATAAGATAAAGCCGGACGTACTGATTACTGAAGGCTATTTTCAGTGGACACCTTTGGTCTTGCTTTATGGATTATTACATCATATTCCTGTATATCTAGGATATGAACGTACACTTCATACTGAGCGTAATACAGGAAAACTAAAGACTTGGCAGAGAAAGCTCTTTAATAAGTATTTTGCAGGTTTCTTGGTGAATGGATCGGAAACGAAAAAGTATTTAGAGTCTTTAGGCGTTCAGTCATCAAAGATACATATTGGCGGTATGAGTGCAGATTCGAGCTTCTTACGGAATGGCATTTCTTCAATGTCTGCAAAAGAAAAGGAACTGTTAAAGTGCAAATACGTAAAGGATGACAAGGGCTTGCTTTATTTGTTTGTAGGGCAAATTGCAGAACGTAAGGGTGTGAAGTTCTTGTTGGAAGCCTGGCTTAGGCATAAGGAATCAAATCCTTCTGATATTTTATTGTTGGTTGGTAGTGGTAATCAACTTGAAGAATTCAGAAATTGCTATAGTTCTTGTGAGAGTATCGTGTTTACAGGAAGGGTGGATTATTCTGAAATATATAAATATTATGCTATAGCAGATGTGTTTATAATCCCTACTATAGAGGACAATTGGAGTTTGGTGATTCCTGAGGCAATGGCTTGTGGATTGCCTGTTGCGACATCTATATATAATGGATGTTATCCTGAATTGGTGCATAAAGGGGAGAATGGCATAACTTTCGACACGTTTGATCAAGAAAGCATAATTGAAGCATTGGAATATTTTCATCTTCAGAATTTGGATAAGATGGGACTACAGTCTATTTCATTGGAAAAGAATTTCGATACACAGCATTGTGCTTTTCGTGTTTATGAAGCTATTATTAACGATAACAAAAATAAAAAATGAATATTACTGTCATAACGGTTTGCTTTAATTCCAAAAATGATTTAAAAAAAACTCTTGATTCTGTATTTGCTCAGACTTATATTGATATGGAGTATCTGGTTATTGATGGTGGTAGCAGTGATGGCTCGGTTGATATGCTTAGAGTTTATGAAAGCAAATTCAAGGATAAAGGTATAAGCTTTCGCTTTGTTTCTGAAGAAGATAAGGGAACGTACGATGCTATGAATAAGGGAGCTATGATGGCAAAGGGAATGTGGATAAACTACATGAATGCTGGTGATACGTTTTATAAAGATGATACACTTGCTCGATTTTTCTCGCATAATATAGAAGTTGATGCTGGTGTAGTGTTTGGAAATACATGTCAGGTGTTTGACTTTGGAACAGGTATTGCCAAGTATGAGGATTATCTTAAGGATAATCCTGTTATGCCGTTTTGCCATCAAAGCTGCTTTGTCTTGACAACGTTGATGCAGCAGTATAAATTTGACATGAGCTATCGTATTGTTGCGGATCACGACTTGTTTTATAGGCTACATACTAATGGTGTTAAGTATCAATATATTGATGAGATTGTTGCTTCTTATAATGGTCAGTATGGACTTTCTGCTACAAATCCGCTTTTGCTAAGAAAGGAAGGACTACGCATCCATCATGTAAATGAGAAATGGTATTATCCCTTGGCTTTGTTATGGGTGTATATGCGTTATGGATGGATTCAACAATTCAAAAACTGTATGCCGAAATGGATGAGTGATGCTTGGATGAAACATAAGAGGAAATATATAAAGAACTGAAGTAGTATGACACAAGGTGGAAAACATTTGGTATTTGTAGATTGGATGAAGGTTATCGGTATGTATGCAATCATCTTAGGACATTTTGCCCCCCCCCATTTTGCAATATATAACTTATTCATTTAGTGTACAATTATTTTTCTTTATTTCTGGCTTTTTGTTCCACAGGGAAAACGACAATAGAGTATTTTGGAAAAAAAATATTCGGCTTTTGGTTATTCCTTATTTAATATGGGGAATCTTACGATTGATTACTTATAACATAAAAGAATGCAATTTTCAGATATTTGTGCATTCCTTTTTGGGATTAATAATGGGATGTAATAATTTTGGGGGTGCGAGAGGATGTGGAGAGTTATGGTTTATAGTAACATTGCTTTGTCTTAAAGTCTTTTCACAATATGTAGGGGTAAGTTACAATCGAATTGGGATAATTACAATTCTTAGTTTGTTGTTTGCCTTAATTTATAGGCTTGAAATTCGTTCTACAGTTATAGAATTTTATGGTATTGGATTGTTTGATTCTTTTGTGGCATATCCGTATTTTTCTTTAGGAATTATAGCTTCTAAGTTCAAGGATGAAATTTGTGTCATGGCTGATTTTTCTGGACAGCATACAAAGTTTTTGTGTTTTATAGTCTTTGTAATCTTTGTTACACTAGTCTGTATTGCCCCAATAAATGGTGTCGTGTATATGGTTTATGGCCAGTATGGATATAATATTTTACTATTTGTTCTATTCGGCATTATCGGAATAATAAGTGTTTTTCTTATTTCATTAGTGCTGAGCAAGCTGATACGTTTGGCTAAATATGCAAAGATTATCAATGTTGGCAGCATAATGATATTAGGTCTTCATACTCTTTTTGTGAATAAAGTGAAGATTCTGTTAGAAAATTTTGTAGGTGACAATATGCTTCTGTATGAGATGAACCTTGTATTGGCATCTTTTATGATATTGTTAGCTTTTGTTCCCTTGATTAAAATAACTCATAAATATTTTCCAATGGCAATTGGAAAAAGATAGAAAATGGAAAAAACAAAAACGACAAAACTTCGCCAAACCAATATTGAGCTATTGAGAGTATTCTCAATGCTTATGGTGTTGGTGATACATTACAATGTTGGTACAAATGGGCAGACTACACATGAGATGGTGATAAGCGAACCTTTAAAATTTGTGGGTATTGCTAGCTTGAAAAGCTTGAGCTTTATTTGTGTGAATAGCTTCATCATTATATCTGGCTATTTTGGTATCAGATGGAAATGGAAAAGTTTGTGTAATTATCTCTTTCAGATAGCGTTCTGGGGGGGTATGATTCATATTATAGCTGTAGGTTTGGGAATGACCAACTTTTCTATAAAACATCTTGCTGATAATATGCTATTATTCCTTGTTCATGGCAATTGGTTTTTTGTAAGCTATTTGGCTTTGTATATGTTAGCTCCGATTATGAATGCTTACATAGAGAAAGTTGAAACACGCCAATTGGGATGGATGGTGCTGGCATTTTATTCTTTCCAGACCTTATTCGGATGGATTTTTAAGAATTGTGTTGAATTCTCGCAAGGTTTGACCTTTGTCAGTTTTATGGGGCTTTATCTTCTTGGGGCTTATCTTAAAAGATCTGATTTAAAATGTTTCGGATGGAAAAGTTCTCGGGATTTGGCAATGTATGCTGGCGTTGGTGCCATTTGTGTAATTATCAGTATGATATCTAATTATATTGGTTTTGAAAAGGATATTTACAGTTATATCTCTCCGTTGCAGATTCTACAGACGATTTACCTGTTTCTGTTTTTCAAAAAAATACATGTTAGGTCTAAATATGATAAGTTGATATTGTTCTTTTCCACCTCTGCATTTGCTGCGTTATTGATGCATTCGTGGGATGGAGTGCAGATGTATGGTTGTGGCTTACATTGGATTGACTCCAACTTGCCATTGCCTTTCTTGTGGACCATGCTTTATATTTGTACTTTCTTTATCACTGCTTGCTGCTTGGATAAAATTAGAATTTTAGTTTGGAATAGAGTTTATAAATGATGGATATTTCAATAGTTATACCTGTATATAATGCAGGTGATTTTATACATACTTGTCTTGATTCCATCGTTGCACAAGAGGGAGGATTCACATATGAGATTATCTTAGTAGATGATGGGAGTACTGATAATTCAGTAGACGTGATTCAACAGTACGAAAAGTCTGAAGAATTAGTAAAGTCAGGTGGTAGAATTGTGCTGATACAACAGCAGAATGCGGGTCCGTCTAAAGCTCGTAATCGTGCTATAGAGGCTGCACAAGGTCGCTATCTTGCCTTTATTGATGCTGATGATTATTGGAAACCAGAGTTTTTTAAAAGAACGGTGGACTTTCTTGATAAGCATGAGGAGTGTATTGGTGTTAGCGTATTGCAACAGGTCGATACTGTATCGGGAACGCATGTCTCACCAGTGATTCCTAATGACGGATTATCTGAAAAGGAAGCTTCTCGTTATGCTGACGGTTATATAATTAAGGATTTCTTCCGCTTTTGGGGTAAAAGAATGCATATTTGTCCTGGTGGTGCCATGATGCGTACAGATGTTGTTAAGGCAGCTGGTGGCATGAGGGAAGATCTGCGTATCACAGAAGATTTAGAGTTTTGGGGATATTCTGCCTTGTTCGGTAAGTGGGGATTGATACCTGAGGTTATATTCATGGGATGTGGAGCGCAGACCGTCACCTCTCGTGAAGATTGGATTAGGCGTATGAAACGCAGATGGGATAATGCTCCTACCGTTGAAGAATGGGAGAAGCGATTGGTCAAGAAATGTCCTTCTCTTTTACAAGATAAGAGTTATCATGTAGTGCAAGGAGCTATCTGTCGAAACTTGGCTTATTGTCAGTTGCTATCCGGAAGGACTCTGTTGGCAAGGAAAGAGGTAATAAAATATAGTAAGTATCTTACTAATGATAGTATAGGTAAGTTAATGAATCTTGCCAAAGGTACACCGTTTTCGTGGTGGTTGCTTTGTAAGTTCTTAAAATGGAGGGAATGGCATAGAAAATGAATAAAAACTATAATAGTTTCAATAAAATTATGAAACCAAAGATTCTTTTTATTATGCACATGCCGCCGCCTGTGCATGGGGCCTCTATGGTGGGGCAGTTCATTCACGACTCTAAACTTATTAATTCCTCGTTTGATTGCCATTACGTCAATCTGGCTGTGGCAACACGTTTGGAAGATGTTGGAAAAGGGGGATGGCATAAGGCGAAGGATATCTGGAAAAAACTGATAGAGGTACGAAAAGCCGTTAAGGCTGTCAAGCCAGATCTGGTGTATATCACCCCCAATTCGGCAGGAGCACCTTTCTATAAGGATTTCATTACCATAATGATGCTCAAGATGATGGGGCAAAAGATTGTGATGCATTTCCATAATAAGGGTGTTGCTACACGGCAGAATAAATGGCTTGACAACTGGATGTATAAGCACTATTTTAAAGGGGTAAAGCTTATTTTGTTGGCTGACGCTCTCTATGAAGATGTTAAGAGGTATGTGAAAAGAGAGGATGTGTTTGTGTGTCCAAATGCTATTCCTGTCATCTCTATGACCAATGATGAACCTGAAAGAACGGATGCTGTGCCTCATATCCTTTGGCTTACGAACATCATGAAGACAAAGGGTATAATGGAATATCTTTCAGCTTTGAAGATTCTTAAAGATAAAGGGGCGAAATTTCAGGCTGATTTTGTAGGTGGCTTGACAAAGGAAATGGGTGGTGAGGAGTTTGATTCTGCCCTGTCTATGATGGGTTTGAATGGATGTTGTACTTATTATGGCCCTAAATACGGCGATGATAAATATTCTTTCTTCTGTCAGGCTGATGTGTTTGTGTTACCTTCTTATACCGAGGCTTTTCCTGTTTCTATACTTGAAGCCATGCAGTTCGCTCTGCCTGTTGTGGCAAGCAATGTTGGAGGTGTGAGCGCTGAGGTTGAGGATGGCGTTAATGGCTATCTGCTTGGCGGAAAGCAGCCCGTAATGCTAAACACGTTCCGTCCTGATGCTAAAGAGATTGCAGACAAATTGGAAATGCTGTTGAGTGATCCCGTTCTGCGCAGCAACATGGGCAAGGCCGGCAGGGAGAAATTTGAAAAGGAGTTTACGTTGGAGGTTTTTGAGAAACGCATGACCTGGATCTTGGAACATATTGTCTATCCACTGTTCTCTAAAATGGGGATTGATAGAGACTGATATTGGTAGGTACATTCAATATGACATCTGACCACCTATATATCATCGGAAACGGATTTGATTGCTATCATGGGGCTAAATGTTCTTATGCTGAGTTTAGAAAGTATCTGCTAAGACATAGGCCTTATGTGTTGGCTACTTTTGACCTCTACTTCGGACCGAGGTCGCTGATGAACAGCTTTGAAAGTTTCAAGGATTTCTTGAGGTGTTTCGAGATTTCATGGGGATGCTCATCTGGCGGCGTCTACCCAAAGACAACATGGGCTGAGAACAATCTGTGGTGGCGGTTTGAAGAGCATCTGGCTGATCTGAACAGGGAGAAGGTGCTCGATGTTCTTGATGTTGTCTTGCCTGATTGTGACGAAGATTCGGATGGGTTCAGATATTGCGACTATTATCTGGGGCTGGACGGCATTTCGGACATGCTCAACTCTTGCACGTTTGAAATGAGGTATCAGCTGCATAAGTGGATTAACACGTTGGCGTATGAGAAGGGGGTTAAGAAGCGTCTGCTTGATATCGACAAGAATTCCTGGTTCCTGACGTTCAATTATACTGATTTTCTGGAGTCGGTCTATGGTATCGGGAGGGAGCAGATAAGGTATATTCATGGCAGTAGGCATGACAGATATGGAAGTTTGATAATAGGGCATAGCGCCGATGACGATGAGGGCTTTAAGGCTTGGGTGAAACGTAACGAGCACAGACGGAGGTATAGACCTAACCTTAAAGACAAGAAGGGACGTTATTTTGCCAATGACAAGCTTGCGTATCTTGCTTATTTCTTGAAGGACGGGGCTATGGGCAACTGGAGGTCGTCTGTCAGGTATAATGCGGTACAGGAGGCCCTAGGACGGTTTGAGGATTATTATGCCATTAACATGAAGCCTACGGAGAGCATTATTGCGGCAAACGAGGATTTCTTTGAGGGCTTGGCGTCTATAAGAAAGATTTCTGTTCTTGGCCATTCTCTTTCTGCTGTTGACATGCCTTATTTTGACAGGATCAACGAGGCGATAGGCAAGGATGTTGAATGGGAGATTAGTTGGCATTCTGATGATGACATAAAACATATTGAGGCATTTTGCAGGAGGTTCGGAATTTCTTCTGACAGAAGTCATAAATTCAAGTTAGAGGAGCTTGTGCTCCGAGGCATCCATTCGCCTCTGGCGATCTGATTGTTATCTGTGGTATGGATGCAAGTTGGCATCTCAACGATGCTTAAAACCAGTTCCTGTAGCGGCTCTTGCGAACAAGGGATGTTAATGGTTATGGTGGTGAGGGATCACTCTCTCACCACCTTTTCTAAATTACATAAGTTCATGGGATTGACAGAGGATAAGATGATTGCATCTATGGATGTAAAGAGGGGGCAAATGCTTCTTGATGACATCTTGAATGGAGGCAATTTTGTGCATTATGACAAGCATCACGTTTTGGGGCATAACCTCCTGCGCCTGTATTGTGACGCTCGTCTTCTGAGATATTATCCTGCCGAGGCTTTGAGTGAACTGATGTTCAGAACATGGCACTTTTTATGGAGAATGAAGAACAAGAAATAATAGATATACGGCGAACGGCTTTATAACTGAGTAATCATGGATACATTTTTAGATAATATGTTCAAGGTGCTCAAAGTAGCAGACAATAGAAATAAAAAGGGCATCCTATCAGGATGCCCAGTATACTATAGGGAGGTTGATCAAAACCAAGGACTAATTGTCTCGTTGGAGTGATGCTCTCCCTTATTATCAATGTTAAGTTATCGACCGCAAAGTTAATAATTTTATTGGAAGATTCCAAATTTATACTCACAAGAAATATTAATTATGATGAAAAAGGAAGATTTTCAAGAGTTCTTCAAGCAAAGAATGGCTGAAATTATGCATAAAGACACACTTGATAGCTATCGAGTGAGAGCTAATAATGCCCATACCATTCTAAAAGAACTAAGCTATGTGATGGAAGAATGGATTGCTGGAAATATCAAACGCTTTGAAACAGTTGAACTTTGTATTGATGAAACTATCTCCCTTATAGAAAAGGATAATAGTCTTGTGTTTTCCAATTATACTAAGGAATTATTTATTAAGGACTTAAAAGGGTATATCAAGGTATCTAAGGATAAGAAAGATTTACCACTTATAGAGAATACAAACAAGCTGATTTATCTCGTTAATGAGTGCTTGATTACAAATGATGGAGTTTTCTTATCTCGGTTGATAGAAAAGATAGAGGAGCAAGTAACTATTGATGAAGAGATAGAGGATAATCTGTTTACCCCAAAGTTGAGAGAATTTGATAACTTGTTATCATCTTTTGCTTGTGAGTTGTTGACAATAGGTTATTCAAAAAGATACCTCTATAAATTCTTTAATTCTTTCAAGAAAAATCGTAAGAGATTAACTTTTGAAGAAGCTTTTTCAGAAATGAAACATAAGTTCTTGAACAAAAAACAACTTACATTCATAGTCGTCATAAAGCTGAATTTTAAATATATAAAGAATGCGCAAGCGGCAACAGAGGTTGTAGAACAATTGAAAGATGAGATTCCTGAGGAGTTGAAACAATATGTATGTGTACGCAAATCTTTTGTTGCAAAGAAGAAATCTGTACGATTCTTTATAGAGAATGTGAGTGCTTTGGACGCATATATGGCTGTAAGGCAGGCTTATGAACACTTTTCAAAATTGTTGGATTATAAGCAGGATGTTATTTATGGTTATACTTTGCCAAATTATGCTCTTGCCTTTATGGTTAAAGGAGAGGGCTTTTCTGTTTCTACTGAAAAGTTCTTTGAATTAGATAATGGTGGACAGTTCTTGAAAGATGAAGGTAACATGTTATATGAGAAACTGAACTATATAGATAGTTCTTCATTGGTTTCTGCTGATGTAAAGGATAGAATTACAGCTGCTTTACGCCATTTGCGAATAGGTGATGGTCAAGTGGAATTGGAACAACAGTTTATCAATTATTGGATAGCACTGGAGTTTATCTTTGCTTCTTCGTCAAGCAACGATAATACATATTCTAGAATAAAGGAAAATTTGGTAAATATACTTTCTGCTTGCTATGTGAAGCGAAATCTTCTCTACCTTGAAAATTGGATGAGGAGAGAGAATATGCTTGAGGAAGAGAAAGATTTCATGGAAAAGATTAATGGTGAAGAGACGGAATTGCCTATAGAGAATATTTTGCTGAAGTATCGTGTAAAGAATATGAAGGCACATCTTCATCATAAAGATAAAGTAAAAAAATATATAGATAATCATCAGACACATCTGTGGCAACATATATCTCGTATTTATAGGCTAAGGAATGAACTTGTACATGAAGCTGCATTAAAGCAGGATATTGAAAATGTTGCAAGTAACCTTCGCTTTTATCTCGTATTTGTACTCAATCAGATGATAGATTATTTTTCTGAGGAGACTGCCAATATGAAGCCTAAGTCAATGCTTCAGTTCTTTTGGAATTACGAGAAGAGGCTGCGAGCTGTATTGCTGGCTGATGGAGAAGATGTAGTTTCTGTAATTTCAAGCATTCATATTGCAAAAAGTTATATTGTCTGAGTTTTTTGTAATTAATGTGTGATAGGTATTACATTTTGGCAGGTTAATATCTTATTATACATCAAGAATGGTCAAACTAAAATATAATATAATATTATGGCTGTAGTGGATTTATTAAATAGATGTTCTGATAATAATGCTATCTGCGAGAAAAGCAAACTTTCGCCAGAAAGTTTAATATATATATCGCCTAAGCCTGTATCAGAACTGCTTTCTCCCATTTCCTGTGATCTTACAATAGGCGCAGAATGCTATCGTCCTAATGTGGAAAAAAATATACATTAGATGAAAATGGTATAAAAGTGAAACCTGGTGAGTCTGTTGTTGTATATACAAAAGAACATATTCGTACTCCATTTAATGTTTTTGGTCTAGTTACAGGAAAAGGTAAATATATCTATCAGGGATGTATGATTGCCTCAGGTAAAATCGATCCAGGACCAAGAAGACTTGGGGTGAATTCTGTGAAAATTGAAGATATGCTTTTCGCCATTAAGGCTGCCTATGCAGGTGGCGGAATATCTGTGATAACAAAAAAATCGTTACTATGGTTGAATCATTTGAAATTCATCCATTAGAGAAGCCTAAGGCTGATAGTTCAAATATGCTTTCTAATGAAGAGCGTATTGATCCTAATATCGTTCCATTAGAAAGATTACGGGCAATGGATGAAGACACTTATGAAGATGTGGTGGCTGCGTGGGCATATTGCTGCGTTAACTCTGAAGAATATCAGCAGGTGTATCGTGTTGGAGGTGCCGGCGACAAGGGAAGAGATGTGATAGCCTATATTGATAGAAAAAATGATATTTTTGATTTGTATCAATGTAAACATTATAAAGATAGCATTAGCTACTCTATGATAAGAGGAGAAATTGGAAAATTACTTACATATACACTCAGGGGTGATTATTCTGTACCAAAGAATTATTATATAGTCTCTCCACTTGGCGTTAGTCAATCATTTTTTGATTTGCTAAGAGATGGCGCTAGAGAATTAAAACGTTTATTGAAGAATGATTGGAACCAGTATATAAAAAATAAGATAGGTATAGTCTATGGTTCCGATTTAGATTCCGAGATGGCTGATTATATCGATCAATTTGACTATAGTATAATTAGGCAAGTTGAACCTCTAAAATTTATAGAAGACTTGCGTGCTGATGGTAGATATTTCTTTTGTTATTTTGGTGGCGGCTTCTCTAACATTAAAAGAGAAAAGCTAGCTCTTCCAGAATGCCCAGTCGATAACGAGTCTAAATATATTGGACATTTGTATGATGCTTATTCTGATGCAGAAAAGGTAGAGGTTAATGAGCATAACATAAATAAATATAGAAAATATGAGAATCATTATAAAAATGCTCGTAAAGACTTCTATGAGGCAGAAGAAGTGAGAATTGCTAGCTCTCGTTCGATGCCTCCAGAAACAGATGAGTTTGAAGAATTGAAAGACAGCATAGAAAGATACGTTTCTGATGATTATTATAATGATTATGATGATGCTTTCAAAAAACTAAAAGTAGTAACTATGACTGCATCTAAGTATGAATTGAAAAATATGTTGATTAGCCATTTGGTTGATAGCAATGTGAAAAAAGGCATTTGTTATCATTTGTCTAATGAGGATAGATTGATATGGAAAGAGTAAGGGTTTTAGATGGCGTGGTAGAGACTTCTCTCAGAATACTATGCCTGTTAAATGTTGTTGGGGATAATCTTGATAAAGACAGACTAGTGACTTATGATTATTTTTCTCTTTATTATCATGATGTGGATGCCAATGCTTGTAATTTATATGGGGAAGAAGCTTTTCGCTCTTTCAGTTATTTAGGGGGAAACGAAATGATTACAAGGGCATTACATTTACTTCTTATCAAAAAGTTAATAGCTTTTGACATTAAGAGTGATGTTGTGACTTATAAAACGTCTCATATAGGCGCTGCTTTATTTGGTGAATTAAAGACCAATGTTTTTGCTGCTAAATATGTAGATGTTGCTAAGAAGGTTAGTGCTTATTTCGCAGAATATTCGACTGAAAAATTAAACGAGTTTGTTCAGCTGAATGCTTCGCGATGGTATAGTAATTAAAAATACTGATATGGGATTTTATATAAAAGAATTTGAGGCTAGAGGTAATGGTAAAAAGCCTGCCCGTATTTCATTCATAAATGGTTGTAATGTTATATATGGTGGATCAGATAATGGAAAAACTACATTATTTAAACTTATTGATTTCATTTTAGGTAAATCCAGCAAAGTTATCACTCTACCACCTCAAGGTGATGGCTATACGGATTTTTATTTAGAAATAAGAGATGGGGATAATGTTCCCTATACATTACATCGAAAGAATGGAGAAAATGAAATTAATGTAAAAAAGACATCATTGAAAGATTATGATTCAGTTCTGGATACAGAAAAGTATAGTTCTTCTTCACGTGCAGCCCAGCCTATTTCTATGTACCTCTTACAACTCTCTAAAATTCATGATGTATATCTTAAAAACGGTTCAACGAAATCACTGTTGTATTATAGTCATATAAGGCATCTTTTTATGGTTGATGAAGAAAGAATGGTTACAGAGAAAAACTCATCATTTATTCCTGAATTTAACTATGCTATTCGTGAGCTTTATAAAAGTATTATTTCGTATTTGGTCACAGGTATTGATGATAAAGAATACCAACCGGAGGAAAAGGCTTCTGTTAGAAAAACCAGATTAAACGGAAAAAAAGAATATTTATTGGAAGAAATAAATAAAGCTAAGAAAAAATTAAATTCTTTAGGTGATGCGGATTATATATCTATAACGGATAAGGGGTTTCTTGATAATACTGAGCTTCAACTGAAAGATTTCTCCATCAAGTTGGATGAGTTGTATGAAAAGAAAAATAAATATAAGGAGGATTTAGAGCGTTTGCTGAGATTGTTGAAAAATCAGGAATTGTTTATTGGCAAGTTAAAAGGTCTTTTAGCCATTTATAAGCAAGATTTGAATAGATTGAATTTTGTCAATTCTGGTTTTTCAATGATGTCTGCTCTAGGTAACGTGAAATGCCCTTTGTGTGGTTCTGATGTAGCGATAGAGTCTCTAATGGGGGCTGATTCTGATGTCTATGAAAAGGCTATTGGAAAAGAATATGCTAATACATGTTTTAAGATTAAGGATATAGAAAATCTTATTGCTTCTAAAGAGCAAGATAGTCAGCGAACTGCTAATAAAGTGGGAGAATTGAATTTAGAACTTACTAGAATCAATAATGAAATTGATGAAGTTAAGCCTAACTTTTCGCAGTTGAAGCATGTTTTTTCTGTAGCCCAAAGGAATATGGAAAAGAAGTTTAAACATCAAGAATTGGAAAGATTTATAAATGACAAAACAGTTGAATTGCAAGCTCTTGAGACTTTGATTAAAAACTGTAATAGTAAATCTGATAGTGTAGAGTATTTCAAAGAGTACATGAATCAGAAATTACTTGATGAGATAAAGGAAACATTAAATGCCTGGAAGTACGAATGTGATGGAATTCAAAATGTAGACTTTGATGATAAGGCTTTTGATATAAAGATAGATGGGAGAACTAGAACTAGTTATGGTAAAGGTAATCGATCTGTATCAACTGCTGCTGTGATGATTTCTTTATTTGATTATATTCATGAAAAAGGGCGCGCGTTTTCTGATATATTAATTCTTGATTCTCCTCTCTGTACAAAATATGACAATAAGATAGATGTTCGTGCAAATGATGAGGATGCATTAACGCCAAAGGGTGTTATTGATTCTTTTGCTAAATACTGTAATGATAAGGATTGGAAGTATCAGATCATCATCTTGGATAATAAAATAACCAATGATATTGATGTTGATACATTGACGAATATAAATTTGATAGAATTCGGTACTGCTGAAAGATATGGTCTATTCTATGAATAAAAATTTATAGGTGGCCATTGGCTTTAAAATAATATATAACTAGACAATATGGCACAAGAAATAATTCCTGATAAGCAAAGTGTACTTTCTTGCTTAAAACAGAAAGTGTATTACGTTGATTTTTATCAGCGTGAATATGTATGGACCAAGA
>OJMJ01000595.1_pt1 | contig 17508 bp, 18 predicted proteins | sample 1597181 | NCBI WGS metagenome assembly OJMJ01 (sample SAMEA2452126, study PRJEB22498) | human gut metagenome | biome: human feces; feature: human gut; material: feces | place: Australia | collected 2012
TCAGATTATAAGTCAATCAAAAAAATCATTTTCTAATGGGCATTAATCGCATATTTTTTAAAATGTCTTTGCGACCGTGTGTATTCTAACATAGTTTATTCAAAAAAGATAGATAAATTTTCAAAAACCCATTTAAAACCTCTGATCATTCTTTGATCTGGTTCAGTAAAATGACCCCCATTCTCTTCTATATATACATCTGTTATTCTTACTTAGATATTGATAGGTTTCTATTGTATTTTGTCCTACCGTACACATGAGCTTATTCTTTGTTTTTGATTCTTTTCTACCTAGACTTAAGTATACTACTGCTTTTCTATTAATAATATGAAGATAGTTGATCCAGCCTGGAAACCATAAAGAACCAGATGCACTTATACATCCTACAAAAGATTCATGTCTTCCATACATCCACAAACTAAACAAACCACCAAGTGAATAGCCCGCAATAATATAATGATGAGAAGAATTCATAGTTGAAAGAATCCACTTTTCAAGTTCCTCACCCTTTCCACCAAAACCGTCAGCAGGCCATGGAGAAAGTTCACTATTCCAATCCTTAATAACTGGTGCAATAAGACAATAATTTCCCTTTAATGATTCTACAATTGAAGTGCAATCATGAAAGAAACAGAAGATATAAACGTCAGCATCTTGATTGCCATAAATCTGGCATTCTCTTCCATAATAGATCATATTAGTTTGTAATGCTCCATTGCATTATATATTCCATCATTATCCACTGTATCAGTCACATAATCTGCAACAGCCTTTGCCAAATCAGCCCCATTGCCCATCGCAATGGCAGTACCTGCCATTTCTAACATTTCTATATCATTTGTAGAATCTCCAAATGCATAGGCATTTTCTATTGGCTCACCAACAGCTTCCATAAAATCCTTAATAGCAGCCCCTTTAGATACACCTTTATTCATCATTTCTCCAGCCTTTGCACCAAATGTTGATGTATAGCCTCCAGCTGGTATAAAAGTCAAACTTGGGTCTAACTCTTTCATGAATCTCTCAGCTGCTTCTACTGTATCAAAAGTTGCATCAATCTTAAGAATTGGATTATTCTCTATTTCATCCATTGTCTTCATACTCTTTTTCTTAAACACTTCTTCAACAGGTTCATCAAATTTCTTTTTGAACTGTTCTTCAAACATAGCATGTGTATAAGGATTCTGATAGCCATTTTTCCAATCTATGATCTGATAGCCTCCACCTAATTCTTCAATAAGTTCAAGTGTTTTCTTTACAACATCACTTGAAATGATTTTCTGTAGTTCCGGCTTACCATCACGAACAACCGCTGCGCCATTCGCAATAATTGCATCTTCTATTCCTGTAAAAGAAATTTCCTTTGTCATAAAATAACTTCTTCCTGTACAAAAGAAACAATGATGCCCATTTTCTTTTGCTTTCTTAATCGCCTCTATTGCACTTTGTGGCACAGTATGTGTCACATCACTTAATAAAGTACCATCTATATCAAAAAATAAATATTTCCCCATATGTTTTCTCCTATACCAATAGATTATAGTGTAATCTCTTTGAAGTATTATAGTATAAGAATCCAAAAAGAAACATTATTTTCTAATTATGATCAACTTTTCAAAACTATTTTGACAAGAACCTATCATCTTTTTTCAATATATTTAAAAATTATCTATTTGAAGTATTGTTTTGATATACTTTTGTTGAGGTGATTAAAATGGATGAATTTTTAAGAGATATACATACATTATTATTCAAGGAATGGATTCTCATTCAGTCTATTGAAGGCTGTAATATTAAAGAAGAAGGTAAAAAAGTTATTCTTACAACGCCTTATTGTCATGCCGAAGTGATATTTAATGATCATAACCTGATTGAATTATCAGTCACAAATCTTGTAACTGATAAGATAGACTTCTATCTTCATTTTCAGATGCATACTATGAGTCATGCCATTTCTTTATATACAGAAATGCTTCAATGTGTCAAACAGCTAATCAATGAACCTCCCGTTCGTGTTCTTTTAACATGTACAAGTGGCCTCACAACAGGTATGTTTGCCGCACAACTCAATGAAGCGACTATGCTTTTATCTAAGAACTATGAATTTGATGCGATTGCTTATCATGAACTCTATGATATTGCGAAGAATTATGATGTGATTCTTGTAGCTCCACAGGTAAGTTCTAAAAAGACAAAACTAGAAACTTGCTTTAAAAAGAAGACAGTACTGACTATTCCTTCTACAATATTCGCAAAATATGATGCAGGCGCATTATTAGAATTCTTAGATGAACATTTATCGTCTCGTCGTCATCCAACTACGGCTCGTTTGCCTGTCATTAGTCGTCCAGTGCCTCACCAAACAAAAATCTTAACTATCGCGACAGTACGCACAAGTCATCGTACAAGAATGATCTATCGTGTTTTTGATCCTAACAACAAAACACTATTAGATAATGAAGTCGTTAAGTTTGATTTTCAAGTGAATGACCTCTTTGATATCCTTGATACAGTATTACTCTTTCATCCAAATATTCCTATTATTGGAATCAGTCTTCCAGGAATCATTCGAGATGGTTATATGGACTTGCATAACCAAAGAATCAACGTTTTAAGACCACTTAATAAACGTTATCCAAATAAACGTTTCTATTTATTTAATGATGTCAACGCCCTTGTATCTGGCTATTATATTTCACAGAATAAATACCAGACAATCTCATTTCTCTATCAGGCCTCTACAGGAGGTGCTTGTGGTATAGGCTCTGTCTTTAAGGGGCAATTAATAGAAGGAGCCCATAAAATTGCAGGAGAAGCCAAATTTCTTCCATTTAATAAAGAAGAATTCAAAAAAACTCCTGAAGGACAGTTAGAATGTCTTACTTATCAGGCAGCTGCAGTGATTTCTATCTATGATCCAGAGATGTTGATTGTCTCATCTAAATATACAAATAAACATGAATTAAGAGAATCATTAAAGAAATACTTCCCTGAAGAATATCTTCCTAATATCCACTTTATTGAACATTTCAAAGAATATGGATTATTAGGTGCATTGATTCTTTCTATCCAAGAAGAAAATAAAGGCTGAGTTTATTGAAAAACTCAGCTTTTATGCTATAATCCTTATAAACATATCTAGTTAGTATGTTGGTAGGAGGAGTTATTATGTCTTTAAATTCAGTGAAAAATTATTTCAAGCAGTATAATATGGATACACATATTGTAGAGTTTCCTGTATCAAGTGCAACTGTGGAGCTTGCAGCACAAGCTATTGGCTGTAAAGAACAGGAAATTGCGAAAACAATGTCTTTTCATGTCGGAGATGAAGTCATTGTGATTGTAATGGCCGGGGATGCAAGAATCGACAATAAGAAATATAAATCATTCTTTCATAAAAAAGCTAAGATGCTTCATGGAGATGAAGTAGAATCTTTGACTGGTCATCCAGTAGGTGGTGTTTGTCCTTTTGGATTAAAAGAAGGTATTAAAGTTTATCTTGATGAGTCTCTAGAACGTTTTGATCATGTTTATCCAGCATGTGGCAGTCCTAATAGCGCTATTAAGCTCACTATTCCAGAATTAGAAAAATATGCCCACCAGGAATCATGGATTGATGTCACTGATATCATCTAATGACATTTGTTTATGAGAACCAAGGACTTCTAAAGAGTCTTTGGTTTTTTTGTATACTCTTCCTTCATTAAGCCATAAATCTATATCTTCAAATGAAACAATGACAGGCATTCTTGAATGGATTCCTGACATGATGTCTTCTGCTTCTTTTGTAAGTATTGTGAAATAGTCATCATGATAGATGCCTGCAAGATAAAGAATATGATGATTAGTAAAGCGATATTGCGTATGCGCTCTATCCCATTCATAGAAACCACTGATTGGAATAATACATCTTCTTTTTACTGCATCTTCTTTAAACATCTTCTTTTCTAATACTGTTTCTATGCGTGCATTAAAGACACTTTTTTGATTTAATGGATAACCCCATGTCTTATAGTCTCCATAATGACCCTTTAATATAATGAAACCTTCTTCTCCGGGATGAATATCACCATAAGGAAATATATGTCCATCTGGAATAATCACCCATCTTGTTAAATCATATTTTAATTGTTCATCTAAATAGTAACGTCCACACATAATAATCCTCCAAAAAAAGTCATAGAAAACTATGACTTAAACATTGTATCTAATATATGCTTACCTGTTTCTGTTTCAAAAAAACTCTCTTTGGCATGCTGAATAGATTCTATAGAAGCATTGTCTTCAAATGCGTTAACTAAAAAATCTGCTTCCAACAAGATACGATAATCTATTCCGTCTACATCAGTATATGTATGATGATGCGCAATCAAGAAACATATTCTTTCTATATCATCTTCTTTAAATCCTAAAGAAGTACATAATTCTCTTGCTGGTGCAGGACCTTCTTGTTCCTGTAACTTTCCATTTTGAAAGCCATATTTCTCTTCTGATACACGTATTCCAATATCATGTAAAATACTGGCTGCTTCTAATACAAAGAGTGTATGTGCATCTAATCCTTCTTTTTCACCAATTAATTTAGAAAAGCTATGTACCTTTATGAAATGCTGGATACGCTTAGGATCTCCACAGTCAAATTCAATCATCTTCATCATTAATTCTTCTAACATATTTATCACCTGCATCTATTGTAGCACAAATAGAAAAAGACCCGTAGGTCTTAACGTGATAATGTATAGCCTTTTCCAATGACTGAATGAACATCACTCACAAAAACAAAGGAAGTTGGATCTTCTTCTACCGATATTCTCTTAATAGTCGCAATCTTCTTATACTGTGTGACTACTAGAATAACCTGCATATCTTCTCTTAAATAACCTGATTCAGCTTTTAATAAAGTGAGACCAACATCAATTTCTTTATAAATACGATCTCTAATTTTTTCATATTCCTGACTCATAATCATGATTTCACACTGTGATTGACCATATGCCAATACTTTATTGACTGTTATAGTACAGATCATAATTGCAAGAATACCATATACATTCTTCATAAAGGGATTAGATGCCACCTGAATCAAAATAACTGTAATATCACATACATTCATAACGATAGAAACAGGGACTTTGAAATATTTCTGTAAGATGACACCAATAATATCAAAACCACCAGAAGATCCATCACCTAAAAGTACAAGTCCTACCCCTGCCCCAATGAGGACACCTGCAAGAATAGCACTCATTAATGGATCAGAACTCATTTCAACTAAGAAATTATATTTCTGACATAGATCTAACCCAAATGGAAAGATAATACTGACAATCAATGTCTTGAAAATGAATTCTTTACCAATAAATATATAACCTAATATAAATAATATCGCATTACAAATTAATACAAGAATTGAGACTGGTAATGGAATCATCTTACTTAAAATAACACACAAACCTGTTACGCCTCCTGCAGCGAAGGATTGTGGTAATACAATCATTCCAAGTGCTATATCAGTCAAAGCGACACCAACCAAGATTTTTACCATTGATAATACTTTTTCCTTCATTTTCATCACCCAGGAATATTATAATGATAAAAAGAGACAATACAGTAGCCTAGGCTACAATGGAGGACATATGAATATCATTATTCCAGAAAACTATTTTTATTTATTTGAATCAGTAGGTGAACGTTGTGTCTTGCCTTCAAAGACAGTCATCTTTTATGAGAGTGATGATGCAAATGATATCTATCTTTTAATCAAAGGTCGTGTACGTGCTTATTTAAGCAGTTCACAGGGGAAACAGATTACCTTGGAGGTATTAAAGAAAGGACGTATTTTTGGTGATGGTTCTTTTTTGAACCATTCTGTACGTAAAGCGAATATGGCCACGATTACTGATGCAGAATTCATCCGTTGTCATATTACTGATTTGATGCCTATATTACAGAAAAATAATGATCTCATGATACTTATGCTTCAGCATCTGACTTCTACATGCAACTATTTGACACACACAATTGAAAGATTAGTGAACTATAATAGTACACAAAAGGTGGCTGATTTCCTTCTTATTGAAACAGATAACGGAAGAAAATCCATTCCTTATACACACGAAGATATTGCAGGATGTTTAGATATGAATAGAGTGACGGTATCACGTATTATGAAAAAATTGAAAGAGGAAAATGCTGTTTTGTATGAGTATGGAATTGTTTCTGTAACGGATTCTAAAACATTGAAGCATATTCTAGAACACACTGAATAGAGATTATTGCATTCAAGTTTTGTTTTAAATATAATTATGAATGAGGTGTAAAAAAATATGAAAAAGAAAAAAATTGCGATTATAGCGACAGGTGGTACGATTGCAGGAAGTGGTGCTGCAGGTAAAACAACAAATTATGAAGCAGGTACTATTTCTGTAGATGAAGTATTATCTTCTATTCCAGATATAAGAGATCGTGTTGAGATTGTTTTAGATAATCTTTTCTCGGTTGATTCTAATGAAATTGATGATCAAAGATGGTTGATTTTAACTGAACATATTAATAAACTTGCAGATCAGCAGGATATTGATGGAATTGTAGTGACTCATGGAACTGATACAATGGAAGAAACATCTTACTTCTTAAACTTAACAGTCAATACATTAAAACCTGTTGTTTTAACAGGGGCGATGCGTCCTGCAACTGCAACAAGTGCCGATGGACCATTTAACTTATTCCAGGCCATTATGCTTGCAAGTCATAGTGAAGCTTGGGGTCGTGGTGTAATGTGCTTATTCTCAAGTACTATTTTCTCTGGTAGAGATATCCAGAAGATCAGTAATTATAAGATTGATGCCTTTGACCAGAGAGCTTTCGCCAATCTAGGTTATATGAAGGATGATGAAGTCTATTTCTCTTCTCAGCCATTAAAGAGACATACAACTTATTCAGTCTTTTCACGTAAACCAATCAAAGATTTAGCTCATGTCGCAATTGCTGACTACTATGTGGGTGCTTCTCCTGATATTCTTGACTTCCTAGCAAAAAATAATGAAGGTATTGTGATTGTCGGAACAGGGAGCGGAAACTATTCTAAGGAATGGCGTCAACGTATTGAAGAATTATCTGATCAGGGTATTGTCTTTGTACGTGCGAGCCGTGTAACTAACAGTATTATCTTCCAGGATGATTATTTTGATCCTAAGCATGTATGTCTAGGGGCTAATAACTTATCTCCTTATAAAGCACGCATTCTATTAATGCTTTCTCTCACAATCACAAAAGATAAAAAAGTAATCAATGATTACTTCTTAAACTACTAAAAAAAGGCTCGAAAGCCTTTTTTATTTTTTTACAATTTTATAATATGTACGACTTGTACAGAAATAAACAATAGTATAACAAATAGTAAGTACTATCACTGATACAACAGTACATGTAATAAATGTCTGAGGGGCATTAAGAATCATTACCTTAAACATCTTTAAGATCATCTTATAAGCCACGGACATATGAATAACTGCCACTACAAGAGGAAGGAAGAAGAAAATCAATACCTGTGAAGATATAGCCTGTCTAACTTCTTTTTTACTCAATCCTACGTTCTGTAGTATTTCATATCTTTTCTGATCTTCATAGCCTTCAGATAACTGCTTATAATACATAATCAATACGGCAGCCATCATAAAGAGTACACCTAGAAAGATTCCTAAGAATAATAATGAACCATACATCTGACTAAATAGCTGGTAATTGTCATAGCGAGTCATATTAGAATAACTGATTTCACCATCATTCTTTTCACTGACTTTCAAAGTGAAATTCTTTGTTGTTTTACGCATGACTTTTTCAGCCTTTGAATTGAAATAACCACCTTTATAATTAACTAATACTTCATAGACATAAGAAGGGGAAGAACGATGTTCAAATGTAAGTGCCTGTTTTAAGGCTGCATCATCCTTGAATACAAATGTGATACTATCAGAATCTATATTCGCAATATCATCCTTTACAAACCAAGGATCATTCTTAACCATCTTTAATGAATACAATTGATTATTCAACATCATTGAATCATGATTAAAATGATAATTAGAATTATAAAGCACTTCATGATCATTTAAAGTGACATGATGATTATAAATACGATTGTAATCAGCTAATGTCATACCTAGGATAGTGAGTAATTTATTATTACCACCTTCTCCTGGCGCAGTAAAGACTGTTCCATTTTGAGAAGCCCATACTTGACAATACTTTAAAGAAGCCATTCGAGAAATACCGATATTTTTAGAAGCAAGAGATGTTTTAATGTCCTTTTCAAGGTTGATGATTTCTTCATCCATATTCACCTTTTCCGTATTCCCTACTTTATAACTATAGTCAGCACGAACACTTTTTTTCACAGTATCAAAAACGCCACTATAAAGAGTATATGTAGAAGAAATCATGACAAGAATACATGTACATAAAATACAGATACTTGCAAGTCCCACTGCATTCTGTTTCATACGATACATCATCTGAGACACACTGATGAAGTGATTTGTCTGATAGTAATACTTCTTATTCTTCTTTAATATTTTCAAAATCACAATAGAACCAGCAGTAAAGAGTGCATATGTACCAATAATGACAAGTACAACTGCCACAAAGAATAAGACAAGGGCAGTGATTGGATCTTCAATCGACAAGGCAATTGTATAACCAGCACCTAATGTGATAACACCTATCAAAGTCATCAACCACTTTGTCTTTGGTTCCTTTTCTCCAACCATTCCACCCTTTAATAACTGGATTGGATTAGAGAAACGAATAGAAGCTGCATTGATCATAAATGAGACAAAGAAAATAACACTAAAGAGAAGAGTTGTGATCAAAATCGCATTCATATCAATACTAAATACAATCGATGTATGAATAGCCAATATCTTCACTAAAATAAGCATCATCAGCTTACTAAATAGAACACCTGTTAATACACCAAATCCTAAAGAAATCAAATAAACAATCAATGTTTCAATAAAGATGATCAACATCACATGACGCTTTTCCATTCCTAATATATTATAGAGTCCAAGTTCCTTCTTACGATTCTTCATGAGGAAGCTATTTATATATAATAAGAATATAACTGAGAATATAATCACAACATACACGCCAAGACTCATCATCATGGCTGCTGATTCACTGTCTTTTCTTAGGCCATTATCTCCACCTAAGAACTTTACACAATAAAACATCATGACTGTAAAGATGCTTGTAATAAGATATGGGAAATAGATTTTTCCATTCTTTTTAATATTTGTCAGGGCAAGTTTTAAATAAAACATGATTACTTACCTCCTGTCTGCAGTAGTGTAAGTGTATCACTGATTGCCTGATACATCTCTTCGTTTGTCTTATCTCCTTTATAGATCTGATGATAGACCTGTCCATCACGTATAAATAAGACACGTTTCGCAAAACTGGCTGCTTTGGTACTATGAGTAACCATCACAATTGTCTGTCCTTCTTCATTTACATGATCAAAGATATTCAATAAATCATCTGTTGATTTAGAATCCAAAGCACCTGTAGGTTCATCAGCTAAGATAATCTGAGGATGAGTAATTAAAGCTCTTGCGACAGCTGCTCTTTGTTTCTGTCCTCCTGATACTTCATAAGGATATTTATCCAGTAGTGATTCAATACCTAGCTGTGGTGCTAAATGATTCAATTTAGTTTCCATCACATCATAGTTTTCTTTAGACAAAACTAGAGGTAAAAAGATATTATCACGTAAAGAGAATGTATCTAATAAGTTGAAATCCTGAAATACAAATCCAAGATTCTTTCTTCTAAACTGTGAAATATGCTTTTCACTGATTTTAGTAATATCTTCTCCATTAAGTAGTACTTCGCCACTTGTTGGTGTATCTAAAGATGCAAGAATATTTAAAAGTGTTGTCTTACCACTTCCTGATTCACCCATGATAGCTACATATTCTCCTTCTTCTACTGAAAAAGAGACATTAGACAAAGCAGTGACCTGCTGAGATGAAAAACGTGTTGTATAGACTTTTTTTAAGTTTTTAACTTCTAATAATGACATATATGTTTTCCTCCTTCGTTACAACTATAGTTTAATTATTTTGAAACATATCTGCCATTGATTCACCTTACAGAATAAGTCTCTAATCTTACAATTTTGTAAGTTACTCTACGATAAGAGGTTTTTTCTCAAAACAAATGGAAACAGTTGTTCCTTGGTTGATTATAGATTCTATATGAATAGGATAACCTAAAGTATCACATATATTCTTAACAAGATATAAGCCTAATCCACTGGCTTTCTTATCAATACGTCCATTTGTACCGGTAAAGCCTTTTTCAAAGACACGAGGTAAATCCTCTTTCTTAATTCCTATTCCTGTATCTTTTATATAGAGTGTTTGATTTTTCATACAAATATGAATAGAACCTTCTTTGGTATATTTCAAGGCATTGGATAAGATCTGTTCAATAATAAAAGAAGTCCACTTTTCATCTGTGAGTATTTTTTCATCTAGTTCTTCTAGTTGAAGAGAAATCTTCTTATGAATAAAGAATAAGGATTGTTTCTTGACTACTTCATTCACAATATCCCCTATTTTATAATAACCAATCTTTAAGTCCTGATTCATATGTCCCATCTTGACATAGTACATCATCATATCTACATACTGTTCAATACGTAATACCTGCATAGAAAGTAGTCTCGGAGATAATTCACCTGATTGTATGAGTAGTCGAAGTCCTGCAATGGGTGTCTTAATCTGATGAACCCAGAGTGTCATATAATCAGATAATTCATGATAGCTTGTATCCTTCTGATTATTAAGGACACTATTAGCCTGGATAATCTTTTCTATAAGAGAATAATAAGACTCTTCTAAATCATTTTCTGGTGCAGGTATATTTTCTAAGTAGATATGATCAAGATGTAAGGCATAATGAAGTGCTTTTAGCTTCTTATTATATTTATAATAGTCATAGCCAAAATAAACAATCACAAAGAAGAAACATAGACAGGTAGGATAATAAAGCAATGAAATAGAAACATCGCATAATAAGAGGATCAGATCAAACAAGAAGATCATCACCAGATAAACAAGATAATAACGATAATGGTCTTTAATGTATGTCTTCATAATATAACTGATACCCTATTCCTTTCTTTGTATGAATAAGCTGTGGTAAAGAAAAAGCATCTAATTTCTTTCTTAAGCGATTAATATTGACACTTAATGTATTATCATCTACAAAAGCTTCACTTTGCCAGAGGGCTTCCATGATTGTATCTCTAGAGACAATCTGTCCGGCATGTTCAAATAAAATCTGCATGATCTTAAGTTCTGTTTTAGTGAGTTCTATAGAGTCTTCATGATAACTAATCACACCTTTTAATAAATCAAGAGTCAAAGAGTGATAATTCAAGACATTCTGTGTTTTATTAAATGAATAGGTACGTCTAAGTATTGCCTGTAACTTAGCAGTAAGTACCGTTAAGTCAAAAGGTTTATTAATAAAATCATCTGCACCCATATTCATTGCCATAACGATATTCATATTCTCACTTGTAGAAGAGATAAAGATAATAGGTACTTCTGATTCTTTTCTTATTTCCTGACACCAATAATAACCATTATAGTAAGGCAGTGAGATATCTAATAAGATAAGTAATGGTTCATAGTTTCTAAAGTCTTCTAAGACATTTTCAAAATCATTGACTACAAACACATCATAATTCCACTTTTCTAGATGTTTTTTTATAGAAGAAGCAATAATTTCATCATCTTCTACAATCATTATTTTCTGCATATATAACCACCTCTAGTTCATTATACACAAAAAAGAGACGAATTGTCTCTTTATTCAATAACACTAAATTGTGTCCACTTATCTGCTTTATAACGTAAATGGAATATGATAGCACGTATTGACCAGTCAGCACACATTGCCAAGGCAATACCAATCACCCCTAGATTCAATGTAATACCAAATATAATAGAGAGTATTCCTCTTACAACGACTGTACTTAAGATTGATACAATCATTGTATATTTGACATCTCCTGTCGCACGTAATCCATTTGAAAGTGGTCCAGAGAACGGAAAGGCAATTGTGTTAAATAGGTTATGAATAATAACCAAAATAAAGACCAGATTCTTAGTTTCTGATGATAATTGATAATATTGTAGGAATAGTGGTGTAATGAAAAGAATGAATATATTCCATATAATAGAGAAGATAACTGTGATCTTCATCAGCTTCTTAAAGTAATAATGTGCACTGTCTATATCCTTTGCTCCCATGCATTGTCCTATAACTGTAATAAAGACAGGTCCCATTGTAACACCCACTAGGGCTGCAAGTGACCAGATACTTTGTGCTACACCATTAGCTGCAATCTGATATGTACCAAATAACGCCACGACAGAACTTAAAGCGACTTTGACTAACTGGAAGATACCCTGTTCAATCCCGTTAGGAACCGCAATATTCAACACTCTTTTCAACATCTTAGTATCAAATATAAGTACATGCTTCTTTTCATAATGGGTAGTAAGTGTCTTGTTGAAGCACAGGAATGTGATTACTACTGCAGAAAAAACTCTAGCAATCAGCGAAGGATAGGCAACACCTGCGACACCAGCATGTAAAACAAAGACACCAATGCAGTTTCCAATACAGTTAATAATATTAGATGCAATAGAAATATACATAGTTGTAGATGTTTTAGCCATAGATCGATATAAAGCAGCACCGGCATTATAAATAGCAAGAGCAGGATAAGAATAGGCAGAAATCTTTAAATACGTTATACAATCCTGCATTACTGTGTTTTCTACACGACCAAATAAGAGTCTTAAAAGTGATTCATTGAAAATCAAGACAAGAATCATCAAAACTAATGAAAAGATAATAGAAAACATCAATAACTGTCCTGAAGCACGGTTAGTGGCTTCATTTTCTTTATGCCCAATATATTGACTGATGACAACTGCACCACCTGATGCAAGGGCTGTAAACAAATAAATAAACACTGTATTAAATGAATTCACAAGAGAAACCCCTGATACCGCACTTTCTCCCACAAAGCTTACAATAAAAGTATCTATGATACCTACTAGCATCACTAGCAACTGTTCAAAAAAGAGTGGGATGATCATATTTTTTAAATCCTTGTTTGTAAATGCCATAAGTTCCCTCCTGGTATTATTCTAGAAAAGAAAAAATCGAAAGTAAAATACCAATATCGGAAACTGTTATAACTTTTTTGCATAGTAAAAGGCAGTATTCAAACTGCCTCATAGTTATTCTTCGTTATGTAAGCCTAGTTCTTCCATTCTCTTAGGTGCATAGTTTTCATACTTAGGATGAGGATGCTTATGATCTTTCCAATATTCTTCGGCGATTGGAGCCCATTCTTTTGCATAATCTTCACACTTATCACATAAGTGGTCTGCTGTTTCAGGAGATTCCATATTTGTGTCATGTGCACCTGTACGTTTCACCATTTCTCTTAATAATGATGGGTTTTCCAACATTGGACAAGGTCTTAAATGGTTTTCATTAAATGGCTGTCCTTCATGATAAGCCATGAATAAAGGTGACTGCAACATTTCAAGAATTGAATTATCATGAATATTTGTATTTGAATAATGAATAAATACACATGGTTCTGCATCACCATTAGAGTTGATATGGAAGTAGTTTCTACCACCGGCAATACATCCACCAACATATTCACCATCATTTTGGAAATCCATTGGATAGAAGTTAATATCGCATTTATCTGAACGGATATATCTAATACGGTCAATCATATACTTTCTTTGTTCCATTGTAAAACACGATAAATCTTGGTGCCGGTATCTTCTGTATTGTAGTCGAATATAATGATTTTTGAACAACAAGCCGCTGATATTCATCCGCAATATAGAATAAATTTCTAAGAGGAATATTCGGATTATATGTTGACTGATGCTCATACAGATATAAATTCATATCCATGATAAATGCCAGATCATTTTTCATCCCCATATAGATTGCATTTTCTAAAGTTACGATCTGCAGCTCTTCCGGATTTGTATAATTCCGGTCATTTACCGCATTATATAGCGACAACAGATTTGCTTTATCCCGGTATAACATCCGGAAAACCGTATCTTTATACTGATGATTTGCTCTTACTCTCCGATTATTCACCTGGTATTTTTTGTTACTTCTCTTCTGGTTCTTTCTCTTCGCCATATTCAATTCTCCTTTACCACAGGAGTCCGCATGTTTTTTTCAGTCCTCTCCTGCTTTTCTATCATTGATTGGTATAAAAGCATAGATTTCTGAAATGTAATTAGAATATAGACGGTGATAATCACCTTGAATTTCTTTTGAAATATGCTTTGTTATAGTTTAACACATTAGTAAATATGTCTGCAATATTTTATACATTTATTTATGTATTTTTTATATAATCTACAGAACTTGCTACTGGCAGCTTCTTACGAATACATAGCAATCAACGCGCACCCGCAGAGCCAACAGGGACGGGGAAAATTCCATTTTCCCCGCCCCCATTGGCCCTTAATTCGTATTACTAGCCGCAATCTTCACCTTACTCCAAAGATTACTGATCTCTTTCTTCGTCTCCTCATTATACTCAAAGACTTCATCATTCTTATTATCTGTTCTTGGTATATATGCATCAATTCCTTCGAACTCTCCGCCCTTGCCATACAGATCTTTCATAACCTTCTTATTCGCCGATGTATAACCTACATAACTTGAATTGTCATAAGCTCCGTCATAATCACTTGCATAATTGATAAATGCATGTGCAAGTTCCGGATTCTTCGCATTCTTCGGAATGACCATGGCGTCGGACCACTGATTGGTTCCGCCTTCCGGCAGGTAGTATCCCATGTTCTCATTCTCATTGATTACATATGTCGCATCGCCGGAATAGATCAGACCGAGTGCCTTCCTTCCCTGTGCCATGTTATCGATGATCTGTACACATTGAACCAGCCAGTTATACGCTTCCTGGATCTGGCTTTCGTCAGACGTATTCATCGAATATCCCAATGCCTTCAATGCCATCATAAAGGAATCTCTCTCTGAATCATACAGGTAGATGTCCCCTTTATATTTCTGATCCAGGAAAATGTTATAGCCTTCTTTTTCCAGGTCTTTGATGTCGACTTTTGTCTTATCGTACACGATTCCGACTGTTCCCCAGAAATACGGAACAGAATATTCATTCTCCGGATCATACGGAAGTCCTTTGACCGCATCATATAATTTATCCATACAGTTCAGTTTCGACTTATCCAATTTCTGTAAATATCCTTCGGAAATGAGTCTCTGGATCATATAATCACTTGGTACAAGAATGTCGTAAGCTTCTCCATTTGCAACCTTAATATACATCTGTTCATTCGAATCAAAATTTTCAAGAAGTACCGTTGCCCCTGTCTCTTTCTGGAAATCCTGGATAATATGTTCACCTACATACTCGCCCCAGTTGTAGATACGAAGCGTCTGCCCCTCGAATGGCAATGGCTCTTTCTTGTTATTATATGTCACAACTCCGGCTACGATCGCCAGTACACACACAACCGCAACTGCCGGTACCAGTACATTCCGTCTGGCGATGCTGTTTCTCTTCGCACGTTTTGCAAAAAGTGCCGGTGCAGCATTGATGATCACAAGTACGATCGTGATGATCACAACCACCAGTGTCGAGATTGCATTGATACTAGGATTGACACGTTTACTCATCGTATACACCATGATACTTAAGTTCTTCACACCACGTCCGGTTACGAAGTAAGAGATAATAAAATCATAGTAAGCACTAATTACTTCACCACAAAGAAACAAATAATTAAGTTAATTGAAGATAATACAGCCTTTATAAATAAAGCTTTAGATAAAAGTATTAAGAAAAAAGAAGATGACCATTTTAAACTATTTGGTAAAAGTTATGATATAATACATGGCCCATTTAATACAGAAATAAATAATGATAAAATATATACTAAAGACGAAAAAGCATTTAATAAATATTTTACTAAATATATAAAAAATATATATAGCGAAAGACTAGATTATTGGTATAACATTTTCGAAGAAAATATACCATATCCCAACTTAAAAATCAGAAAAATGACCAGTAGATGGGGAGTATGCAATATAAAAAATCATAATGTTACTTTAAATCTAGAACTATCAAAGTATGATATTAGTGCCTTAGATTATGTTATAGTTCATGAACTTTCCCACTTTATCCATCACAATCACTCTAAAGACTTTTGGCTCCTAGTAGGAAAGTATTATCCCAATTACAAAGACATAAGAAAAATGTTAAGAAATTAAGAATATAAAATTAATATATTCTTTTTTTTATGTCCCACTTAAGAATAATAATTAATACTAAATTGCTATTAACATGCCGTTAATTTTAGATACATATTTTAGAAATTTTGGTAATAAACTAATAATTTTAAAAAAATTTTCAAAAAGATGGCAAAATCAAGTATAAATTCTTGTATATAAGTATGAAGGGAGTAAAATGAAGAAAGATTTAATTGTACTACAAGAAGGAAATAAGGATTGTGGAGCAGCCTCTCTTTTATCTATCATTCGTTATTATGGAGGTGATATTTCTTTAGATAGATTAACGGAGATGACTAAGACAACAAAAGAAGGGACTAATTTTTATAATTTAAGTGAGGCATCATCTAAACTAGGACTAATGGCTAAATCATATAAGGCAAGTGATGTCAGTCAAATAAAGGAGGTTAAATGTCCATATATTGTTCAGCTTAATAATAAGAATTATATGCATTTTGTTGTTATATACAAGCTATATGAAGATAAGATATTAATGATGGATCCTGCGGTGGGTAAGGTTACAATGGATATGTTTGATTTTACTAATGTGTGGACAGGCTATTTAATGCTTTTTGAAAAAATAAAACCTATCTCGGTAATCACTAGTGATAAAAAATTAATGAAGATGATATGGTTAGTATTATTTAATAATAAAAGTATTATTGTATTCTTAACTATTTTGTCATTATTAATTACTTTATATTCTATAGGAACATCTTTTTATTCACAAATTATTTTTGATAAGATAATAAATACTGAAGTAAATAATTTAATTATAATTACGATATTCTTTTCTATCTTATATATACTTAAAAATATTAGTAATTATGTTAGAAATTACTTAATTATTTATTTAAATCAAAAAATAGATATTAGTATTATTCTTAGTACATTTAGTAATATTATTTTACTTCCCTTCACATTTTATCAAGGAAAGACTTCGGGTGAGGTATTATCTAGAATTAATGATTTATCACACTTTAAAATATTTATATCTAGAATTATAGTTACTATATTTTTAGATATTATAGTATTTATTACATCTTTTATTATTATATATTTTATTAAGAGAGAATTTATTATGTTAATTATTATTAT
>OJMJ01000597.1_pt1 | contig 17472 bp, 10 predicted proteins | sample 1597181 | NCBI WGS metagenome assembly OJMJ01 (sample SAMEA2452126, study PRJEB22498) | human gut metagenome | biome: human feces; feature: human gut; material: feces | place: Australia | collected 2012
CTATGCTTCTGGTACCAATGTATATCATAGCCGTCAGTTCCAGTTTGATGCAGGTGTCAACTTCGACCTCTCATCTGTACTCAAGGGCTTGAGCTTCCACACGATGGTGGCCATCGACTATGCTACGCTCTATACCACATCGTTTAATAATACTTACGCTACCTTCCAGCCAACTTGGGCAAACTTCAATGGCAAGGATGTCATCGTAGGTCTTAACAACAATGGCACGGTGGATAAGAAGTCTGGTGTGCAGAATATCTCTGGTTCCACAGATAACCAGACCATCGCATTCAATGCGCACTTTGATTATGACCGCACCTTCGATGGCGTACACAACGTAAGTGCCATGTTGGTGGCTAATGGTTATCAGCAGACAATTTCTGGTCAGTATCATAAGACAAGCAATGCCAACATGGGCTTGCAGCTCTCGTATAACTACGACCATAAGTATTATGCCGGTTTCTCTTTGGCTACACCTTGGTCTGCAAAGTTGCCTTCTTCTAACCGATTGGGTTTCTCTCCATCAGCAACATTGGGTTGGCGCTTGTCTAAGGAGAAGTTCTTGGAGAATTCATTCTTTGATGATTTGACCTTGAGCGCAAGCTATACTGACTTGAAGACCGATTTGGGTATCGACAACTACTATATGTACTTAGGTGTATACCAAAATGGTGGTTGGTGGGATTGGAACGGAGGTTCTGGTCACTCAGCAGTTCAGTCAAAGCATGGTGAGAACAACGACTTCAATTACTTGCATCGCAAGGAATTCTCTGTCTCTCTTCATGCCGAGGTGCTTGATAAGTCTTTGAGCTTGGATGCATCTTATTTCTTGTCAAAGTGGACCAATGGTATCATCCAGTCTCGCAACCAGATGCCTAGCTATATGTTTAGCTACTATCCGGAGTCTTCATTCGTACCATATATGAACTACAATGAGGATAAGCGTACAGGTTTCGACTTGGGTGTGAACTATAAAAAGCAGATTGGTGAGTTAGGCATCGGTGTAGGTGCAAACTTGACTTACTACACCACCAAGGCAACCAAGCGTGATGACTCTCAGTATGCAGATGCTTATCAGTATCGTCAGGGGCAGCCACTCGACGCCATTTGGGGCTATGAGTGCGAAGGTTTCTTCAAGGACCAAGCTGACATCGATGCCTCTCCTAAGCAGATTATCGGTGGTACTATCCGTCCTGGAGACTTGAAGTACAAGGATCAGAATGGTGATAATGTCATCGACGGCAAGGACCAAGTTTGCTTGGGTAAGGGCGGTTGGTTTGGAACTCCTACCACACTCGGTGTCAACGTGACATTGAAGTACAAGAACTTCACCCTCTTCTTGCTCGGTACAGGCAACTTCGGAGCCAAGGCTGTGAAGAACTCTACTTATTACTGGGTGGGTGGTGATGCCAAGTACACAGCAGAGATGCGTGGCAGATGGACTCCTGAGACAGCGGCTACAGCTACCTATCCACGTCTGACAACAGAGGCTGGTACCAATAACTACCAGACTTCAGACTTCTGGATGTATTCTACTGACCGCTTCGACTTGCAAAAGGTACAGCTCTCTTACGACTTCCCTAAGTCAGTATTTGGAAAGAGCTTCATACGTGGACTCCAATTGTTCGTGAATGGCAACAGCCTGTTGACCATCGCCAAGGAACGCAAGATACTGGAGATGAATGTTAACAATAAAGGTGCAGCACCTTTGAATCGCTTCTATAGCATCGGTGCTAAGGTATCATTCTAAGATTTATAAAAAGAATAAAATTATGAAATTATCAAGATTATTATTGATAAGTGCGGTTGCAATCTCGCTCACATCTTGTGATGACTTGTTTGAACCTGCCTTGGAAAATAACCAAGATATCAGCCAGATGTACAAGGATCCACAGTTTGCTCGTGGTATTCTTGACAATGCATACTTGGCATTGCCTTATGCCAATTCTCCAGTTACAGACGTTGCTACAGATGATGCTGTCACCAACAACAACTCTGATAACTATAAGAAAATGGCAACTGGTTCTTGGGATGCAAACATGAACCCTGTGTCACAGTGGGATGGTCGCTATCACGCCATCCAGTACTGCAACTTGATGTTGGAGAACTGCGACAAGGTAGAGTGGTCTTATTCTACACCGGTGCTCAAACAGATGTATTGTGACAATTACAAGGGCAATGCCTATGCTTTGCGAGGCTTGCACCTCTTCTATTTGCTCCGTGCTCATGCCGGTATGGTAGATGGTCAGTTAATGGGTGTGCCTATTCATCTCGCATCCGAGACGGCAAGCTCAAACTTCAATCTTCCTCGTAACACCTTCAAGGAGTGCATCGAACAGATTATGTCCGACTTCGATGAAGCTTTGAAGTATCTCCCAGAGCAGTATGGTGATGTGGATGAGGACAAGGTTCCTGCCAAGTATGCACAGGAAGGTGCTTCCAATGCAGAGTATAACCGTGCTTTCGGTGACAACCACCGTGGTAAGATTGATGGTAGAATCATTTCAGCCTTCAAGGCTCAAGTTGCTATCATGGCAGCATCTCCAGCTTATGCCTCTGCTGGTGCATTTACCTACGAGGATGCAGCCAAGTTTGCTGCTGACTGCTTGAAGAACTTCGGTGGTTTGAGTGCTTGCGATCCTGATGGATGGAAGTGGTACAACAACAAGAACGTAATCGAGGGCTTGGGTGCAACTTCTGTGAACCCTAAGGAGATAATCTGGCGTGGTGGCATTGATGAGAACAACTCTTTGGAGAGTGACAACTATCCTCCAACTCTCTATGGTAAGGGTCGTGTGAACCCAACCCAGAACTTGGTGGATGCCTTCCCAATGGCGAATGGCTATCCTATTACAGATGAAAATTCTGAGTATAATGCCAATGATCCTTATGCTGACCGTGACCCTCGTCTGAAGGCTTACATTTTGGTGAATGGCGATAAGATTGGCTCAACAGATGGTGTGGTTAACTCTGCTGCCGACTCTAAGACTACAGATGGACTTAACAAGGAGAACGGAAAGTCAACCAAGACTGGCTACTATCTCCGCAAGTTGCTCCGCTCAGACATCAACCTCAACCCTAACTCAACTACCAAGCAGAAGCATTTGAATGCTCGTATCCGTACGACAGAGATTCTTCTTGATTATGCTGAGGCTGCCAATGAGGCTCAAGGTCCTAAAGCTAAGGTAGGTGGAGCAGGCTATTCTGCATACGATGTCATCAAGGCAATTCGTGAGCGTGCTGGCGTAGGCGAGTTTGGTGAAGATCCATACCTGGACGAGTGTGCACAGAGCAAGGAGAAGATGCGTGAGTTGATTCGCAACGAGCGCCGTTTGGAACTTTGCTTCGAGAATCATCGCTTCTGGGACTTGCGTCGCTGGAAGGCTAATCTCAATGAGGCTGCCAAGGGTATCAACATCACAACAGATGAGGCAACTGGTGCTTTCGTCTATAAGACCTTCGAGGCTGAGGAGCGTAAGTATGATGACTATATGTTCTATGGTCCTATTCCTTATTCTGAGATTTTGAAGTATAGCAATCTGAAGCAGAACGAGGGTTGGAAATAATAAACGACTAATATAAATAAAGACTAATGATTATGAAACGTTATATCAAAATGGTAGCTGTCCTCTTGGGACTGATGGCTTCTTTCACCGCATGTGAGAATGGAGACCAGTCTTTCGATGATTACGAGGGCGGAACTACAGCTTACTTTGCTTATCAGTCACCTGTAAGAACTATCGTGCTGGGTGATGATGAGTACGATACAACATTGGACAAGGCGCACAAGTGCAAAATCTTGGCTACCTTCGGAGGCTCATACAATGGCAGAAAAGCTGCGGTTAATGTTGCCGTTGACAGCAGCTTGTGTGATCACTTGACATTTGCCGATGGCACTCCAGTGAAGGCAATGCCTGTTGAGTATTATCAGCTCGCTACCACAACATTCAATTTCAATGGTGGTATGCAGGGTGGTACAGAGGTACAGCTCACTGATGCTTTCTTCAATGATCCAGATGCTGTCAAGAATACATACGTGATTCCTTTGGTGATGCAAGACCAGAGTGGTTTTGATAGAATCGCCACTGGTACTTTGAAGGAAGGCAGAACTGGTTCTCGTACCAATGCTTCTGTTTGGGAGAAGGCTCCTCAGGACTACGTGATGTATTGCGTGAAGTATCAGAACAAGTATAGTGGCTGGTGGTTGACCAATCACAATACAAGTACCGATAACATTGAGAAGGCATCTAAGGTGCAGATTAATACTCGTAGCTTGAATAGCTCAGTTTATTCTGTAGAGTTCCAGGAAGGCAGTAAGATCTTGAAGGCTGACCTCCTGCTCACATTTGATGCCAACGAGAAGTGTACCATCACTTCTCTCACCGATGGTGTTACTGCAACAGGTACTGGTTCTTGGGCTGACGATGCCTTGCTGTCTTGGAACAACAAGTATCGTGACTTGATGGAACTCAATGCTGAGATTACTTTCGCTGGCGGCGTTAAGAAGAATCTCAACGAGAAACTCGTTTGGCAGCGCAGTGGAGTAACCAAGGAGGAGTTCTCATTTACCTATAACAATTAATGATCGTATAAGTTATGAAAAGACAAATAATAATATCTGCATTTGGGGCCATGCTTTTGGCCTCATGTGCAGACCACTTCGACCAGAACTTCGAGACTGTGCGTCCTGATAAGTTGGCTGAATATGGCTATTTGGAAAAGTATGATGCTCTCAAGGATTACATTGCTGACAAGCCAAACTTCCATCTCGGTATTGGAACTACGGTTGATGAGTATAACAAACAAGAGTTAGTATATGCTTTGACCAATAGCAACTTCAATGAGACCGTGGCAGGTAATGCCATGAAAATGGCTTCTTGTGTGGCAGATGATGGAAGCATGGACTTCGAGAAGGTTAAGACTTATGTTAAAAATGCCACAAACGCAGGTCTTTCTGTTTATGGACATACATTGGCATGGCACTCTCAGCAGCCTTTGAAGTACTTGAATGGCTTGATTGAGGGTAGGGAAATCAAGGTGGATCCAGGAGCTAAGGTTGAGAAGATCGACTACGACTTGGATTGCTCTACGCTTACAGGTTATAGTTGGACCGGTTCTCCTGGTTCTGTTACAACGGAGTGGAACAAGGATGGTGCCATGGTTATCACCAACCCTGCTAAAATAGATCCTTTCTATAAACTTCAGTATTGGATGGTAAACGGTATAGCACTTAAGACAGGTCGGGAGTATACCGTGAAGATTGTCTGCAAGGCAGAAGGAGACGAGGATGCCAACATTCACTTCAAGGTAGGCGATTGGGGTGGTGGAGACCAGAAGACCTTTAAGATTCCTGCTAATGCTGGTTACAAGGAGATTCTACTGAAGGTTACTCCTACCATGGACAACAATGGTCTTATGTTCCAGCATGGTGATTTTGCTGGTAAGATTTACTGGAAGTCTGTCACCTTCACTCACTCTGAGGCTCCAGTCATGGAAGTCCCTGTTTCCGTAGGACATCTTACTTTCGATGATGACAAAAGCCTCGGTGGATGGGGTATGGACAAGGCTCCAACAAATGTAAATGGTGTCTGCGAAGTTGGTAATGTTACCGCAAGAGCCAATGCTTGGGATTCTCAGATTAACTATGAGCCAGGATTTGTTTTCGAAAATGGTAAGAATTATCATTTGAAGATGAAGATCAAGGGTTCTGTTGATGGTTCATTTGGAGCTGGTTTCCAGAATCCTGATGGCTACAAGGGCTGTGGCGACTTCCCAACCATCAAGTTTACTACCGATTGGAAGGAAGTGGATGTTGCTACTACATGTAATGGTGACAATGCAAAACGTCTGTTGCTGAACATTGGTAAGTATGTGGGTACCATTTACATCGATGACTTCGAGGTTTACTACATGAAGAAGGCAAATAAGATTCCTTTGACAGATGAAGAGAAGAAAGATACTTTGACTTTGGCTATGAACAAGTGGATCGATGGTATGATGGAAGCTTGCGATGGCAAGGTAAAGGCTTGGGACGTTGTCAATGAGGCTCTTTCTGGTGCAGATAAAGATGGCGATGGTAAGTACGACCTCCAGTCGGCTACCCGTGGCAATGTATCTGCAGAGGATGCTGCCAGAAATTTCTACTGGCAGGATTATCTTGGCGACCTCGACTATGTTCGCACTGCAGTTAAGGCTGCTCGTGAAAGCTTCGCCGCTCACAATGGTAACCCTGAGGATCTCAAACTCTTCATCAATGACTATAACTTGGAGAGCGATTGGGATAACAATGGCAAACTCAAGAGCTTGATTCAGTGGATCAAGGATTGGGAGGCTGATGGTGTTACCAAGATTGATGGTATCGGTAGCCAGATGCACATCTCTTGCTATGGTAATCCTAAGACTCAGGAGTCAAAGAAGAATGCTATTGTCAACATGTTGAAGTTGATGGCTGACTCTCACAAGTTGGTTCGTATCTCTGAGTTGGATATGGCATACGTGGATGAAACAGGCAAGAGTGTAAACACCAACGATATGACTGAGGAGCAGCACAAGCAGATGCGTGAGCTTTATGAGTTCGTCATCAAGAAGTACTTCGAAATCATCCCTGAGGCTCAGCAGTGGGGTATCTGTCAGTGGTGTCCTACTGACTCTCCTGCTAATAGCGGATGGCGTGCTGGTGCTCCTACTGGTCTTTGGGACAAGGACTACTACCGCAAGCACACCTATGGTGGCTTCGCAGCTGGTCTCGGTGCTCCAGAGTACTGGAATGAGTGAAGTTTTTAAGTTTCAAATTGTACAGCGGATTTTTCCGCTGTGCGATTTATTAAAACTAAGTAATATGAAAAAAATAATAATTATTTTTTTTGCGGTATTGTTTTCGTGTTTTTCTTTTGCAGCAAACAAAGTTGAAACCTTGACAGCTGCTGATATCGTAGGTACATATTCAACAAGTGCATATGAAGGGACATATAGATTATTAGAAGATAACGGATTCCCTAAAAGAGCATGTGTTGTTAGCATACAATTAAAGGCTTTGCCTGAAGGTTATCATTATGATTGGGAAGTTTTACGGGGAAATGGAGATGAACAGCTCCAGATTCAACCCGATAATAATTTCGCTTATTTTGGGCAAAATGGACATACTGATTGTTTCGATTTTTCGATAAGTATAATAGATGAGGTTACAGGGTATCCTGTTGCTACAAGAAGATTCAGTTTTGTTTTTATTGAGAATTTTACAAAACCCATTATTCCTCCATTGTCATAAAAGGTGGATTTTTTAGTATGTCAGTTTCAGCTGACAAATAATTGTAAAGAAACATTAGTTTAGGTTTTATCATATACAGATTAATCGAAATGATGTTAGTCGTGATAGGTCGGTTGTGTCGTGAAGACACGACCGACCTTTTTGCTTAAAATGGCACGAAAACGCACTTTTTCTCACTTTTTTTTCGAGAAAAAGTGCGTTTTCGTGCCAAAATCTTTCACATAGGCTCTGGCTGCATAGAGGGGAACGTTTGTTTTAGAACAACTGCCAAAGTATTTCATTTGGTTGCACATTTGCATTCCTGATAAAGTATTTGTTACATGACGCAAAGGGTGTTTCTGAAAAAAGTAGTATCTTTGTACCCATGAAAAAGATATATTATTTGCTGATGGGCTGCCTGCTGCTGGTGGGCTGCTCGCAAAAGCCACATGACATAACGATGGTGAGCCAGTTGCCTGCCATCTATCCCGACTACGTGGGCGTTACCGTGCCTGCCAATATCGCTCCGCTCAACTTCTGCATGGAAGATGAGGGATATACGGCTATGTCGGTACAGATAAAGGGATCCAGGAAGGGAGCGATGGAGACATCGGGAGAGGATGCGGAGTTTGACATCGAACAATGGCATCAACTGCTACGTGATAATCGGGGCGGAAAACTGACCCTTACTGTTGTCGCCAAGAAGGACGGACAGTGGAGACAATTCAAGCCTTTTGACATCTTCGTGGATAAGCAGAGGATGAAGGAGTGGGGCGTCACTTATCGCATGGTGGCTCCTGGCTATGAGCTCTATGGCATGCAGGGACTCTTCCAGCGTTGCCTCTCCAACTTTGATGAGTTTGCCATCTATCGCACCACCGAGGTGCCTGGCAGTTGTGTGAATTGTCATACCGCCAATGCCACCAATCCCGATGAGTTTACGCTGCATATCCGTGGCGAGAAGGGTGCTACCTTGATTCGCCATCAGGGCAAGGACGACTGGATGAAGTCGAAGAATCTGGAGGTGGGCGGTCCGATGGTGTTCCCTTGTTGGCATCCATCAGGCAAGTTTATCGCCTTCAGCACCAATGATACGCAGCAGTATTTTCATTCTCAGGCTAAGAAGCGCATCGAGTATTTCGATATGAGCTCTGACATCTTCATCTACAATCCCGAGACGCATGAGGCGATGGTGGATGTTCGCTTTGCCACCAAGGAGAATCTGGAGAACTGCCCTGTGTTTTCGCCAGACGGTAAGTGGCTCTATTATATCACTGCGCCTTTCAGAGATCCGAAGCAACATTTCCGTGAGAGCCGATATAGCCTCTGCCGTGTGGGCTTCGATGCCAAGACGGGTAAGCTGGGCGAAAAGGTGGATACGCTCATCAGTGCGGTGGCTTTGGGCAAGAGCATCACTTGGCCTCGTCCGTCATACGATGGCAGATATCTGATGTTTACCACGCTGGATTATGGCTACTTCTCTATCTGGCATCCGGAGGCTGACCTATGGCTGCTAGACTTGAAGACAGGCAAGGCTCATGCCCTGGACGCTGCCAACAGTGATGACTCTGACAGTTTCCACAACTGGAGCAAGAGTGGCGGATGGTATCTCTTTACCAGTAGGCGAGAGGACGGCCTGTATACTCGCATCTATCTGGCTAGCGTGGACAGGCAGGGCCATTCTACCAAGCCTTTCCTCCTGCCGCAACGCCGACCTAGGGAGGACAATCTGCGCCGCATGTATTCATATAATACGCCCGACTTCACGCTGCGCAAGGTGGAGATAGAGGATATGCCTGGGCATATCAACAACCCTAAACGTATGGAATGGCGGGTGGCTAAGTAATGCTATATATAATAAGGTATAAGGAAAATGAAAGATACGAAGAATAATGAAAGAAGCCGATGGATGATGGCGGCTGGCTTCATGGCTGCCCTGTACATCTTCTGGCGATATGCCTATCCCTGCGCATTGGCTTATCATGAGCAGATGCAGCTCTTCTTATGGAATGGGGATTATCTGATGGATAGACTGGCAGAACCAGGTGGCGTGGCTCGCTATTTGGCTGAGATGCTGGTGCAGTGCTATAACAATCTGCCGCTGGGCGCCTTGCTCCTGGCGCTACTCATGGGCGGCTTGCAACGGATCACCTGGCTCTTGATGAGAAGGATGGGCTGTAAGGACGGTATGAGATGTTATCTCCTGTCGTTTCTGCCGCCTATTGTGATGTGGGCGATCATGAGCGATAAGGATGTGATGACTACTGTGCCTATGGCTTTGCTGCTTACTGAGGCTATGTTGCTGCTGATGCCTAGTAACATCTTCTCGGCTTGGAGACCTATTGCTCACTTTGGGCTATTGGCTAGTGGGACCGATGGCGATATGGGCAGCAATGTGCTTGGTGGCTTATGCCTTGTGCAGGCAGAAGGATAAGCAGAACTGGGCGATGGGCTTGGTGGCTGTGCTGGTGGTAGGCTTGTTTGTGCAGTTGGAAAGTGCCAGAATGCTGCCTTATCCCAAGGCTCGTGTGTTTCGTGGCATTGATTATCTGCGCGATCCTACGGCGTTCTTCCCTCATGAGTGGTATACTTCTGATGTGTATGAGCAGATGGAGTATAGCATGTTGGTGCGCCGACAGGATTGGCATGCCATCTTGGACAAGGCTGCTAAGAAGGCTCCGATGGCTACGGCGAGCGAGGCGGCTGTGAAGTTGGCGCAATGGAAGACGGGGGCATTGAGTGATGAGGGGATGCGCCAGTTTATGGCTTCGTATGGCAAGCTGGATCACCCCATCAATATCTGCATGAAGAGTGACCTCTTCTTCCATCTGGGCTTGGTGAATGCTTCTCGCCGATATGCCTTCGAGTTTAAGCAGCTTATCACCAATGGCAATCAGAGTGGCAGAATGCTGAAGCGTCTTGCCGAGACCGAACTGGTGAGTGGCCATGAGCAGTTGGCGCGCAAGTATCTCTACATCTTGCATGATGCCACCTTCTATCGCCAATGGGCGGAGGATGTGCTTCCTCTCACCCGCAGTGTCAAGCTTTTGGATGCCCATCCCCTCTATGGTCCGCTATCCCATAGCTTCCCAGAGAAGGATGTGATGTATTAGACTCTGTATAGATTTCCTCCGTTTTGACCAAACATTTGGGGAATCTGGAACATTTTGGGCAAAAACATTTGGGGAATCTGGAACATTTTGGGTAAAAACATTTGGGGAATCTGGAATATTTTGGGCAAAAACATTTGGGGAATCTGGAATATTCGTTTATTTGACTTTTCCTGATTCCCTCTTCAAATAGGTTTGATGGTGTATCATTTTTGTTATAATGTTGGCTATCAAACCTATTTGGTATTTCTCACAAAGTATTTGTTACACCACGCAAAGTCTTTTTCAGCCTTTTCTGTTACTTTTGCGTGCGGAAATGAGAAACATTTCTCGTTCCACGAATGAACAATTAATATCAATAAACTTAAAATTAAAAGCGTATGAAAAAGTTATTTACTTTGATTGTAGCAGCTTTCATGGCTGTAAGTGTGAATGCTCAGACAGAGACTCCTCTTGTTTTGGGTGGTGGTTGGAATGCAGGTTTTGCCGGAAAGGCTGATGTTTATGACTTCACTGTCTCCAAGCAGTGGGGTGCAGCTGAATTTGCCTGCAATGTCAACTCTGCAGATTATCCAAAGTTTATTCTCGAGTTCGAAGAGCCGCTTCCTGCCAACTTCCAGGTGAACTATACCTGGAAGGCTTCTGCTGATGCAGAAGGCGATGCAACTCCTGAGTACGGAAGAGCTGTGGGTGATGGAGCAACCAAGAAGTTTGAACTTGCTTTCAAAGCAGAGCATCCTTACATTGTAGGTGTAAGCGTGCAGCATACCGATGCTGAAGAGGCGAACCTGAAGGTGAAGAAGCTGACTCTGGTGGGTGCCGACGGTTCTGAAAAGCAGGTTGATGCCACCTTCACAGGTTGGGCTGGTACTGATAACACCGTATCTTATAAGGGTGTAGTTTCTTTCAATCAACTGTGGCAGCAGCTTGCTATCAATGGTTTGGCTGGCAAGAATAATGTTACAGTCAAGGTTAAACTGGCTGAGCCAACCCCAAATGTTCAGATGTGTGTAGATTACGATGGTAGTAGTTCTGAGTGGCCTTCATTCAACGGCAGCGATGAGATTACTTTCACCACCAAGGAAGGTGTAGCCATCAAGACCGTGGGTATTCAGTATACCGACTCAGAAAATAAACCTGCAAAGGTTTCTGTGCTCGGTGCCTGGTTGGTTAGTACACCTACCGGCATTTCTAAGGTAGAGAATCTGAAGGCTGCTCAGGATGGCAAGTGCTTCAACCTCGCTGGTCAGCAGGTAGCCAAGGGTTATAAGGGTATCGTGATCAAGAATGGTCAAAAGATGGTTATCAAGTAACAGATGAGACGTTTTACAATGCTCGCATCTCTCCTCATGGTTCTGTGCCTCCAGATGGCGGCACAGACCTGGGAAGAGGTAAAAGTGGGGACTTCTACTCGCAAGACCCTCACTTATGTACCAAAGAATGTAGAGAAATCACCAGCCTTGGTAATCTCTCTTCATGGTATGAATCAGGACCCTGAGTATCAGCAGAAGCAGACCCAATGGAACGCGATGGCTGATACCGAGGGTTTTATTGTTACCTATCCGCTGGGTAATAACAGAATGTGGGATACCAGCGGTATGGGTGATGTGAAGTTTGTGGAGGCTATCATGAAGGATATGGAGCTGAAGCATAATGTGGATAAGAACCGCATCTATCTCTCGGGCTTCTCCATGGGTAGCTGGCTGGGTTACCACTGTCTGGAAACTCTTGGCGATAAGATTGCTGCTTTCGGACCAGTAAGTGGTGTGGACATCGGCAAGCAGCCTAAGGCAAACCGCAAGGTGTCTATCATGCATATCCATGGTACGGGCGATGACGTGTTCAAATATACGGGCGACCCTTCTCACATGGCTGGCGGCTATCCTAGCATTGAGGAATATGTAAAGAAGTGGGCTGCCTACGAAGGTTGCGATGCAAGCAATCCGCAGGTAATCCGTCCTTATCCTGCCAACAGCACAGGTACCAAAGCTACACGTACTATATATAATAATGTGAACGATGGAGTAGAGGTGAACTTGATTGCCATCGACGGCAAGGGCCACTGGCATTCCAACGAAGCAAAAGGTGTGAACTCTACCAAGGAACTCTGGACCTTTTTCAAGCGCCATCAGCTGAATCAGGCTTCCGCTCCCGACCCAAACTTTCAGATTTATCTCTGCTTCGGACAGTCGAACATGGAGGGTAATGCCAACATCGAAGCCCAGGACAAGACGGGAGTAAACCCAAGATTCATGGCAATGTACACCCTGGATAATGCGCAGGCAGGCTGGACCATGGGACTTTGGCATACAGCCTTTCCGCCTCAGGCTCGTCCTTACACCCGTCTGTCGGTAGTAGATTATTTCGGCAGAAAGATGGTGGATAATCTTCCGGAAGAAGTGAAGGTGGGTACGATTACCGTAGCCGTGGGTGGTGCCAGCATCGACCTCTTCGATAAGGATAAGTATCAGGCTTATCTGAATGATGCCAAAACTGCCGACTGGCTCCGCAACTATGCCAAGGAATATGGCGGAAATCCATACGGTCGCCTCATCGAACTCGCCAAGATGGCTCAGCAGAAGGGTGTTATCAAGGGCATCCTGCTGCACCAAGGAGAGACCAATAATTGCGATCCTACCTGGCCTTCTAAGGTAAGGAAAATCTATAACGATATGCTCGCCGATTTAGGACTTGATGCCAAGGATGTACCATTGCTTGTGGGGGAATTGGGACAGAAAGACCAGAACGCTGCCTGCTGGGGACATAATGCCATTATCGACAATATTGCTGCTACGATTCCTACAGCCCATGTCGTTTCTTCCAAGGATTGTCCTCTGCAGAGCGACCGACTCCATTTCACAGCAGAAGGCTATCGCATGTTTGGCAAGCGTTATGCCGACGTGATGCTGGAGCAGCTAGGTGTTATCCCTGTGGAGAATCGCAACTACTTTATCCGCTATGAGTCTCATGCCGGTGCCAACCTCTGGGATCAGCAGGCCATCTATACCTTGCCTAAGGCTTTGGAGAAGGATGCGGCTTATACGCTGACCATGAAGGTAAGAACCTCTGCCGATTGTGAGACCTTGGGCTTCTGGCCTATCTGGAATGCCAGCACCAATAAGAATCAGTGGGGAGGCAGTGCTGATGTGCAGTATCTGGCATCCTATCCTGTTGAGGCTGGTGAGTGGAAGACCTTGACTTGGAAGTTTACAGCCCAGTTCCCATTGGATGCCTTCCAGTTTGTATTCGGTGGATATACGGGTAATCTCGACATCGACGACTTGGTATTGGTAAAGGATGGCACCACGAAGAACTTGATTGATAACGGTGACTTCTCTAAGAATCATATCCAGGGTTGGAGCACCAACTGGAAGGGACCAAACTATTATCTTGCCAATGATGCTTACCAGTCAACTGGCATCACTCAGCCATCGGTAGTAGCCCAGCCTTCCCAGCAGGATGATGCTTACTATACGCTTCAGGGCGTACGTGTCAGCCATCCTACAAGTGGAATCTTTATTCACAAGGGTAGAAAAATTGTGATGAAGTAGTTAGATTTTTTTTCGTAATTTTTCAAATTATCCGAAGTCAGTTTTGAAGACACGGGCATAAGCTTCGTTGTCGGTGTATATGTTCAATTTGTAGAAGTTTCCATTTATCGAATTCTCTTGTTTTTTTGCAACACTAATATAAGTGAATTCTTTGACATGACAAAATCCTGAGCAACTTTTTGTTGCTCAGGTGCTTAAAAAATATTATAAACTATAGTGTTGCGGAATTAAGGTTAAACAATGAACAGAAAAAAGTACTTGCTATTATGCATGACTACACTCCTCAATGCTTTTCCATTGACAACAGAAGCACAAAAAGTAGTCTATGACTTTGAAAATTGCCCTATCGGACAAAAGTTTACCATGTGGAATGTGGACAGAGGAAACGTCACCACCTCCACAGCCGAAGTTGTCGTTGACCCAACCAACAGCAATAACAAAGTTCTTCATGTCGTATTGAAAGACTGGGGAACTTTCGTGACACTCACCCTACCACCAGAATTGGCAGGTCATCAGTTGACCGATAAGAAGCAATTTGTCGCTTTCGACCTATATCGTCCATCTACCGATGCAGATGACTACAAGCAATTTCACGTTTATCTTGGAAAAGACAAACTATACCAAGACGAGAGCTATCCATACCAAGGAGACCGTGGAACATGGCAACGAGGCAAGACCTATGCCTTGTCAAAAGTCAGCACAGCCTCCGACAACGAGGTTGACTTCCATATGGGACTCCACCACAACAATACAGAATACTATATAGACAACATCACATTTAAAGGAAAATATGATGATTATTTTGTGGCAGATGACAGCAACAACTTGATCGATATTTGCGAGAGCAACACTGCAAGTTCTTATAAAGTATGGTCAACCCCAATCTTGGTAGGAAAAGGCAAAACTCTCGACATCAAGACTTCCAGATATACCTATCTCAATAGTACTGTAGAGGGAGAGGGCACCATCAACCTCTATGCTGGCGGCGAACGAACCTACCTTGGAAGCAACGATAAAAAAGCAAAGAACTACCATCCAGACTGGAACAACTTTGCAGGAACGCTCAATATATACCCATACAAAGAAGTAGAAAAAGGAGCAGGATTCTATGGACTCGTGTGGATGTCAGGAAAGACATTTGTTCCCGACAATGCTGCACAAAATGCCTTAGAAGGAAACATCAATGGTTGTTTCGCTCATAGTAAGGTGATACTCCGCCAAGGTGCAGCACTCGCTTGCGAGAGTGGTCAAAGAGGATTGCGAATTGCGCATTTAGAGACAGAGCCAGAAAGCTTCCTGTATGGATATATCAAGAATAATTCCAGGAACTCAGGATTTTATATGGTAGGTGCAGACAACGAAGACGCCACTTTGGCAGGACGAATCATGCCTATGGGTGGAACAGACCTCAATGTAAAAGTAGGTATTGTTAAAGAAGGAAATGGCACTTATCGCATCACAGGCAATGACAACCTCATTACAGGCGGCATCCGTGTCCTCAACGGCAGTGTCATGATTAATAACGACATTACTAAGGCGGAAGATGATAAACTTTCAGGTGGCGTCGGTCATCAATACTCACCAAGCGCCACAGGTATCTATGTTATGAAGAAAGGTAGTCTGGGTGGAATCGGCAATATCGCCTCCAACACAGATGTCTATGGAACAGTAGCTCCAGGCGATGAGGGAATCGGCAAGTTGACCATCAAGGACTTCGTGAAAGGCAACAAACTCAGCCTCATCATGCATCCAAAGGCAAAAATCGTATGTGAAGTGAACGACGATACACACTACGACCAGCTCATCGTGGACGGCAACCTCAAATATGACAACAGAAAAGAAGACTTCGACACATCAGAAGACATGCCTCGCCTATACATCAACTTGACAAGCAACCCTACATTGAAGGTGGGAGACGAACTTCCATTAATCATTGCAGATGGAAAGGTAGGAGATTGGAATTTCGACATTCGCTATCCTAAGCAATACACTTGGAAAACCGAAGAGCGCCAGTTGGACGATACACACTACCAACTCGTTGCTACTGTCACCTCTTTGGAATACAGCGGACAAGGTGATGTAAAAGATGACGATGACATAGAAGACATCAAGCCAGACGAGAACAATTTGGACATCGAAGGCGAGAAAACTAACACCACGCCACTCCGCACGTATGCAGAGAATCTCAACAAGTATATCGGCACTTGCGTTTCACTCTACGACGGAAAGATAAACATTGACGATGAGAATGATGCCAAAACGCAGATGCTGAAAAATCAGTTCAATATGGTGGTCTGCGAAAACGAGATGAAGTTTGATGCCACCGAACCATCTAGAGGTGAATTCAACTACTATAATGGTGACCGCATGGTGGCATTTGCCAAGAAGCACAACATGCGAGTAAGAGGACATGCCTTGGTATGGCATCAGCAGACTTCCACTTGGGTTAGCTCAGACGGCAAGAAGAACGACAAGAACTTTACAAGCCAAGAGCTTCTTGACATCATGCAGAATCATATCAGCAACGTAGTAGGCCATTGGAAAGGTCAAGTTGCAGAATGGGATGTATGCAACGAAGTATTGGACGATGATCAGTCTATCGTCCGCACAGACCCTAACGGATTCAAGCTCCGTGCAGCTTCCATTTGGAATTATGCAGGTACCGACTATGTGGAGAAAGCATTTAGAATGGCACATGAAGCAGACCCAAACGCAGAGCTGATACTCAACGACTACGGAGCAGAGTTCAAGGGAAATGCCAAGGCAGAAGCCTTCTACAATCTGGCCAAGTACTTGAAAGAAAAAGGTGCCCCTATCACTGGTGTCGGCTTGCAATGTCATCTTGACGCAGGAAATGTTGACATCCAAAAGTTGAAAGCTACTTTCGACCGTTTCAATGCCATCGGATTGAAGTGTGTCATCACAGAGCTAGACCTCGGCATGGACAATTCTGAGACAGCACGCGCACAGCAAGCTAAAGACTATTACAACATCGCCAAGACAGCCATGGAAGCTGAAAACTGCGATGAGCTAATGATTTGGGGACTGACTGATGGCATGACCTGGCGCAATGGTCGCTACCCATTGCTTTTCGATGCCGACTTGAACATGAAGGATGCTTATTATGGTACCCATATCGCCATGAGATACGTCGCCCCAACCACAGGAATAGAAGATGTAACAACAGCACAGAATCAAGACCTGGAAGTTATATCTACCAACTTTTACAATTTACAAGGCCAAAAATTACCTTGTCCGCAAGCAAAAGGCCTTTATATCATCCAACAAAAGATGAAAGATGGTAGCATAAAGACCAAGACTGTGCTGAATAAATAAAAAAAGAAAAACAAGTCTTGTAATTTTGCAACGAATAAACAATTTAATCATATACGAATGAAAAAGAAACTATTGATTTTAGGAGCTTTGCTCATGGGATTGACGAAAGTTTCGGCTGCAGTAGACCCAAACTTTCAGATTTATCTTTGCTTCGGACAGTCGAACATGGAGGGCAATGCCGCCATTGAGGACGAGGACCGAACTGGTGTGGACCCTCGATTCATGGCGA
>OJMJ01000615.1_pt1 | contig 17218 bp, 11 predicted proteins | sample 1597181 | NCBI WGS metagenome assembly OJMJ01 (sample SAMEA2452126, study PRJEB22498) | human gut metagenome | biome: human feces; feature: human gut; material: feces | place: Australia | collected 2012
CCGTTTCTTTTGTATTGACGTTCTACAACATTGAATAGCAAAAATACAAAAAAAGATGAAAATCGCCTCCAATCATTTATAAGAAGTATGATTTTTAATGTTATTTTTGCAAAAAGAAAGAAACATGTCAGAATATATTGGACCTTCGTCAGGGAAACAGGCACCGAGAAAACGGTACTCATCACGATGATCACCTCCTATGGACTTGCGCCGGGCGGCTATTCTGATGACATCCAATGCCAGCTGACGATGGAAGATTTATTCAGATAAAAGCCGACCTCTCAAAAATGATAAAAAGCCACGTTTTAGCACAAAAATGCAGATTTTGAGTATTTACAAAAGTTAAATATGTTAAATCTTCAACCCTTAAAATGGGCGTTTGGAAAGTAGCCCCTGGACAGTCCTAAAACGAACATTTCATCATCAGCGCAGAAGTCGCCAAGTCCTTCCCTTATGTAAGAGAGGGTTTCTCTCAAGAAAAAATCATCATTGTTCAAATGAAGATTCACCCAACATCCTTCATATTGGTGACCGACATGGGCCCCACAATCCTCAGGAACATCTTTTCCGTAATAGGAACAATGTTACAGACGGATGCTGCCTTCTTGAAAAGCGGGGCTATCTCTTCATCCTTAAAACCTGCGATGCCACAACCTATACGAGGAACTTCTTATCCTGATGTTCCTTAGCATATTCTATAAATTGATCTACATATGGTTTTATGGTTTCGATACCTCCTTGCATGGTTGGTATGGCATATGTCTGACCAGTTAATCCCACACCGACACCCCATTGGGCTCCAAATCTATTGTGTGCCGCTTTTGCTGCACCACCAAGATGTTTACCTTCGAGATTGCTACCAAAGACGAAAATCTCATCCTTTTCAAGTGTATCTATTCTACCCGAAGCTATATTTGGATTATCTGTTCTATTCTTGCTCATATTCTTAACGTTTTAGGATGTTGACAAGTTTATCATATCCATTATCTTTTTTGATGTTCCTGGTGTAATGGCTTGTGACATTCCTTTATGCCCCTTGGTTATGATACGACCTTCGGATTCAAGTTTCGTCCAAAGTTCTTCTCCGAAAACGTCTTTCCAAAGCGTTTCCGAACGTAAGACGAGGAAAGTCTTGTTTGTTTCTACTGCTAGGTATTTTACCAAAAGGCTGGTGAATATCGTTGAAGGCAAATGTTTAATACCAACAGAATACTTGAACTTTTTGGAATGATAGCCTATTAACTGCAAGAATGCAATATCCTCATAGATTGGATGCCTAATTTCTTCTGATGGCTTCCCGTAGGCATCAATGGCAAGCCTAGAAAAAGACTTTTGCCAATAGTGATCTCCTTGTTCCCTTGAACATTCATGCTCGTCATAAATGGCATCACCATTCAACTTAAGCGCATCTCTCATTAGACTGAGCAATTGCCCCTTTTGTGTATCTGACATCTTCAAGCACAAATCCTTGTTTACAGTCTCGACATAACCAGGGTTGAGAGTCAAAATCACAACTTTTGATTTGAGCAAGTTGCCTGAAAAGGGCATAGGTGGAACACCTACAACATACCTATAATCTGGTTCAGTCTTTTTATTAAAAGCATGAATAAAGGTAGTATCACCAGGATAGATGAGTTCATCCTCCTCTTTATCTGACCAGATAGGACAACCATTCATTTTGTCAGCAAGCATACTCCATCCATTCTTCAGCTTGATGCTACTTTCGCTCACATCAATATTGCGTAGAGTTTCCTTTGAAGTAGATATGTACTTGACAAAATCTCGTGTGGCATTAGCTCCTGTATAGCGAGAAGCTATTTCATTGTAGTCATAATGCACCTCGTCGAAATAACATTCTACCTTACCTCCAGATATTTCATGCTCCCAATAACGATACAGGATTTCCTCTGTAAACAGTTGGAACAAGGCAGCAAAGCTCATTTTTTCATGGAGAACTTCATACGATATTGTCTCTTCATTATTTGTTCTCAGCAATTCTATGTAGTAGGCTATGCTTCTTTTTGCTGTATGTTCATAATCACTATATGCCAGATTTTCCATGTGACGATTAATGTCCTCTATGAAATCTGGCAACAAGTCCGCACCTCGCTTTAATCGGTAAGCAATATCAGCAATTTTTGACCAAGCGCCTTGTTCTATGTATTCGTATGAGCAGCTGTCTATATATGAACGTACCGAATATGGCAAACTCAGGTCTGATGTGCGTAATAATGTTATCATTTCTACTGACTTTAGAGATTAAAAATCAAAGGGATATTTGCGCCATTCTTTAGAAGCTTTGGCTTCATTGAATGCCATTTCATTAAACGAATATACATAGAGAGACCTCGTTGCAGGAGAGGCTTTTTCTATAGACGAAGAGGTTGCACAACAACGTCCATCTTCCACCACCATTTTCATAAGAAAACCAGACGCTTCCATTTTACGCATAAAATTACGTCTATCGTATTTCCTCTCATGTATGAGCTCATAGATACGTTGCAGTTCGTCCATCTTAAATACTTTGTCCAAGAGTTTGAAGGCTATAGGAGAAACGCGAAGTTTTTCCTGAAGCTTTTCCCTTGCCATTCTTATGATTTCAGCATGGTCGAATGCGAGAGGAGGCAGATTATTCCATTCATACCACTGTGCCTTGTTAGCATCGTCACCGGCTATTATCTCGAACTTGTCCTTGCTGACAAGGGCAAAGAAAGCAACCGTGAGCACACGCTCACGAGGGTCTCTGTCAACTGTACTGAATACATGGAATTGCTCCAGATAGACATCCTCTACATTGGTTTCTTCATACAACTCCCTCTTTGCGCCCTCTTCAACGGTCTCGTCAATATTCAGAAAGCCACCTGGCAAGGCCCATGTACCTTTGTATGGTTCTATACCACGTTCTATGAGAAGTATGTTGATACTTGTGCCATCAAAACCGAAGATGACACAATCGGTGGTAACAGCAGGATGTGGATATTTGTATGTGTACATAAAATGAGATTTTTCAGTTCGATGCTGCAAATATACTGCGTAAAAATGACGCAGACAAATTTATTTGCGTAAAAATGACGCGACATATCATTTTCTTAACACTCTGCAACTTTTAATTCTCATAATTATCTTCGTTGACAACAACTGTAGGTTATATACATAGGTTGAGCAAGCACCTTCTGCAAAGAGAAGTATCAAGGGGATTTAGACGACAGCATAACTATATTTTTGATTATACGCTCAGACCCAAAAGAAAACAAATAAAGCCAATCGTAACTGAAACAATCTACCTTTGTAGGAATTGTGCTAACAGTTACGACTGGCATAGTAAGGCTTTAGATGATCACCTTATTCTGTGTCGTTGCTCATACAAGCAAGAAGGTGGTCGCTTTTGTATTTTTCTCTTAAAGACCTGCAGTGTAAGAATTTTCTTAAACGGTTTGAGGAAAAATGATCGAATGCTCAAAATTCAATGGTTGATGGCGAAAACAACTCGTTATCCATATCGTCTAGGTATTCAATACCTTCTTCTATTACATTTTCTGTATGTTCATCCTCTATTTTGCTTACGTATTTTATATCAGATTTATCGATAAATGAAGGAACAACGGGAATAGTTAATACACCTTCGTCATCAAAATTTCGGGCAAGTAATTTCCATTTAATATGTATCTCAGAAGTTGTATGCTTGGGGAATATACCTATTCGACAACTTCTTACGCCTTTTTGAACAAGTACTGTGTCTTTTGGCTCAAATAATAGAGAGAAATCATCCTTTTCAAAGTGAAATAACTCCATCCTTTCACTTTTCATTTTATTGATTTCTATTTCCCAAAAATTATTGGTGTATTTATCATTCATATTGCTAATTGCACGAACTTCAGATTTTTCGAATTGAAGGTTCAAACTATAATTCTCCAACACTGAGTCACCAACATTTAATAGCTCAATATCAAATTCACACCATGTATGATTTTTATATAGTTGCTGATGAAATATATCTTGTATCGGTGGATTCATCAACAAGTAAAAACCCACTCCGCTAATTCCTGTAGGAATTTTATAATCACGTTTAACCCGATTAAAGACGGGGGTTAATTGCTCGTTCTCAACAATAGCCTTAATCTCAATAGCATATGAACCAGAATGCATGTCTTCATACCAGTCTCTTACGTCTTTGTGAAATTCAATCATTTCTTCTATGCAGTCCCAAAATTTGATATCAACTTGCATATGATGATTTTCCGAGTATTCTTGGTTCTTTATTCTTACATATTCTTGAATTTTAGCGTCTCGCTTAGATGTTGTTGCAAAAACGAATAAAGATAGTGGTGGTTGAAATGACAAGACATTCTCTAACTCTGCATCAATCTCTCTTTCTGTTAATTGGGAGTTGTTAAAATTATCTTTACCTTTACATTGAATACCAAAAATACTACCATCAAGTAAAGTACCATAAATATCAACACCATTCTGATTTTGTCCTTGACGACCATTTCTTGAAATAACAGTAGATTTGAATTCAGCACGCCATAAATGGTAGCACAATAATTCAAAATCTTGCCAGTTCTTTGGTTTGTTGTGATATGTTTGCATCATATAGAATAAATATTTAAATAAATCATAATCATGTTCACTACTGTCCAAAGAAAAAATCTAGGATGTGGTTTAAATAGATTATATTCAATGAATTTTATGGGGTTCTTCAAATAGATCAAACAGCTACTACATATAAAGTCGTTCTACGGAACGAGCCAGAATGTAGTTTTCTCGCAGATTTGGATTGCCATATGCGACTATCTGCTGCTTGCCATTAGTAAAGAAAGTATATCATATAGATCAAAATCTTTATATATTATCGTCTGCCATAGGTAAAGTCCTCTTCGAAAGGGAACCCTTAGGTGAGCTAATTGTTAAACCAAAATGTCTTCAGAATGACTACGATGATGGTCAGTTGACCTTATGGGATATTTTCTTTGGACAGTAGTGAAATTACATATTTATTCACTTCCAAAACTCAAAATAAGAGTTTTCATCACACTCGTAAAAATCTTCATCAAGCATCGGATTGTTTACAAAGAATGATTTCTTATAGATGTTTCGAGCAAATTCTGTTTTAATATCGAGTTCATTCTTAGTGTATATGCCTGTTACTGGACGACTCAGAAGTCCGGCCTCTATATACATCGGCATTATACAATATAATCCATTGGGGAGAGTACGGTTACAGGCGTAAATGGATGACATTCTATTTACAATAACCTGAGTAGAAACTCTCTCTTGCACATGAAACAACTTACCAAGAATGCACATAGCGTCATATCCAAACATATACGCCGCATTAATCAATGCACTGAAGACAAGGGCTCTGTCCCCAGGATATTTTATAGCCTCAAAATAACCTTGCCTCTGCTCTTTTATGTAGTCGAAAAGGGGATTGCGCAAAGTCAATTTCCCGATAATGCTACGAGCCTTCATTATTCTGTTTTCGCCTTGATATTCTCCAGCTGCAAGATCAGCTGCATATTCGGGTGTGAAAATTCCATCGAGTGAAGCCTTCATTGCCATCTCGATGATAGGGATGCTTATTCTTTGGTTTATTCCTACTGTCTTTTCCATTATTTGTCTATGGTAATAAAGGGTATGACCACTTCAAGAAAGTGAGAACCACCATGTGTGATTATATCTTGATTGCTAAAGCATTTTGCTGTGCGCCATACAATCCATTTGTCATGCACTAACAAGTCCTTGCAAATGTCAATATTGAAATCAACAAAATTGAACATAGCTTGATTGTCTTGATACATCAAATGCCTTTTACCTCTACTTTCATTTTTATACAAGAAAGTCTTTTCTCCTGGAAACAAATTACGCCAACCATGAGAATATACATTCCCATGGTCAGTAGTAATGTAAACTGTAAATCCTTGTTTATGCAATTCTAGAATATTTTTTGCGGAATCTTTGGCCCAATTTTCAGTAACATCAAACAAGTCCTTATTACCTGGAAGATGGTGCATTACATCGTCAAGCGTAACATCCACAAAGGCTTGTCTAAGTGGACATGTATCAGACAATTGTATACTGCCATGTGTATAAACAATTTCATGCTTGTTCATTCGTTTACTATTATCATAATAGTTCATCCAGAATTCCGTCCACAGCTCATTTTCATGCAAGGGACTCTGCACATAGTTATGATTCGGAATTTCACCTTTGAATATAGCCTGTCGAGAGAGTTTTGTTATGGTCGGCATCCAAGCAAACGTACAGTCTTTTCGTGGTGCAAGCCCGACTCTCTCTAATTCTCTATGAAGAATCAAATATTGCCAATAGGTCATACCATCTACAACTATCAACGCAATCTTATCTGTTCGATTATGCTTATAAGCCAAGTATGGCAACACTTTGTTCACCATCTTTGGTTTTTTTACGTTTGAAGTATTTGACAAACTAAAATAACGATCATCAACAAACTTCTGGAAGTCTGCATTCAAATCATTAATAGTTTCTTCTATAGCAGAATAAGCATTCTGTCCGATTGCCTTAAGCAGAAGCTTGCTTATCTCATCAATTGTCTCAACCTTGTCCCATTCAAGCTTTATGGCATGTAGTTTCTCGGATATGGATGTAGAATCTTCGCCATAAAGGATCATTGCCTCATTTATAACCTGCCTTGTCTGTTCTGTAGTTAAATTATACGTATAATGTTTGTCATAAATATATGATGCCATACTGAATGTCATCGCAGCCTGTCGCAATTCTGTTTCATTACATGCTGGCATCAAATTGGCAAGTGAAAAGGTAGGAAGTGCATGAACGTCATTTAGCAAATCGGGCAACACTTCAAACTGTTTTTCCATGACATAGCAAACCTTTTCTATGGATAGTTTATCTATCAATTCATAGCGAACACGCAACTCAATTGAACTTGATATAGGCAATAGTAATAACTGGCATTCTTTCAACACCCGTTGCTGAACATCAGGGCGTAAAAGAAAACCATCTGGATTGCGCACAATAGTTAGATGTGTCCTTGCTATTGTCAATCTTCGTTCTAATGCTTTAATCAAATCATCCATTGATTCTTACGGTCAATATATGTTTTACGTCAGGCACAACACTTCTACCTTTAGCAAAGGCGTTCTGCCAGTCTTCCTTTTCTTTTTGTAATTTACGCATTTTGGCATTACGGATATTCGAAATGCCGATACGGTTGATTCTATGCTCTGCGAAGCCCAAAGCACGAAGTTTCCTTTCGACCATACCTTGTAGATTGTTTTGGATTTCCAATTCCATACGATGAAAAGTTGCATGCAGATTATTATTCAGCAGAGTATTGCTCTCTAAATCTATCTTGCACACGGTTTCTCCATTATATGCAAAAGAGTCCTTTTCTTGTACCAACCTATTCCATATGTCATTCCCGTAAGGTCCGAATACTCGTCCGGTATCGGTAATAAACTGAGCGATATATGTTGTTTTGCTCTCATAGGCATTCTTTGCCGATACTTTCCATATAGTAAGGTAGCCAGCAGTTTCATTTCCCTCTTTTGAGAGGAGGACAGGCACCAGAGATTGACTATTGCCATCTATTTCATCCAATATGCGTTTGACAACTGGATGCTGCAAGGTCATCAGTTCTGCACCAGGATTATCTACTACAAGGTTGGAATCGAAAACAGCATCAACAGTCTGACCATGTATTTGATAAGTAGATACTCCATTCAAAGTTTTGTCAATCTTTCCTTTCTCACTAATGGTGTACAAACTCATCAACTCTTCAAGCCATACTGGTAGTGGACTATACTTAACTTCACCAGCACTCTCTGCAACAATCATATTCTCGTCAAAGGAAGGTAACGCTCCTTCGGTTGAATGATATTCACGGAGTTTGCTCTTGATGTCATATAACCAACTATCACTTGTAAAGTCAAATCTGCGCGGATCAAGCAAAGACTGCAAGTAAAGGTGATTCACCTTCTTCATATCTATGGTTGAATCCAGTACATCGCTGGTCTTATCAATACCAAGTTCTGCCAGAATTGCATCCAGTTTCTCGACAATAATCTCATAGACTCTTGTATCTACAGTATTGTCAGTAAGCATGTTGTATGCTACTACTGGGTGCTTCTGGCCTATACGGTCCACACGACCTATTCGCTGTTCGATTGACATAGGGTTCCATGGCAAGTCATAGTTGAACACAACATGACAGAACTGCATATTCAATGACTCTCCTGCAGCATCAGTTGCAATCATCACATTGACATCATTCTTGAATTTCACCAGTGCACGCTGCCGTTCCTGAAGTTCCATGCTTCCGTTAATGCATACTGTAGAAAATCCCGCATTGTTCAAAACGTCCTGCAAATAAGCTTGTGTACGACGAAACTCAGTAAAGACAAGAACTTTGAGGTTTGGCTCATCCGACTTATCTTGCTGTTCATGGATAGCCTTGATAAGAGCTGTAGCTTTAGCGTCCTGTTCATTGTCAAGACAATATTGAGCCTCATTGATAAGCTCCTGAAGTTTTTCTTCTTCATTGACAAAACCATTCTGCATGTCTACAGTGAAATCGTTGGTGTCAAAATCACTATAGTCATCAATAACTTCTTCATCATAGTCATTGAGGTCATCGGCAAATTCGGCATTATGCAATCGCCAAAGACGTGTTTTCATGGCTCCAAGAATGGCTGCTGTACTACTGCTTGCTAATTTCTGCATCATTACCATCACCAAACCTGTTGCGTTACGGTTTCCACGTTTTGCTCTGCCGAAACAGTATCGAACATAGTCTGTTACATGATCATAAAGAGCCTTTTGTAATCTATGCTTAGTAGCGTCTATAGGTACGTCAAACCTAACTGTTGTGCGAGGCTGGAAAAGCTTCTTGCCATCATAATCTACGGCATAACGTTTCTCTGAACGCATAACGTAGGGCTCAATATCCTTTATCGACGGCATTCCCTCACCAACAAAAGCATCAGCGTCTATCAACTGCAATACTCTTCGAAAATGATCACTCTTTCCTCTATGTGGTGTAGCTGACAGAAGAAGAACATTAGGCACAGCGTTACAGACGGTTTCTGCCAACTGGTAGCGTGACACTTGTGATGTACTACCTCCCATGCGGTGAGCTTCATCGATCACAATCATGTCAAAATCTGCACCAACAACTGCCTCTATACGATATTTGTTGTATTCATCTATCTTCTCTTGGCTCCATCCAACATGCTGAGTAATTGGCTTTAGAGCATCAAGAGAAACAATAATCTGATTGTGCTGTTTCCAGAAATTGAGTTCTTCCTCTGCATCAAAACCAGCGAAGGTCTTAGCCATTCCAGCAATGAAATCGCTTTCATATATATAAAATTGCTCCTTGAAATGCTCTTTGAGTTCCGACTGCCATTGAAGCATGGAAGATTTTGGAACAATAAGTAGAATTCGCTTTATTTCGCCACGCAACTTCTTTTCCTTTAACACCAGTCCGGCTTCTATGGTTTTACCCATACCCACCTCGTCTGCTAACAGGAAACGAGTCTGCACTCCCTGCATCACCTTCTCCAACACAAGAATCTGGTGAGGAAGAGGTATCAAGCTGCTTTCGTATGGAGCAAGCAAACGCTTTTGCGCCATTTCCTCTTTTATGCGTGCAGCAATGGAGATATAGCGCACATAAGCCATGCTACTGTTTTCTGAGCTGGTAATCTCTTCCTCCAAATCAGAACGCAACACTTGCTCGAAGGTGTTGTCTTCAAGAATGTGAATCCACACGGTTTCCTTTCCGAACAACATCTTCGAACTTATTATTTCTACACGTTTGCCTTTATATTTCATTATTATATACGTGATACTGCAATATCGTAATACTGGAGCAGGATTTCATCTTCCATAAGAAGTGATTCCGGAATATGTTCTCCAACAGTTACAATGTCTTGATAATTCTTTTGTTTGTAGCAATCCTTGAAACCGTAGCGCAGCACCTCAAGACGTGTATCCTTCATACGCTTTGCCTTTGGTTTCTTGGCTGCTTCGAGATAAATATTAAACTCCTTCATCATTCGCTTGCCTCGAAGTTGCTCAAGGTGTGAAGCATTCTCTGGGTCAGGTTTGCTCCATTTGCCATCATCGCCCTTGATAAAGTTCTCTTCAAGTATAACGTCAAGTCCAGGAAGCACATCACCTTTCTTTGGAGCTACTAAGTCTTTCATCCAATCAGGCTGGAGTTCCTGATATGTCTTTGGTGTCTCCAGTTTGCGCTTCAACCATTCGATACCATCAGCTTCGCTTCCAATGAACAGGGCCATAGGTACGAAACCATCACTTTTTGCCCGTTTTTCTTCATACTCCAATGCTTGCGAAGCAGTAAAGTACATGCCATCACGCTCGATAAAACGTTCTTTGAGGCCTTTCTGGAATTCTATTGCATCAATAGGAACTGCATAACCATGTTGAACGTAGTAGGCTATCAAGCGGTCGTAAAGAATCTTTGAACTTCTCTCAACAATAGCTGTTGTTGATGATTCTTTAAACAGATGGACTGGTAGATGTTGTAGCAATTCATTAACAAATTCCCATATGTTTTTATCTTTATCTGATATAGAAGTAAACTTATTAAGAAGTTCATCAGAAGGCTTAAAACAGGTTATTACTAGATCTTGTTTTACTGCCGTTGTACTCGTCACAGCATTAAATGAACCTTGTTTTTTATCAATCGAAGATACATTTGACACAACAAATCCGACTCCCTGTAAGGCATTTTGAATTGAATTCCATACAGATGCACTAGTATTACTAAATTCTATCGTAATCCATTTGTTTGGTTTTAGAACTCTATAGAATTCCTTCAAAGATTTGGTCATCAGTGCCTGATAATCGAAGAGCGTTTTGTTTTGTTTTCGATTAATTACAGCTTCTTCTTTCGTGTTTGTAAATACACCTAACCATGCTTCCCAAATAGCATTTACTTCTGAATACATTATGTTTGAACCAAAAGGAGGGTCTACAAATATGTAATCTATTGAATTATCATTTATTTGAGACAAGCAGGTAGCAGATGAAATACCAATACAAGAATTACCACGACCTTTATACGAAGAATTCGTAAAATCTTTTATCTTTCTTTTTAAGAGAAAATAAGGAGACTGTTCTATATTCAACGATGGTATGAACAAGGTTCCATTGAGAATTCCACCTTTACGATCTGTTCTAAACTTATACATGACTGAGGCATTTTGCAAAATAGAGGTAAACCAAGCAATTGGTAGCCCTTCATTTTTCACAAGTTCCAGTACTCTTGCTAAATAAATATTATTTCTTTTTGTAAACAATTGGTGAATATATTCAATTTTATTACTACTCCGAATTGCATCAGTCTTTTCTCCATGAGGAAGAGCATAAAGCCTAATATTGTCAACTTTGATTAACGATATTTGATTTAGTAATAATAAATCATATTCATCAAAATCTTTTTCTCCTCGTTTTCCGCTGGACAAAGTATAATTTACGCGTACTGGGGTTTTCTTTAATACTTCAACTGATTCTTTCACTATATCGTCATAGACTAACTCCCAAGATTTGTTAACATTCTTTTTGGAACATTCTGCGCCACAGAAAGGACATGTAAATTTATCAGAAATAGTATTTTTTTCTAGGTTCACAGCTTCTTTCCATAGAGATAATTCGCTACCACATGATGAGCATGTAAAAACATCACTCCATATCGTATAATTTACCTTGGCAGAATTACCATTAACCTTAGTTTCATACATCCATCCAAGTTCAGATTCTACCCTGTTCAAGATTTCAATCGCTTTCTTTTTAAAAGAAATTGGATTAAAGGGCAAATTGTACGATGCAGATATAACTGATGCTATAGGAGATAAATCTGAGCAAATTCCTTTACGTATTCCTACTCTCGCATTATCAACGTCAACCTGTTGTACTTCATTTGTATCCCCACACAATTGTGCTGCAACTCCTGTCATACCTGTTCCTGCAAATCCGTCAAACACAATATCTCCAGGCTGTGTATAGTGAAGTATATATCGCATGATAGCAGGGTGTGGGACCTTTGTATGGTACGCATGTGCCATATAAATAGGGTTATTCTTGCCCTCGCTTACATCTGAAGCATACGGCATCTTTACCTCAAAGTTGTCAGATCTTTTTCCTTCTGCTTTAAGTTGCACCTTCTCCATCTCCCACTGTTCAATAAAATCATTGAGCCACGGGTTCGGGCAAGCAGTATAATATGGAGGATCGGAGAGGTTGATTATGTCATCATCCTCTCCAATAGGGAAACCTTCAATCTTGCGCAACTCAGGTAGTCTTTTTCGTAATTCCTCACGAAAATACGCACGTCGAGCCTCGTCACTTTCAAACGTCATACCGAGACAAGTGACGGGCTGTGGAGTTATTTGAACTTCCTCAAAATCCGTATCGAGGAAGAGACTTTTCTGTTCTGTCATAACATTTAATTGTTTAATCTTACGATAATTCGCACATCCTCTGGACGGTGTCCACGACTCTTATCATCGATAAACTGGGCGAAGGCATCAAGAGCCTGTTGCTTATTCATTGGACGAGAGAATATCTGTGCGATGTCCGAATTGCTTATCTCTACTCGTGCAAAACTATGCTGGAGTTTTTTAATAATCTCCATAAGAGGACGAGCATATTGCACATCCAGCTTGATGTCGCCATCAACAAACTGCTGAATGGTTGTCTTCTCTACATCAGACAACATTTCCTTGTTTCGCTGAGTTGTTGGATCTTCAAGAGCATCATGGAATTGCGATTCATAGCCGTTAAATATTTCATTCAACTCATCCTCCAGTTCACTGATGCTTGGCAATATGCCATCCTGCAATGTCGGGTTAAAGCCGTCAACCGACGTTGGCATATTGACGATAGCCTGCTTCTTAACAGCAGGGTTTGCTGGTTTCAGCTTAGACAATTTCTGCTTCCATAGCTCATACTGCATCGGGTTTATGAACGAAGCATCATTTACTATATCGCACACTCGTTTGCTATCACAATTGGCTACCCTCTGCAACTTGTTTGCGTCAATAGTACTGATATGAGCCTTCAGATACTCGTTCATATACCATTCTGCATAGCGATTGCGCAATGCATCCAGACTATTTTTGTATGCGTCACGCGCTCCCTTGCTTTGTGTAACAACGGTTGCTATTTGCTCTATGGCATCGGTTATCTCCTTCTTGAAATCACCTTCCGGAATGTTTGACTGAGCTGTACGGAGGTAGGATACTATCTGCTTGAAATCTTCCAGCTCGCGCAACATTACCGACAGTTCATCTACTTTACGGCGAGTTTCTGTCATCGTAGTGCGAACAACATCCACAGGCCATTCAATATTGCGCATCTTTGCCTTTGTATTGTAACGCTGAATCTGGTTGCACATTCCCTTCAATCGGTCAAACTCACCGTTAAGTGAACGAGCTTTATCCTCGCTGATAATCTCGATATTGCCAGCAAAGAAATAACCTCCATTTATGTCATACTCAAGTTTGACAACCTTATTCTCCATCATCTGAGCCTTAGAGCAGAGATCTGCAAACACGCTACTCTCACGATCGTCAAGCTCTGCAGTACGGTCTGTTCCCAAGATACCGAGCATAATCTCTCGAATAAGGGCTATATTCAATCCCTTAGGAGGACAAATATTCACAAAGGTGTAGTTGTCCTGGTTTGAAATGCTATTGATGTTGGCAATATTGCTTGCGTTGATTCTGTTGCCTCCATTGAGCACAATTTCCACCTCGCCTTGCTGTGCCATAGTTGCAATAACAAGCATCTCAAGGTCTGCTTCGATGTGGAAGTCTGACGAAATGTATTCGTTTGTTGGCTGATAGAACACTTCTAATACCTCATCACGATTAAGAACCTTTCCACCCTTCGCCTCCAACTTTTGCTTTAAGCTTCGAGCATATTGCGAATGTTCCGTATTAAGACGTCCATCCTCCCACAAGCCAAGTCCCATAAGAATGGCCTCACCATTACGATTCTGGGTAGTCTGCGAGGCAATCTTTTGTCGGGCAGAGCGCAGCAGGTTCTCACGGTTTGACGCAGTCATAGGCTGAGGAAGAGCAGAGAATGATGGATAGTTAGGATTCTCAGCACAGAACTGTTCTTCCATGATGAATGATGTTATGTCGCTAACAGAGTCTATCAGCGTATCAGCTTGTACTCCTGGCATTCCAATCATTGGATGCTGTTCGCCCATATATTCAACAACAGTCTTTGACAAGAACTGATTATTAAAAGCATTACGGGCTTCTTTGAAATATTTATCGCGTAGTTGCTTGTATTTCGGCTTTTCATCGCTTGGAGCATCGCCCTCAAGCGCAACTGCCGACCCATACAAAGATACATGCTCCTTGAAACTTTCATCAAGACCATCCATAAGGAAGTAAACACTATCATTTACCGATTGAACATTAGCGCTATCTCTATCAAAGATAGGCATAAAGTATATGTAGAAGTGCTGCTCAGGATGTGTGGTAGAACGACTATTGGGGTCGCCCATGAAAATATAGCCATCACGGGTGCATTTGTGCGACTGCCATTCTATAGCGTGCGGCCAAATCTTGAACGTCGGACGATAGTCTGGCTCTCCAAGCATGAATATCTCAGTCAAGAACTTGAAGAAATATTCATCTTTCTGACTGTCACTCATCGAAGTGGCATATACCTTAACCTTATTCTCATAGTTCACGCCACCTTCAAGACGAAGATGATACTCATTATTACCTTTTTCAAAGTACTGCCCCTGAGTTGCGTCCTCTATGGATTTGAGAATTCTCGTAAATACAAGATCAACAAGTTCATCATAGGTCTCGCAGGTGATGTCAACATGGCAGAGGTCATTAGCAAGAGCATCTGCTGTTACACCATTCTGTTTTGACAAGTCGCCTTGAAGCATTTTAATTGCGGCTGCAGAAACGATGCGATGAGCCAACTTTTTCTTAGGAGCGAGGCCACGGGTGAAATTATCTTCAATCTTCTGATCAACAATTTCAACTATATCACTGACCTTGCTGACATCAGGGTCAGCCTTCAGGTCCACATTGCCTATCATGTCCTGCCAATAAGAATCATAGCAGATTAGACCAGGAGTTTCGTCGGGAACCTCTTGGTTGATGATTGTCTTGAACTTGCTGGATAGTGTTTTTAATACTTCACGCTGACTCTTACCAATGCGTATCAGAGAGAAATTCTCGAAATATGTAGGATGCACGGGGAAAAGATTGACGTATGAGTCGAGATTATGTCCTATCTGGGGGAACATCGCTTCAAATTTCTGCAAATGCTGACGAATCCATGCTTTCTGGTGCTCGTCCTTCTGTAAAAGGCGTTGCTGTACGATAAACTGCACATCTTCCTTCTGGATTGTTAAGTCCACATATCTATCATTTACACGACTAAGCATATCTTTTGCAAACTGGAATTCAGGCGATCGGTAAATCAATTCCTGGACGCCAAACACCATACGGAAATGTGTGCGGTCGCTCATCTGACCAAGCGCTTGCAATACAGCAAGGTCTCGATTTAATTTGGCAGGTTCGCTTCGTCCTTTCAGATAGGACAGCATCTCATCAATGACAAGCATAAAGCCTTTATCTGGATATTTTTCCTCAAAGGCAGCCATCATTTTTTGAAGCTTATCCGTATATGAAGCCGGAGAGTCGTCATCGGAAATACAGTAATCAACACCCCATTGCTCAAGAGCCTCGTCTATTCGATATGTTATAATATCCCAAAGTTCTTGTGTATTGCCTAATTCAAAGCGATAAACCAGATACTTACCTGCAATAGTTTTCAGCCAATCCTTTGCCTTAGAGCTTTGCACCATGTCAAGATAGTCGGCGTTCTCGGCAATGATAGAAAACAACGACATAAGGTGAGATTTACCAGTACCATAGTTACCAACAATCTGAATACCTTTAGTTTCAGTTGCTGCGCCTAAATCCAACTTTGAGCATATCTGTGGAATAATACGCTCTTCGAAAGCACTGGAACAAACAAAGTTCTTGACGAGCTTTGCTCTATAATCGTCGCTATCCAACTTGTCGAACTTGATAATCTCGTCAATTGGATCAAATTGAATGAGTTCACTATATTTCATTATTGTATTATTTTATGAGTAATATCATTTAAGTCAACAAAACATTTGGTTGCTTTAGCAGAAAGATAAAATATTCCATTTTGAATTTCACCTTCGAGTTTTACAATCAAAACATAATCACGTGACCATTTCTTCAGAATCGTTTTTACATCAATATGAAGCGCAGGTTCAAACAGAATGCCAATATTCTTAATGGCAAGATATTCACCAATCTGTTCATTTTTGCAAGAACCCAGGCTGAACATCTTATTAAGAGCGTCCTCGGCTATCATGCCCAAACGTTTATTTTGCAGATGATTTTCTATCTTCTCTGCCAATTGCCTTCCGATATCGACATAATTAACACCTTCAACCTCTTTAGTGGTGAAGAGTAAATTATTTCGTGACTGTCGGTTTACGAATGAAGCAATCTCTTCCATACAGCCTAATTATTTGAATTCAACAGTTCCCTGACATCAACATTAAGGAATTTAGCTATTTTATTCAAAGTATTAAGATCTGGCTGAACAGTATTGCTACACCATTTGCTAACTGTACATGTTGATTTGCCAAGTTGATCAGCCAACCATTTGCCTGTTTTCTTCTGCTCCACAAGCACAACCTTAAGTCTATTTAAATCTGTCATATCAATACAATATATTAAACTTTGGTGCAAAGTTATAAAACTTTCAACGAAAGAATTTCTATATAGACGTCTTTTTACAAATATGTATATAAAAAAGCTCTTTATCAAACAAAAAATAGCCTTCTACGCATCAAAACAATCAAAAAAACTCTTTGTACTACCCCAATTCGGGATAAAATAGCGATTAGTTGCATGTGAAGACAGATACGTGAATTCACTTTCCATGCCATCAGACATGGGCTATATATAAAGAATCGAAAGAGATTATTTTGTCCTTAGAACAATGTAAGTTGCTTCGTGTCTTCGATGCAGTATCCTTGCAATGCCTTTGGCTTGTTATCAAAGAAACAATATGCTCTCAAGGCAAAAATAAGGTTCATGATAAAGTTGTTTTTCCGTCAGTGGCAATTCCCTTGAATACCTTATTGGCATATCTCCTGAGATTA
>OJMJ01000617.1_pt1 | contig 17205 bp, 13 predicted proteins | sample 1597181 | NCBI WGS metagenome assembly OJMJ01 (sample SAMEA2452126, study PRJEB22498) | human gut metagenome | biome: human feces; feature: human gut; material: feces | place: Australia | collected 2012
CCAAACGTCTGGAAGGAAGGTCTCCTGAAACTCACAATCACTATCGGTCTGCAATAAAGTTCTTATATAAAAAGGTGCTGAAGACTGTCTGGGATGATGACACTGTTCCGGCTATGAAAAGAGAGCGAAATCTTCCTGCTGTTCTATCCCGCGATGAAATAAATGCAATCATTGACGCCACTCCGAATCTGAAACATAAAGCGATTATTGCAACTATGTATTCTTCCGGATTACGTGTATCGGAGGTCGTTCATCTTCATTATGATGATATTTCACGTACCAACATGACGATTCATGTTCGTGAAACCAAAGGCAGAATTGACAGGTATACCATTCTGTCTCAAAAAAATTTAGACCTTCTCACAGAGTATTGGTACAAATGTGGTCGCCCTAAAGATATCCTTTTCCCAAGTTCCTGGTCCGGTGGATATCTTGATATAGCCAGTGTTAACCAATCCAGCGAACAAATAATTTTCAAAAATACTTGAACTATTTCAGCATCAATGCTATTATAATTATACAAAGGAAAGCACCCACTCCAAAGGTGGATGCTCCAAGTTTAGACTATTAATTGTCCTTACGGACGACGCCTATCCTGTGGGTCAGACAGGATAGGCATTTTTATTTGCGCTTGTTTCTCTTGTCGAGAAAGGCAAGCAACGCAACAATTAAGCTACCAAAGGACATCAGCAAAGCTAATATCCCTAAGAAAATCGAAATGATTTCATAAGCTGTCATCGGCGCCACCTCCCTTCCTATGTATTCCGGCGAACCGGTATCATAAACTCGGGAGGCTACCTCTACGCTTCGCTCCGGTCGGCGCTAAACAAGCGTCCCCCGGACGCTTAACGCCCTGTCATGGGTACTTTCCTTATGCGATATTGTATCATAGACACTGTACTGCCTGCAACATCTATCATTAAAAATCAATCTTCAAACCTTGCTATAAGTTTAATTGCCTAAAAAACGCTTAATTTCTTCCCTAATTCGCTCATACTCATAATCATGTACATAATGTGGGCAGTCCAGTTCCATATACATTCCAGATTTCACTTTTGAAATATATTCTTCCGGTATTCTTCTCCATGTTTCTTTATCAAAACCTGTTCCGCCAGTACCGTCAGAAATAAAAAGCAACATAGCAACCTGTGGTACTCCGTTTTGAGCTACGATCTTAGCATTTTCCTTAATGCTCTTAGCTTCATTAAGCATTGTTTCTGTCGATGTTCTGTAATAAAAAAGTGCTCGATAAATATTCTTCTCCTCCTCGGTAAGTGTTCCGTATTTTATAGCATCACTTTCAGCTAATCCAGGAATTACTCTGGTAATGCCTAAATCAGCTGCACATTGTCCAAGTTTCATCAATGGTATATTTATTTCCATGTTCTCATAATATTCCGGCACAGCCATATCTAAACCTATAATAGCTTCAATTTCATCGGGATACTTCTGTGCCCAATACAGAGCTTCAATTCCAGATATAGAATGTGGGCATAAAACATATGGTCCTTCAATCCCTGCTTTATTCAAAGCTAATCTCGTTTCAGATAATATAGTCTGTATATTTCTGTCTTCATCAACAACATCACTATACCCATATCCAAATTTTTCAACGACAACAATTCTATAATCATCACTCAACAACGAATATAAGGATTTAAAATCCAGAATAGGGGAACCGGTTCCACTCCCTGATAAAAACACCAGCGTTCTAGAACCACTCCCTTCCACATATATGCTCATATTATTTCCATTTATATCAACAAGCTGTCCTAATGGCTCTCGCAGTTTTTTCTCTGCATTAAGTCTATATCTATGATAAACAAAGCAAATCAAAATTAAAATAACAATAACTGCTACTATCCATAATACCCGCGACATTATTTTAGCTCCTTTTTTCATTATCTTTACATATCCGTCCTGAAATAAAAACGGCAATACAAATAATAATCACCTTACACACCAGTGAAACAAAGAGATTTCCACCAACAGAAATCTGCGATAACGCATTAATCAATGCATGTGTCATTACACATATCCATAAGCTCCTTGTTTTATTGTATAATGCAGATAAAATAAAACAGTTTGTCAAAAGTCCAAGTAAAAAGCTACCTACATGAATTGATTGCATTGAACCTTCTTGCTTTTACAAATAATATAACTGGAGTATACCAATTCTTTACTTGTAACATTCCACCCATTAATAGATAGCAAAACTCTATACTCAAAAACATCAAAACCAGCAAGTAGCTGAAAACAGGTTGCTTTACGTTTACAAAATCAATTACTATCCTCTTAAAATTTATTTTCCGATATCGAACTATGACAATACTCCCCCACATTGCCGAAGAAATTCCGCCGATTCCAATTGCTATCATCCCAATTACCGTTGTGTAATCCACGACTATCCCTATCTTACGCAATAGAAAAACTGTAATCGCTATTACCGTAATTTGTCCTATAGTTCCAGTTAAATATAATCTAATCGCATTTTTTCTAGCCACAGAATTATCAACGTCCTTCCTTCTTTAGTCAAAATCTGTAGAACTCTTTCCCATTACTCCATACACAAATAGAGCCAAACTAGAGCCATTCGATAAAACAAATGCCGGAAACCTGCATAAATACAGGCTTTCGACATTTCTGTCCTGTCAGGAGGCAAACCCTATTTTATAAAAAAGGGCAAAGAGAAACTTTATTTCCATTCCTCTTCTCCTCTTCCCCACTCATTACATTTTATAAAATATGTTCTACTGTCCCTTTCAAATCCTTTATTTATGCCACTTTCATAACATTAAAAAAAGAACCCGACACAGTATTTCTACTATGTCAGATTCTTGGGATTATAAAAAATAAAATTCTCTTTTGCCTTTCAAATGAAAGTTACGATTGCCCTTTGACATAGTAGGATTGTCTTACTATCTCTATTCTAATATAGATAAAAACTTATATCAAGCACAAATAACAAACTAACCAAAGTAATTAGGTTCGTTTCCTAAAATATTAATCAATATAAAGGCTCTATATCTTGTTTATTGTATAAAAAGATAAATGTGTATTCTAATTTTATTATTCACCTTCTTCCTTCATATAATACCTCTTTTTTATTACTTCTTTGTATAATGTAGCCTTTCAACCATTTTTATATATTTTAACTATAAATTAATGTTTGGGTTATTCTCTATCTGTTTTGCCAGCTCTTTTCTAACTAGTGCCTTATTTCCTTTAAGTACTTTCGTTAAATCTTTGTTCATATTTAATTTAATTTGAGCTTCAATAATCAAATCCAAAATTCCATTGTATATTTGTTTGTTAGTTCCAAAAAACCTCATTCTATAATAGAACAAAAGTTTCATAATAATTAATTTTATAATTCCTTCAGAAGTTTCCTTTTGAATGTATCTATGCAGCTCTGGTATAACATTTCCTACATTTAAATCGCATTTAAGGAACTCAAGCATAAACTTTTCAAATGGTTTATACTTCTTTTGTTCCATTAATTCATCTATTGCAACCTCAAGTTTTGGAGTGCCGACATTTTCTAGTATTACATGTTGAAGTGCTATTGGAAATGATACTTTTATCATTTCTAAAAATAATTCCTTTGACTTTTCAAAATCTTCCTGCGTTAAGTTTTCTCCTTCTTCTTGATTTTCTTCTATATAATCTTCAAAAGATATTTCTTTTTTTATATTTTCTGATAAAGCAAAAATTTCACCAAGCAAAATATTCATGGCATACATATAATTCTCTAAATGTTGTACTTTGTAAGAATTATCCAATAACTCAGCATTTTTTAATATACTTCCATAAATAGAAACTAACAAATAAAAGTCTTCTGCCTCTTCCTGTGCAACTTTCTCCTTTATGCTTTCTGAATCTTGCAAATTTTGTTTATTTTCTAAAAGGACAGGACTTTTCTTTTTACTAAACTCATCTGGAGTTATCTCTTTCTGTGAGTTATTACTCATATCATCTATTTCTTTCTGTGTAGGTCTATTTTCCTCTAATGTCTTTATTAATTCGTCCTTTTCAATTTTAAAATCAGTAATAATCTCAATATTATTAAGTGTATCAACAATACCAATATTTTTCATTATTGCTTCTATAATAGTATCAGCCATACCATCTAGAAGTTTTTTGCAATCTGGTACAAGACCTGAATAGAAACATATCTCATTCTTAAAATGTATTCTATTACCTTTCTGAATCATGAAATTTAAAAATTCTTCATTATTTCTCGCATATTCAGCAAGATAAAACTCTAAAATGCTTGTATGACTAAAGACAATATTATCATCTGAAATGCTTAATATTCCTTTTTCAAAAAATAATGTAGAAAACCTCGACTCCGATTCCTTATATCCTTTTGTCTTATGATACTGATAAACAAAATCATTGAATTCCTCCCTAGAGAAATAATACTCATTTTTCTCAAACATTTTATATGCAAGATTGCTTAAAAAATGCTGTTTGATTTTAAACGAATATGTACTTCTCTCAGCTTCCTTTGGGGATAACTTCTCTAGTAAAACCTCTAAGTAATTTTCCATTACAATTCCTTCATTTTGAGGAACAAAATTTTTGTCAGAATCCCATAATACCATAAAAATGGAAACATTGAATGGTGTCTTAGCAAAATTTATTGATTCACAGTAACCATTTATTTTTTCAACAACTTCAGAAACATCCTCTACATCATCTCTTCTTCCAGCCCATTTTGTAACAAGTTCTCGAATTTGAGCCTTTCCAAATGAATTTATATATAGTTTTTTAAAATCTTTTGTGTATTCAGGAAGTTTTTTAACGTCAATAGACTGAAAAAACTCTTCCTTCGTTGTTAAAATATATCTGTTTCCACTATTTTCTTCTATAAACTTTGACAACAAAACAGTATGATTAGCATTGGAAATATCTATATTATCTATTAAAAAAACAATCTTGCCATTATCAATAAGTTCCTTTACCTTTTCTTTTCTAATTGTTGCATCATCAAACATATTTTTCATAACAAAATATACTGCTGCATTTGTCAATTTATCTGATTTCTTAGGTAAGTTACGCATATCAATATGTACAGGTATAATTTCCAACTCATTATACTTATCTATATATTTTAAACCTATTTGTTGCAATATGGTGGTTTTTCCACTTTCTTTTTTCCCGAAAAGAATTACATTATCTGTATCATCTAACAATTCATCTAAGCAAATAGTCTCGACTTTTCCAGAACTTTCTGAAACATATTCTGATTCCTCTGACAAAATTGGTTCTACAAAAACTTCTTCTATATCTAGTGGTGAATAAGTATCAATTTCCTTAATTAGGGATAATGTCTCTGACATATTAGTAAAATAGTTATGTATTCCATTTACAATATTAAATTCCATTTGTTTTTCAGCTATATTGCCATTTAGTGGATATGATACTTGTCCATTTTCAACAAGATTAATTGCACTGTCAAAGTCGTTTCTATCTTTGGCATAATATGTTCTTAAGAAGATGTTACAAAGGCTATTATTAAAATCTATATTTAAAATAGAATATCCGTTATACCCATCAACTGCCCTTCCAAAAGCATAGTCCAATGGATATATCTTACCTGCTGTGCTATATATTGTCTTCATACTTTGTCTACATACCTCTTTATGGTCATTTTCATGAACGTGACCACGAAGAACGATGTCAAACTTAGTTAATTCTCTTTCAATTATTGTTGATTCATAATCTGATAGCCAATCTGTTGGATGATGCATTAAACAGATTTTTATATCAGCATCCTTAATGTGCTTATATAAATCATTTATCTGCTTTTGTCCGACATACATTATTCCTTTTTCACAACCGCCCTTTCCAGAAGAACGCCATGCGGAATCAATACATGCAATACCAATCTTTTTACCATTTATTTCTCGTAAAAACGCATACCCAATTTTTTCTCTTATAATGTCATCGTAATAATTATCAATCCATTGGTAGAAGTAATCTAATCGTGCCAAATACGATTCATTCATATCCGAAACATTATCATTAATTTCTTCTAGTGAATCTACCAAAAGCCCCTTCTCAGTTGCTTTGACTATTTTCTTTACATCAACTTCATGATTTCCAGGTATAATTATAAATTTATTATTTTCCAATCCCAAACTATTCAATAATGGATTTACAAGAATTTCTTCTGCAATTTCCAGCTGTTTCTCGTCATCTAAAGCCTTGTCTCCACGTTGAATCAAATCTCCTGTAAAACAAACTAAATCTATTTTTATATCTTGTTCTTTTTGTACTTTCAAAGCATCATTTATCATTTTCACCACAATCTCAGAAACTTCTTCTTTAGCATCCAATTGTATATGTGCATCCGAAATATGTAATATATTTAATGAATTCAACTTTATCTCTCCCGTCATATTTTATTATTATTTGCATATAATATATAGTAGTTTTATAAAAGAAACGGAGTGTCCTATGACCAATTTTGAATTATTAAAATTAATCATTCTTTCAAAAGACAAAAAACACTTAATACATTTATTAAATAAATATCGTATTTCTGAACAAAAATCAAAGTATTGCTAAAATACTCTTTCTATTACCACTAAAATATTTTACTGCATCTTTGTCCATCAGTGCCCAGTATTTATGATTTATAGATTTTATTTTCATTAGTACTATATCATATGTTTTTTAGGCTCATGAAGTTGACATTTATAACGGTCACAATATTTTGCAATAATCTACAATCACCAAAAACTACACTTTATATGCTAGCAACAGCAATATAATTATACCGCATTAATTATTCATCGTAAATATATACCTATTTATGCCAAACATAATTCGATTATGTTGCGTCTCCCATCTTCACCTTCCCAATCGCATAATACAGCCTGCTCACATCCACCCTAAATAATTTTGCAATCTCCTTCACATCAGGCTTTTTATCCATTCCCATATAGACATCAGCTATGGCCTTTGCAGCCTTTCGCTCCTTTTCAAGTTCAATGTCACAGTCTCTTTTTTCCTCTATCAGCTTTTTATCTTTAGCATCCTCTATTACACTTTTTACTGTGTTGTAATCCATACATAACGCCCTTGCAATCTGTGTCATATTTTCCCCCTGTTTGTAATGCTCTATTATGTAATCCGAATGATTATTTGTTTTCTCATAGAAATCGCTGTGCCTTGAGCCACTTCTTTTTTCTCTTCTTGGAATCTTTCTCTTTGCAATTTCACTATACAGTCTTCTGTTGCTAATTCCTGTTTTTTCTAAAATTTCCTTTATCATATGTTTTGCATACGCCTTTGCACTTAGTAAGTTGTCTTTTAACACACATTGTTTTTTGAATCCTTGTCCTCATGTCATCCAACCTTTCTTGATTCACTGTTATTAGTTTTAAAAAACAATCATACTATGTCTGGCTTAAATCACTTAAATTTACTTTCCCGAAAAATTTGAAGAGAAGCCGAAAAATTGAAGCATTTCCCGAAAAATCGAAAATTCATCCTATTTTTTTAACTTTTAGGAAAATTTTTAGGCTTTTTAAAATCGGCTTCCGCCCTTGTATTTACTGGGCTTACTGCCATTTTTACAAAATCCCTAAAAACGCTATTTTAAAACACACTATGTCAGGAGGCAAACTCTATTTTATAAAAAAGGGCAAAGAGAAACTTTATTTCCATTCCTCTTCTCCTCTTCCCCACTCATTACATTTTATAAAATATGTTCTACTGTCCCTTTCAAATCCTTTATTTATGCCACTTTCATAACATTAAAAAAAGAACCCGACACAGTATTTCTACTATGTCAGATTCTTGGGATTATAAAAAATAAAATTCTCTTTTGCCTTTCAAATGAAAGTTACGATTGCCCTTTGACATGTCCGTTATTCAAACTCCCTATAGGTTAAGTTATTTCCTGTGTTTGAGTCGATTTTTGCTTTCAGAAACAGCGTCTTCTCGTCTATTTCTCTTTATTATTTTCAGTTTTCAAAATTTCAGGTATCATTCGGGTATCACGAATGGGTATTAATGTGCCCATTTGACTCTGGTCTGGAAATATACAAGAAATATGATACTCCTCTATACTTCACCAAAATACAACCTTTTAGCGTTTCTTATGAGAAATATTATTACTATCTAATTCAGCTTATTCATAATATCTCGTCCCAAATCTGTCAATCTTATCATTTCAATATCTTCTTTTCCAATATAACTTTCTATCAAGCCCAATTGCTCAAATTTATTTCTAACTATCAAAGCATCTTGTTCATCAACATAATATCCAGGTTGAAAACCACTCACAGCATCCCTGAATTCAGCTAGTTTTTTAATTCCTGTAAGTCTTAATGAAACAAATTTAAATAACTCGTCCATTGTAGTTCTAATTTTCTTTTTATCTATTCTAGTATTAGAAGTAAAAATCAAAACCTTCTCAGTATAGTTCAATATAATCTCCTTACCATAAAAATCTTGCTTCATTTTTTCTTCTTTAACAGCACACGAAGCACCAGATGTATGATTCTTCAATTCTTCATTTTCTTTACGTAGATATTCTATTTCTTTTAGTAGTCTTTCCTTTTCCTCATCATTCCCTCTATGCCATCCTGGTCTTTTTATCTCACTTTTTGCCTGCATTATAGCAATTGCTACTTTTCCAAGCAAATCTGATTGATCACGCAAAATACTCGCTAATCTATTTCCCATAGCCTTGCTCTTAAATTCTGCCAGTTTACCCCTTTTTATATCATCCGTTTCAACTTTCTCAGCATCTAATTCCACTGAATCATCTAATGCAAACACAAGAACGGGAATACCTTTATCTATTGCATAATTATATTCCATTTCTGTATAGCTTATACCTGTCTTTTCGTTAACTGAACCATATCTCTTTCCTAAAATCAATATATAGTAGTCACACATATCTATGACCTTTTTTATAACATTAAACTGTTCATCATCCGTTGCCACAAAGTTCTCCATTCCTGCCGGAATACAGTCTGCCATTAGCAAAATATCCAATACTTTCTTTCGTTCTTGTAACAGATCAGAATATGTTGAACTAATAAAAACCTGATACTTTATATTATCCATAAATTCACTTGCCTCCTTCATCATGTGCATCTCTATTCTATAATAGTTCCAAGCATATTTAAAAACTTTAGCCGCATATAATATATAAAATCATATAAACCTATATACTCCTAACCATATCTTGTTACCTTTATGATTTTCGTATCCATAAAGTGTAGCTTACATTTTTCCATTCTAACATTAATTACTCATCCCAACTTTTCAAGCAATATCTTTGTCAAATCCATTTATTATCGTATCTTTTTCATCTTCCAAAAAAGTTTCAATTTCACTTAGATAAAATTGCGGAATTTGAAAAAACTTAAATGGATCCAACTGAAAAATATAGTCATTCTCAATATGATTTGTTTCATTAACAAACTTGCAAGCAGCTGGATATTTCTTTTTTAACTTAGCAAGCAGACCATCATATCTCTCAAACAGTAATCTGACAGTGATTATTTTTTCATATATATCTGCAGAAGCAAGTATATCAAATAATTTTTTTGAGCTAACAGTTTCAATAACATCATCATATGAAGATATTCCCAAAAAACTCTCTATTTCATTCATACCATTAGTCTTAACTTCTTCGCTTAATGCCGTTTCTCCATCTGACAAAGTTGCATCTTTTCTTCCGTGAATAATATTAGAAATAACTTCATATATATCACTTTCTGCAAATCCGGGTTTTGTCAACTCAATATACTTTCTTAGATTTACAATACGAACCGCCATACTTCTATTTGAATCATCTGCGATTGATTTAGTTAATTCTACAATATTTATCAAATCATCTCCAAATATTTCAAACTCGTTTATAATACCATTTTCATTCTGGAGATATTTTGCTTTTACTGGTGTAGTTAGTCCCATTCTTTTAAAGAAATCATTGTGCACATAATCAATAAGTGGTTGCATATCGTGTGTCAACATAAGTACTGTCTTATCACGGAAGCTTACTTTCTGATTATCAAACAACCTTCTAATCACAGCGAATTTTTTATCTTTATCGAACGAAGTTATCGGATCGTCTAACACAATCAAATCCGCATTTTCGCTTACGGCTTCAAACATAAACATCACAAGTGAAAATGCATTTTTCTCTCCCCAGCTTAAATGTGTATCAGGATTAGATACTTTTACATCTTCTATATTGATTGGAATCAAATATGAAACTGCCTTGTTTTCTCCATCTGGTCTAATCTCAAACTTGTAAGGAAAACCCGCAAGCAAGAAAAACTGATTTATATCATCTTTCCTTTTAGTAATCAGTTCATCCATCTTTTTTTCATGCTGAATAAATAATCCTCTTAACTTCCCTGTGTTTTCCTTTAAGTTGTTGATTTTTTCTTCAACTTCATCTGCAATCGTATAAATAAAATCTGTTGAATAAAATTTGGATATTTGTCGTTTATCAACATACATCTCATTAAGATTTTTTTCAATATTCTCTAATTCCTCATGGGTCACATTCATAGGTCTAAACTGACATATCTTATCTATTTTTTTATATAGATACTCTGTTTCTACCGCAAGATTCTGCAACTCTGATTCCAAAGAATCTTCTTTTCCAGTACTACTAATGTATTCTTGAAGTGCAGAAAGTGCATCAGCTTTAATATAATTTTTTTCCACAGCCTCACGCAAATATTCAAGAACGGCATTTGCTGTTGAAAGAGCAGAATTTTTAAACACCTTGGATATCACCTTATTTTGCTTTTCTATTTCTTCCTTCAATTCATCAGCACAAAATGGACAAGTCTCACCATTCATCTGCTTGATTCCATCATTTCTCCATTTCGCCCATTTTGAGACACTTGCTAAATCTCGGTCATAAAACGGCTTGTACACCTTCAGTTCATCATACTTATCAAACCCAGCTCCATTCCCTTTTAAAAATTCACCTACTCCACCTTTTTTTGATATTTCACCATCACTGTATTTAACCGCTTCTGCATACTTAGGTAAAAACGATCTAACGTTCTGTATAGCTTCATTTTCCTGAAATATACCCTGTAACTCAGCCAATAAATTTGTAATTTCATTTGCCAACCTATCACATTCTTCTGACCTTAAAAATACTCGAAATGAGTTCTCCAAAAAACTTTTCTCTTTGAATAAATATGAGTTAACATAGCTTTCATCAAATACCATAACTTTATTGAAAGAAATCCCATCCACTTCACATTTTTGACCTTTATCTGCACCATAAGGTAATAATGTCTGAAGTTCTTCCTCACTTCCATGTGTCTTCAGAAAAACTGCTTTGCTTATTGTAGATTTCCCAGTTCCATTAGAAGCATACTTTATATTCAGAGTACCCTCTTCGAGCTTGATATCTGCTGATTTTATACAATTACAATTCTTTATTTCGATTGTCACTTCACCCATGTATATCCTCCTATCTAAACCTTATCTGCAGATTCAGCTTAATAAACATCTCTCCATTTTCCTCGTACAAACTCATATATTCATGCCTGCTTGTAGATGCTCTTTCAAGATATGTATTATCCAACAAATACTGCTCAAAAAAGTTTCTGTTGTATATGTGATAAGCAAGTATCTCTCCGTCTGCCTTTACAATAATATAGCCACCGTTTGCTTCATCCAATCCATCCCAAGGCTTTGCCGGTTTCATACCCAATGCACAGGAACACAGGAATTTTTTGAATTTATACGTATACATCATTGGATCGCCATATCCCAGAGGATCTCTTTCTCCAAGCATATCTACAAGATTGTCACAGTCCTTTACATCCTCTGTATAGAAATATAACAACATATTTCCGATAATTTCTGGCATACTGCTGTCTACCATTATCAGATTTCTCTTGAATCCGTCATGGTTCATTCCGCAATACTGAATTTTGCCGCCAAACTCAGCTATTTTTGACATTTTGTCCTTAATCTTGGTTCTGGTCTCGATTGCGTTAATTTCTTTCGCCTGTTCCATTGATATTCCCGTAACTTTATAAATAAAGTTCGTTGTAAGTCCTGCATTCAGTAATGTAGGCGGATTTCCAACCTCTGACTTAATGGAAAATCCCACATTTCGAATAAAGTTTGTATGTATGTCCTCAATTTGCATAGAAATATCAGTTGTATCAGTAGATGGTGCTTTTATCTTTGTAACTTTTATGCCATTTGCAAACTTAGCAATTTCCTCTAATTCAAAGCTTCCGCTATGACTTGCTATTCCTTTTATCAGCTTATTTGCCTGGTTTTCCATCTCTGTTCTATCAACAGATATAATTTTATTAGACTGGATTTCAACACAGATTTGATTATCACGAATCACATAATCAACAACTTCACCTTTTGTTTCTTCTCTCATAATCTTCAGAATCGGATAATATACTTCATCAATTTTTTCAACCTTCTCATTTGCCGCATATACTCTGCCCTGACTAAGAAGCTTCATAAATGCATATAATTCTGACCATTCACCCTTGTTTCCTGACATTCTTCCATCTTTATTTGCCATTCTCTAACACCTTCCTTATCTCGCTTGCTATTGCCTCAATAACATTAACTGTTACACTGTTTCCTAATTGCTTATACAAGTGTGTATCTGCCAATTCAAGTTTAAAATCATCTGGGAATCCCTGTAACCTTGCCCATTCCCTTGGCGTCATCTTTCTTATTCCTTCCCTATTTACTTCTCCCTTTATATGAGTAATTGGAGTAAAATTTGTCAATCGCTTATCAACAATTAAATTTCTTTCTCTTCCCATTCCTCCACACACAATTGCTCCTGCTTTTCCGTCAAGATCTCTTATTTCATAACCAAAGCCATTCCCTCTAGCTTCATGGCGTGCTTTATGTCTTTTAAGTGTTTCAATATATACGGTTGAAAGATAATATTTTACACTTACTTCCTGTTCTTCTATTATATCTCTAATACAAGTATTGGATTTTGTTGGTTCAGGGAAATGAAACTCACTACTATCAATGTTATTTCGAAATGCAACAATATATATTCTTTCTCTATTCTGAGGCACACCAAAATCTTTACTATTCAAAACCTTATCGTATACTGTATAGCCAATCTGTTCAAAAGCCTTTTTTATAACCTTAAAGGTACGTCCGCCGTCATGTATAGTTAATCCTTTAACATTTTCACAAAAAATAACTTTAGGTTTGTGATATTCGCATATTCTGACAACATCCTGAAATAGAGTTCCTCTGCACATTCCCTTATAATCATCATCAAATCCCATACGTTTTCCTGCAAGCGAGAATGCCTGACATGGGAATCCCGCTAGACAAATATCGAAATCAGGGATTTCTTTTTCATCTATTTTTGTTATATCACCAGCAATGTCAAATCTATCATGATAATTCAATTTATATGTTTTCTGTGCATATTCATCCCATTCACTTACAAATACTGTATTTATATTTTCTCCAAATGCTCTATCAAATCCTTTTCTAATTCCACCTATGCCAGCAAATAAGTCTATTGATTTATACATGTGAAATCTCCTCTGTTTCAATATCGTAATCATTATATTTCTGTTCGAATACAGTTTCTTCTATTACCTGTACACACTCATCGGTCTTCTTTATGATATCTTTTCCCCAAAAGCGTATAACAGTCCAACCCAGAAATTGAAGTTGTTTATTTATTTCATCATCGTGCTGTTGATTTTTAGATATTTTATTAATCCAAAAGTCTGCATTATTTCCCTTCTCCAACTGTGGCTTTAAAACTTCCCAGTCTTTACCATGAAAAAATTCACTATCACAAAATATAACTATCTTATATTTTGTAAGAACAATGTCAGGTTTTCCTGGTAATTCTGCATAATTTTTGCGATACCTGTATCCTCGTTTCCACAGTTCCTTTCGAAGTCTTAACTCAATTGAAGTATCCTTCGATTTAATATTTTTCATATTTTTATGACGTTGTTCTTTAGTCAGTCTATCCAATTCACTCACTCCGATTCGTCAGGAACAATTTCCAGTATATCTTCCATATCGCAGCCAAGTGCTACGCATATCTTAAGTAATATATCAGTATTAACGTTTTCGTTTCTTCCCAATTTGGCAATTGATGCATTACTTATCCCAGCCTTTTCTGCAAGATCCTTTTTCAACATATCTCTGTCTATCAATAGTTTCCATAATTTTTTATAACTTATTCTCATGTTTTCCTCCGAAGTCAAAACATATGTTCGTATATATATTACCACGCCTCAGCAGATAAATCAATGGTTATTTTAATTATTTATGAGTTCTCATATTTTATTGTTCGTTTTGCTCATTTTATAAAATCACCTTAGTCTTTCCATCACCTTCCCCACACTCTCCACAAACTTCTCCAACAGATTAACCCCATCAATTACAAACTGCTTCATAAACTCATAAGCCTTCTCCAACAACTCCTTTAACGACTTATTCTCCTCCTGAAGTCTCTGGTTCTCATACATAACATCAATAAGTTTCTCCCTTACATCGTCATCACCACCATGTCGGAACATATCATATACATTCTCAGCAATTTTTGTACGCTCTACCAGTTCATTTTCTTTAGAAGTAAGCATTTCCAGCTTATTCTTTTTATCCGTAATCATATCCGCATATTTAGCATACTCATTCTCTGCTGCATCAATGTTATCTCTGACTCTCTCAAGTCTATCCTCATCCGCAGCTATCATATCAATATTCCTGTCATGCTTCTTCTCCTGTGTGGCTATCTGATATGATATATAAAGTTATACTTAAGTATGTACAATAAATATTAAATAAGAATGTACAAATGTTATGATATGTGAGTTGCAAGGAGGAACTCATAATGATATTAATAAATCAAATCATAACAGATATAAGAATAGAAAGTGTCAATGACCTGTACAAGTTAAAACCATTTTTGGAGGATGGCACATTGAAGATTAATAAAAGTCAAATAGCTAGAGAATTGGATGTAGATAGGCGGACTGTTGATAAATATATAAATGGATATGCAAAGCCAGAAACAAGAAACTGTGATGACTGTATTACACCTTTTTATGACATTATTACAGAGTTATTATCAGATAAAAATCAGCAGGTATTCTACTACAGAAAAGTATTATGGCAATATCTGGTTGATAATCATGGCTTTAAAGGTGTTTATTGTAACTTCTGTCATTATCTCAGGAAATATCCTGAATTCGATTCATATTTCAGAAAAAGCAGACCATCAAATACCAATAAGGTTACTGTCAGATATGAAACTCCTATGGGTAAACAGGCTCAGCTTGATTGGAAAGAATCTATTCCGTTTATTCTTTCTTCAGGTGAAATTATAGAAGTGAATATTTTCGTCCTGTTGCTTTCATATTCAAGATTCAGAGTATACAGGGTTTCACTTTCTAAAACACAGGATATACTCTTTTCGTTTCCTGATGATGCATTTGAAACACTTGGTGGTATTCCGGATGAAATAGTTACAGATAACATGAAGACTGTTATGGATGAAGCCAGAACAGAATATTATGCCGGTAAAGTTAATAACAAATTCCAGCAGTTCGCTGATGATTATGGTTTTAAAGTCCAGCCTTGTATTTCCGGACATCCGCATACTAAAGCCAAAGTTGAGGCACCTATGAAAATACTGGATGAAATAAGAGCTTATAATGGAAAATTGAATTACATTGAATTAGTCGAATTAGTGACAAGAATAAATAATCGTGTCAATACACAGGTAAACCAGGGAACAGGAAGGATTCCGCTGATGTATTATAACAAAGAAAAGGCTTTCTTAAACAGCCTGCCCGCTGATAACATAAGAAAGCCTTACCAAATCACCACAAATACGGTAAAAGTCAATCATTCAAGCATGTTTAATTACAAAAGCTGTCAATACTCTGTACCACCAGAGTACATTGATAAGATTGTCTCATTACAAGTATATGATGGTTATATACATGTGTATTGTAACACAGAATTCATAACCATTCATCAGTTAAGTTCAAAAAAATTGAATTATATTTCTGAGCATTATGCCGCAATTGCAAGAAAATCGCATATTTTCAGGGAAGAGCATATAATGGACAGGGCAAAAGAAAATCTAGAAATTATAGGAAAGGTTTATGATTATGAGTAATAGTACATACAATCAGCTGACTGCTAATCTGGAGCTGCTGAAATTAACCCAGATGAAACTACATCTTGATGAAATAAGGGATTTTGTGACAACAAACGGATTATCGTTTACGGAAGGTTTATTAAAACTGAGCAGTTATGAAGTTGATTTCAAAGAACAGAATGCCTCCAGATCTATGATAAAGGCTGCAGCATTTCCTTTTGTAAAAGAACTAAAGGATTATGATTTTGAATTTCAACCAAGTGTAAACGAACAGGAAATGAGGGAACTTGCAAGCCTTGGTTTTCTGGAAAAGAATGAAAATATCGTGTTTTTAGGACCCAGCGGCGTTGGAAAAACGCATCTTGCAACATCTATAGGTATTGCAGCTGCTAAAAAACATGCAAGCACCTACTTTATCAAATGTAATGATTTATTGCAGCAATTAAAGCGTGCACAGTTGGAAAACCGCCTGGATGCAAGATTAAAACACTTTAGTAAATATCGTCTTCTTATCATAGATGAATTAGGGTATCTGCCGATTAATAAAGAGGATTCAAACCTATTCTTTCAGCTTATAGATATGCGTTATGAAAAGAAAAGCACAATACTTACCACAAATATGAATTTTAATGAATGGGATGGAGTATTTTATGATGCAGTAGTTGCAAATGCAATCATGGATAGAATATTACATCATGCACATGTAGTGCCCATATCAGGAAAATCATATAGGCTAAAAGATCATTTAAGACAAACAGACTAACTGTACATTTTTATATAATATTTTTTGTACATTCGGTCTTGACATTTTATAGCATTTTTAAAAAGCTATCATCTGACGGAAAAACTGTCTTGCTTTTGGTCACTTTCCGAAGCTGACGGTTGAATCCTTCAATGGCATTTGTGGTATAAATCAAACGTCTTACAGCTTCTGGATACTTGAAATAAGTGGACAGTGTTGCCCAATTATCATTCCAGGATTTATAGATTTTCGGGTACTTGGAATCCCATTTATCTTTGAACAATTCTAACTCATTTAAAGCTGTTTCTTCCGTTGGAGC
>OJMJ01000619.1_pt1 | contig 17175 bp, 15 predicted proteins | sample 1597181 | NCBI WGS metagenome assembly OJMJ01 (sample SAMEA2452126, study PRJEB22498) | human gut metagenome | biome: human feces; feature: human gut; material: feces | place: Australia | collected 2012
ACCGAGCGTCCCGAGGCCATCGACAAGGGCGACCTCATCATTGCAGGTATCGACGAGAAATCATTGCTCCAAGCCGTTGACACCGCCGTCGAGCTCTGCCGTGACGGTCAGCATGGCATCCCCGTCCCCGACTATGTGGACGAGAATGTCAGCACCAAAGTCGTGAAGATCGTACAGAGCTACGTCGGTATAGTCAATAAAATGGTTTGGCGCAAATTCTGATGCGGCGAGAGCAATGCCGAGCTTACTCAGGCATTGCCGAGTCGCGAACAGAAATGGACTTGTGTCAAGTTCTAAAATATATGGAAGTTGTTGTATAGGTAGTTCTATGAGCGAATGTGGTACAATACCACCAGCAGCTACAAATAAAGGCAGTAACAATACCGAAAATAGCATTGTACACAAATATAATTATGGCGTATCCGATAGAAAAAAAGTTTGTGGTGTGCGTAACATCAAGTGCATTGTTTAATATGCAAGAAAGCGATAGCGTCTTTCAAGAGGAAGGCGTTGATGCGTACAAAAAATACCAAGAAGCAAATATCGACAATACATTGGATAAAGGTGTAGCATATCCATTTATCAAGAGACTCTTATCATTGAACGAGTCTTTTCCAGAAGAAAAACCTATAGAGGTTGTCCTTTTTTCAAAGAATAGTCCAGCGGCAGGTAATAGGGCAATGCGTTCAATACAAAAATGGGGATTAGATATTACAAGATTTGTGTTTACCTCTGGGAAACCAAATTTTCAGTATCTTCCTGCATACAATTCTACATTATTCCTTACTTCTAATTCTGAAGATACTGAGGCTGCGCTGATGGCAGGACATGCAGCAGGAACAGTGTTAAACCAGACAATTGTTGATGATGAGGATGATGCTGAATTTAGATTAGCTTTTGACTTTGATAGTGTTCTTGCAGATGATGAGTCGGAAAAAATCTATCAAGCAAAAGGAATGGACAATTATATGGAGCATGAAGCAGAAAATGCTCATAAGCCTTTGTCTAATGGGCCTTTGGAGCCGCTTTTGAAACGCATATCGACTTTTCAGGCAATGGAAAGGAAAAAGGCACAGAATGATACGTCTTATGTGCCAATTCTCCAAACGGCCATTGTGACGGCCAGAAATGCTCCTGCTCATGAAAGAGTTTTGGCAACTCTAAAGGAATGGAATATTGAGGTAGATCAGTTGTTCTTTCTTGGCGGCATGGATAAATCTCGAATCTTGAAGATAATGAAACCTCATATTTTCTTTGATGACCAAATAAAGCATCTTCAGAATCTTGATAATGTTCCAGCGGTACACATACCATTTGGCATAACAAATCAGAAGAACGAAATGTGATGAGAGGTTGCACTGAAGGATTCAATAAGAGGTATGAGTTTTCCTTTTGTGTTAAGCAAGGTGATTCATGCAAGAAATTCTTATGCGTGTCTCAAGAAGCATGACAATATGAACCGTCCCATGGTATGACAGAAGAAGAGCTACATAACTTTTGTAACTTCTTGTATTCGCAGGTTCAGTCTAAGGATGAGGAGATAAGCCGCCTTACCGCCAATATTAAAGATTTGACGGATGAGGTCCGTTTGTCTCGTCTTCAACAGCAAGCACACAATGATGAGAACATGGCGTTAGATGCCACCTATTCCCAAAAGCTGGATATCGTGCTTCAGCGATTACAAGAAACCAAACGGGAGTTTGCCGATACGAAGAGAAAGCTGGAAACAGCTGAGACTCTGTTGGCCGATACCAACGAGAAAAATCTACAGTTAGAAGCTGAGCGAAAGAAGAATGCCAAGGTGCGCAAAGACTTGGAGGACGAACTAGCTCTCCTTCGTTCTGATCTTTACAGTGAAAGTAAAAGCCAGCAGCCAGGGCGTTCCCTGGAGTCGGAAGTGTTCAAGGAGCATTGAAATCGGCAATGTATAATACTTCTATTCCGACTTGCAAGCAAGTCGGAATCTCGTTCTGGCAATACTTCAAGGCTTTGCTCAAGGCCGTAAAGATTGGTAGAACGGACTACGAGAACCTGCTTCCGATGACAATTAGTTTGTTTTGATGATAGAAAAATACAAATAAAAGCGTTGTGGCATTTTGGACGCTTACTTAAAGTTTAAATGTTGACTGATGGTATATCTCAATAATAAAGTAAGTTTATTTATAAAACAAAAAATCAACAGTAAACTGTTCAGGGATTCTTTTTGGGCAGTATTTGGAAATGGTATAGGTAATGCATTGATGCTTCTTTCTGGTATAATTATTGCGCGTTTACTCGGAAAAGATTTATATGGAGAATATGGTATTGTTAAAACTACAATGTTTTACATAGCCTCCTTTGCTACTTTAGGATTAGGAGTTACATCTACTAAATATATAGCATCACTCATTAGTCAAAATTCAACACATGTTGGAAATGTAATTAGAGACTCTATGCATATTACCTTAATGTTCAGTGGTCTCATTGCGTTTGTTCTATTTCTTTTATCATCATTTCTAGCAAATTTTTTGAACGAGGCTAGTTTAGCAATAGCTTTTAAAACTTTAGCTGTTATTATCATATTCAAGGCAATTACAACTACTCAGATAGGTATTCTTGCAGGCTTTAAAAAATTTAAGACCATTGCAGTTAATAGTGTTTGTTCAGGTTTAGCAATGTTTGTTCTATCTATACCACTAACGTATGTCTTTGGGCTTAAAGGCTCTTTGCTAACCTTACTTTTATCTCAGATGTTTAATACGTTGATAAATTTTTATAGTGTTAGAAAAGAAAGCAGAATTACACCAATGGCAAAAAATGTTAGTTATAAAAAAGAGTTAATATTCTTTTCGTTTCCCGTAGCACTCCAGGAAAGTTCTTTTACGATCTGTAATTGGGCGGCAATTATGATGTTAACAAAATATTCCTCTTTAGGTGAAGTTGGGCTATATACGGCTTCTGCACAATGGAATTCGATAATAACAATGATTCCAGGTCTTCTAGTTAATGTTGTCTTGTCATATTTATCAGGGTCTGTGAATGCAAAACGTCAACATGAAAAGACTTTAAAACTTATGCTATGCATTAATTTCGCAACTACTATTTTTCCTTTTGTTATAGTTTATATATTAGCAAACTACATTGCGTCTTTCTATGGAGAATCCTTTGGAGAAATGTCTTCTGTATTACGAGTGTTAACTTTCAGTACTATACTAGAAGCTTGTTCTTCTGTCTATAAATCAGAATTATTAGCGCTAGGTAAGACATGGCTGTTATTTTCTATTCGTTTTGTAAGGGATTTGATATTAGTATTGTCGGTTTTTATGTTATTAAACTATACCGATGGTTATAATGGGGCAATTATGTATTCGTGGGCAGTTGTCATAATGTCCACAATATTCTTTCTTGTGTTATTTTTAATATATAAAATAGAAAAAATCAAAAAAGGAAAAAGGTAAAAAAGCGGCACCAGACTTTTTGATGGATTTAGGGACAAGTGCTGCATTGTTTTTGTACAATAATTGTCTCGCAGCATGATTTGCAATACATTTGAGATAAAACGTTTTTTGTAAAAGTACCATTAAAATTGATTGTGTAAATATATGAAAGTATCAATAGCTAATTTCTTGTTGACATTGTCATTGTTAGCAAATACTATCTTTTTTTTAGTTATTCCATTATTAGGTATTAGTTATTTTGGAGCAGAAGATAGCCCTTTGTTTATGGTGACGATTATATTTTTGTCACTCTTTTCTATAACATATATAATAGCCTATGAGTATTCAAATTACAAAAGAGCATCTGGAACAATTATGCCGTATTTTATTCCATTTGTAGTGCTATTGATATATTTGACGGAATCAGTATTATATACGGATATGGGAATAATGTCATCAAAAATGCTAAACTTATTTTTAGCAAACTCTTTTCCAAGTATTTTTATTGCGAACTATGTATGCAGATATAATAAAATGCCAGTTTTGCTAAAAAACTTTGAAATTATTGCAATTGTTTCCTCTTTGGGATTAATATACTCATTACCCTCAATGTATATGATGGAAGATTATGACACATCAATCGGGGGAGGTGGCGGCCATCAGACTATTTCATATGGCAGTGCCATCTGCTTTGGTTGTTTTTTTATTAATACCTTTAGTCGCAATTATCAATATAGGTATCATTTCTTATGCAATAAAGTAATTTCTATTATTGAGGTGCTTTTAATGGTTGCAAATGCAGGTATTTGTATTATTGGTGGAGGACGAGGTGGAGCTGTATTACTGGTAATTAATCTGATAATATCTTCTACAGTGATATTTCGTAAAAAAATATGGAAGGTGATAATTTTATCAACAATTATATTCGCTTCGTTTTATTATCTTTTATCGCTGCCAATTCTCACAAACAATATGATATCGGAAATGTTCACAAAAGGAATGGAACGTTCATTCTCGTACATTAATGATTCTGGTTCTATTGATATGTCACAGACTTCAGAGCGTGATGTCGTATATCAAGGACTTTTCCAGCTTATTGATAATATGCCAATAAATGGATATGGCTTTTTCCATCTGTATGAGGTTTGTGAAAGAACAATCCAACAACCTTATCCCCATAATATTTTTTTTGAGGTATTACTTCAAGGAGGGTATTTGTTATTTTTGATATTTTGTTTAATCTATGTAAGGTTTATAATGAGGACATACAAATTCTTATTTCAATCTAATGGGGCTATTTGTATTGTCCCTTTGATTACGTATCCATTAGTCGAATTGTTTTTCTCCGACACATATATAAAATGTGCTCTGTTTTGGTTTGTTATTGTGTTTATGTTGAACAAAAATACAATAAATACTATCAAATAGACCATCCTGAAAGTAAGAAAAAGTGCTTGTTGCTATAATGTTTTACGCATTTAGCAATACGAAAAAAACATTGTTATGTAAGAATGATATAGATAGTTACCGTAATATGAAAAAAATCTGTCTTATATATAATTATGCCCAGCATTATCGTGCGGAAATATTTCAACAGTTAGATCATTGTTTCGACATTGATTTTTATTTTGGGGATAAGTATCTAGATGTAAAGAAAATGGATTATAGTCTCTTGGGTGGTAAAGTGGAGGAGGTGCATAATGGAAAGATCGGTCCTTTCCTTTACCAAACAAAGGTGTTATGTCTTTTAAAAAGATATGATGTTTTTCTTATGATAGGAGAGACACATAGTATTACTACGTGGATATTTATGTTTCTTTCAAAACTTTTCCCCAAAAAGCGTATTTATTTTTGGTGTCATGGATGGTATGGAAAAGAAACAAAAGTCGAATCTTTCCTAAAACATATCCTCGACAATATGCCTGCTGGTTTATTTGTATATGGAAACTATGCCAAGAGATTAATGATAAAAGAGGGATTTGATGAGAAAAAACTCTATGTGATTCATAACTCATTGGCTTACTCTAAACAACTTGAAATTCGAAAGCAATTGTCACTTAACTCTCTCTATAAGGACTACTTTGAAAATGACGATCCAGTTTTAATGTTTGTTGGCAGATTAGACCCTGTAAAAAAACTGGATATGATTTTACAGTCAATGGATATATGTAAAAAAAGAGGCAATAATTATAATTTGATTCTTATTGGTGGAGGACAAGAATTGGACCGTTTGAAAGCACTTGCAGAGAATCTCGATCTGTCAAATAGAGTTTGGTTTTATGGCCCATGTTATGATGAGACTATATTGGGAAATCTTATCTATAACTCGGACATATGTATTGCCCCTGGCAACATAGGACTAACTGCTATGCATTGTATGGTATTTGGTACTCCTGCTATCACACATAATTGTTTCAAGTGGCAAATGCCTGAATTCGAGGCGATTATAGAAGGTGAAACGGGAGCGTTTTTCGTTATGGATGACGTACAGTCGCTTGCTGATTGTATCGACAGCTGGTTTGCTGCTAATATGAATAAACGTGAAGAAGTTCGCAAGAATTGTATGAATGAGATTGATACACAATGGACTCCTGAATTCCAAATGAGCGTGTTTAAAAAACATTTGAAATAAAATAATGAAGCTATTATATATCTATGCTAAGGTTTTTAAAAAGTTCCTTCGTGGAAAGGCCATCTACAATAGTATGGTTGATACTACCACTAAAGTGAACTCTGGCTGTAGCATCTGTAACTGCAAAATTGGTCGTTACAACAACATTGGCTACGACAATGAATTGAATAATGTGGAAATCGGTAGTTTTTGTAGTTTTAGTGACCATGTTTTCATCGGTGGAGATGAACATCCGTTGGAATGGGTCAGCACATCGCCAGTGTTCGAGAGTGTGAAACATAGCGGTCCGTCTAAAAAATTTGCTAGCTTTGATGTGCCAGAATGTAAACGTACCTATATTGGTAACGATGTATGGATAGCACATAATGTAAGCGTTAAGGCTGGAGTGACTATTGGTACAGGAGCTGCTATTGGTACAGGAGCTGTAGTCACAAAAAATATTCCCCCTTATGCTATTGTCGCTGGTGTTCCAGCAAAGATAATTAGATACAGATTTGACAAGCGAATAATATGTGAACTTCTTGAGTCAAAGTGGTGGGAACTGTCTGATGACAAACTACATGATGTGGGTAGACATATAAAAGATCCTTTAAAATTTGTCGAGTTTGTAAGGCATTTAAGAGCACTATCTGAGGACTAAAGTGTAAAATAGTACAAAACTTCTAATATCGAATATGGCATACGGAAATCTAACAGTATCTCAAGGTACCTCCGACTTTTTTCAGGGGAGCAAAGATTTCGATAAAAATTTAGCTTTGCTGAAAGACAAAATAAGGGAACTCTTCAATCTTAAGAATGTAAACTTTCTTTTTGGTTCAGGAACCAGTAGTGGTGCAGTTCCTACAATGTCAAAATTGTATGAAGAATTACATTTTGAAAAGGACGAGAAAGAAATGAAACGTGAATTTGATTGTATTGTTAAGAAGGAAGGGAATAACCTTGAAAAATGCTTGAACGTAATGTACTCTGCAAGGAGTTATTACTCTGGGTTGGAAGATTCTGATGAGGAAGAACAAAAGAGAATTGAGTCGGAAAAGAGTTTGTATGATTCACTTATCAAAAAGATAGAGAAGCATATATTCAATTCAATTAATATTTCGTTTGAAAGTGAAGATGAACAGAAAGTATTGGCATATTACAAGACCTTCTATCAAAAACTGGCACTGAGAAACAAAGACAATTCGAGGATAAGAGTTTTCACTACAAATAACGATTTGTTTAATGAGACCGCTTTGGATGCTTTGAACATTCATTACATCAATGGATTTAGTGGTGGGTTGCACAGATACTTTAACCCTGCCATTTTCAATTATACTTGGTCTAAAAGAATGGATACAAGCATTGATAAGTATGAGCCTGTAGAGAATATGGTATATCTGTATAAAATACATGGTTCGGTCAATTGGAGAGAAACTAAGGATGCAGGAAACAATTATTTTGAGATAGAAGAGGTAGTACCCTCTGAAACGGAAGCAGACGGCTCTGTGCTGATATACCCAACTCCAACGAAGCAAGACAAAAGTTTAGGCTCTCCGTATGTGGACTTGTTCCGTGAATTTCAGAATAAGCTACTAGAGCCCCATTCTGTATTATTTGTGATTGGATATAGTTTTAGTGATCGCCATGTCAATGACATAATCTATCGTGCCTTGGCAACAAACTCAACTATAAATGTTGTGATATTCGGAACCAAGCCAAACGAAGCAGAACGAAAGAACAAGCCTATTTTCTTTATTGATGACAACAGAATATTCACAATTAGCGGTACGGAATATAAAGATGAAGAAAAAAAGGAGAAGATTGGAACTATCAACCATTTTGATTATATCGTCAATAATCTGATTCCAAATCTCGACGCATTCCGTAAGGATGACGATTTGCTGAACAAATTTGTACAGAGCTTGAAAGAGGAGACCAGGTAAGATGAAGATTGGTAAGATTATATCTGTGGAATATGATAAATTTCGGGTTAGACTGTTTCATACAGCTCGGAATTCTACTGTTAACATTGATGGCAAGGTCTATTATTTCGGCAACATAGGCAGTTATTTGAAAACGGTTAATTCTTCAGGTGAGTATATTATGTGCGAGGTGATTTCTATTGTCGACTGGGTTGGTAAAGAAAATCAAGTGTATAGCACGTACAACTTAGATAGTTCTAGAGAAATAATCATCAAGCCTATAGGAACACTCAAGCAAGATACTTTCAACATGGGTATAGGCATATTTCCATCATTATACAGCGATGTTGAAATTGTGACCTACTCGGATTTGGATGTAATATTGTCTTGCACCAATGAAAAAGCAGAGGAAGGAATACACTCTTTTATAGACATAGGTAAAAGCAAAAGCCTTATAAACTATTCCATTTCGCTTGATATTAATCGACTGTTTAATATTCATACTGCGGTTTTGGGTAATAGCGGAAGTGGAAAGTCGAATACGATTGCTCATATCATTCATGAGGTATATCGGAAAGAACATAATATAGCCAACGGTGCAAAGACGATAATATTTGATGCCAATGGCGAGTATCCAAAGGCTTTCGGAAACGATGCACTTTTAAATGTGCAACCAATATTCTACAAGCCAAACATAAAGGAGGGGAAAGATGGATATGAACCTTTTAAGCTTCCGTATTATCTGATGAATTTGGATGAATGGCTCTCTTTCTTAATGGCTTCGGAAAGGACTCAAAAACCTTTTTGGGATAGGGTGCTTCAAGAGAGTTATAAGTTCTATCGTATTTTCAATAACAATAGTTCTGAAGATACTAGGAAGTTTGCCAACTATATCAAGTGGAAATTGCGGCAGATGCTTTTTAATATTGTCACAAGGATAGATAGTGACACATCTAAAATGACAGCGGCCAAAGGGGCGATTGCCATGTTGCGAAATACTTGTAAAAGTAATCTTGGGGATAATGTTGAAAACGATGTGTTAGAGGACTTGGTAGACTTTCTCAATATTTGTGATAGACTGTGTTTTGTTAACTATGGAAATAATAACGATGCGCTTTCAAATGCCCTTAATTTATTCGTAGCTAATGAAGGCGAAAGACTGCAATATGTTTCTCTGAGTGTTACAGGTGGAACAAGTGCGGCAAAACTATCTTCGACGAAGGGAGGCCAATGTTTTATCCAAATTAATGAAGAAGACGCGATAGAGGTTGATCAGAACAAGCTGAATCCAGGGGAGTTCTTTGATTACCACTATTTGCAAACCGCGGTTGAAATAGTGCTGACAGAAGAAGAATCAAGAGGTAACTTGAGAATAAGGGATTTCGTTTCTACCTTGATGAGCAGACTTGATTTCTTCCTCTATAACAATGAGTGCGATTTTATGCGTATAGATAACGCTGAATATAGAAATACTGCTGATTATCTGGAAAAAATACTTGGAATTACTGAAGGTAAGGAACGACAAAAGCAACTCATAACAATTGATTCGAGCGAAGTTGGCACTGATGTTTTGGAGTTGATGACAAGTGTTGTCAGTAGGATGATATTTGACTACAGAAAAACAAAGATTAGCGAAAAACGGCAAGAACGCCCTGTTCATCTGATTCTTGAAGAGGCGCACAGATATATTCGTAAAGATGCAGATTATATCATGCGAGAAAACATCTTTGAGAAAATAGCAAGAGAGGGACGTAAATATTCCTTGTACTTGATAATATCCTCTCAGCGTCCTTCAGAATTGTCCCAAACGGTGCTTTCACAATGCGGCAACTATATAGTTCACAGGATACAGAACGAAGTGGATATGAAATATATCTATTCTGTTCTCCCTTATTTCTCGGAAGATTATACCACAAAAATTAAACAGGCTGTGCCTGGTGAAGCCTTGGTGTTTGGAAATTGCGTGCCAATGCCGATTATGGTTAAGGTAGACGAGGCGACTCCTGCTCCGAACAGTAGAAACTGTGATATTCGGACAGAGTGGTTTAAAGTCGGTAGAACAAATAAAGATAATGGGGTCTGAAATCGGTTTGTTTTACGAGCTTTTGCAGGTTGCGATAGGTTCTCGTAATTGTTTGTCTTCTATTCCATCTTCTACGACGTGGGAGGCATTATATCGGCTTGCTGTAAAGCAAACGGTTTTAGGTGTCTGTTTCTATGGTATACAAAAGCTTCCTGCTCGACAAACAACAAATATCTCAAGGTCTCTAAAAATCAAATGGTTGGGATGTGCTGCAAGAATTCAGACTCAAAATGAGTTGATGAACAAAAGGTGCGTTGAATTGCAGAGATCCTTGTGTAAAGATGGGCTAAGCTCTTGCATATTGAAGGGGCAGGCAAATGCTGCTACTTACCCTTCCTTTCTCTCTAATCTACGTCAGCCAGGAGATATAGATGTATGGGTAGATGGTGAGTTTAAAGAATTGGAGAAATATGTTAATAACTCGGCCCCAACTAAGGAAATAACAAGGCATCATGCGCATTTTAATTTGTTTGGTGACGCAGAAGTGGAATTGCACTTTTTGCCACTAATATTGAATAATCCATTTAAACAAAAGATATTCAATCGATATTGTAAGGAGAAAATAGAGGTAAGTTGCAAGAATAACGTTGTCCTTTCAGATGGAAAGTCGATGATAAGTACACCAAACAAAGAGTTTAATCTAGTGTTTCAGTTATTGCATGTTTTTCATCACTTGTTTACAGAAGGTGTGGGATTGAGACAATTGCTTGATTATTACTTTTTGATATGTGCGACTAATACATGTCAGCATTCTGGAACGGTAAACGAGGATGACGATTCTGTGAGCAATGCAATAGTACTTATTCATGAACTCAATCTTGATAGATTTGCTTCTTCTTTAATGTTTGTACTGCATAAGGTCTTTGGACTGAAAGAGCATAGAATGTTATGGAGATTAGACACAGAATATGGACAAATCTTGTTGGATGAAATTATGAAGACTGGTAACTTTGGCTATTTGGATGAGCGGACACCAAAGGGCATGAACAAGTGGAAAAGTTACTTGTATGGCAATGGCAAAGCGTTGCGTTTAGGGTGTTTTGACCATTGGGCTTGGTTTTGGACTCCATTGACGCGTTTTTTTTGGTATGTGTGGCGAAAGAGGCGTGGGTATAATTGATAATCAAATATGACAGAAAAAATATACGATTTTAAGGTGCTGGCGGTTTATGCAGACTACCTTATTGGCGCCCGTGGGTATAAGATAGACAAATACTCGTTTGAAGGAAAGTGGTTGGAGCATATTGGGACGTTGGAGGATACCAAATATGCTAGGATGGCTCGCCATAAATTTACTCGTCGGTTGATGCGCGCCGAGATAACATCTTTTTATGAATTGAGGGATGGGGCAATGCTTGTAATTGCCAAAAAAGGCTTTTTTCGTAAAGAGAAAAACGAGCATGTTTTTCGTAAAGTGTTCTGTGTGCCACGGGGATCAAAGCCTCTTAACGTTTGCTTCTCTAATGATGGCATGGCTTATTTTGGAGAGTATTTCCAAAATATAGACAAAACCGAGGTGCATGTGTATGGTAGTGATGATGGTTGTAAAACATGGAGGGTTGTTTATACTTTTTCCGAGGGGAATATCAACCATATACATGGGCTTTTCTTTGACCCTTATACTAATCGCATTTGGATTCTTACAGGGGATCGAGAGAACGAGTGTATAATAGGCTGGACGGATGATGGGTTCAGATCACTTCATGTAGAGTTGAGAGGTGGTCAAGAATATAGAAGTTGTCAACTGTTCTTTTATAAGGAGTTTGTTGTATATGCGACCGACTCGCAGTATATTGAGAATGAAATACAAGCTATTGACCGTAAAACACTACGGATAAAATCTCTAGGCAAGATTCAAGGATCTGCCATAAAAGGTGGACAGAATGGTATGTTTTCTTATTTATCAACGACTGTTGAACCCTCAAAGGTGAATAATGACAGGTATTCATATATTTGGGTGAGTTGTGATGGAATCACGTGGAGAGAAATATTCAAGATAAAAAAAGATAATTGGCCGTCTATTTTTCAATATGCAACCATGGAGTTTCCTCATTATTCAACCTCTATTGATCGTTTGTTTTTTAGTGCAAGGGCGGTAAAGATGCTTGATGGTAAAACTACATTTGCGAAGATTTAGGCAGTATGAAAAAGATTGAAAAGACAAAACGAGTGCTATTGGTGACTCAATACTTTTATCCTGAAAATTTTAAAAGTAATGATTTGGCTTTTGAACTGGTAAAACGGGGTTATAAAGTGGATGCGCTAGTTGGTATTCCAAATTATCCGGAAGGCAAATACTATGAAGGGTATGGTATTTTAAAAAAACGCCACCAGGTGATAAATGGTGTGAATGTTTATCGTTGTTTTCAGACGCCGCGGGGGAAAGGTGGTTGGCGATTGCCTGTGAACTATTTTTCGTTTGTGCTATTTGGCTCGTTAAGAGTTCTCTTTCATTTAGGATGGAAGAAATACGATTGTATTATAGGGCACGAGCCCTCGCCAATCTTTCAGGCTTATCCGGCTTTGTTGTTGAGATGGATGCAGAAAATACCGTTCTACTATTGGATTATGGATTTGTGGCCGGATGCGATGATGTCGGGCGGAGGTGTGAGAAACAAACATGTCCTAAACTGGGTTGATAGCATGGTGAAAGGCATCTATAATCGAAGTGATAAGATACTGATAACGAGCAAGCCTTTTCGTAGGGCTATTTGTGAAAAGGGGGATTATGATGAAAAGATTATATATTTCCCCAATTGGAGTGTAGATATGAGCCGCGGAAAAGACGGAACGCATATCATCCCTAAACTTCCAAAAGGTTTTAAAATTATGATTGCTGGCAACTTAGGCGGGGCGCAGTGTCTTGACAAGGTTGCAGAGGTGATGATGGAGTTAAAGGATGTTTCAGAAATTAAGTGGATATTTGTAGGAGATGGGAGTAAGAAAGCATGGCTCGATGACTTCATAGAACATAACGGCCTTAAAAATAACGCTTTTACTTTAGGGCGTTATCCTGCTGAAACAATGCCTGTTTTCTTTAAACAAGCTGACGCGATGCTGGTGACATTGAAAGGTGGCTTCCGACATTTAGAAATGGTGGTGCCTGCTCGTTTGCAGTCATACATGTCGGCAGGAAGACCTGTACTTGCGATGTTAGGCGAAGGTGGAGCAGAAATCATAAAGGAGTCTGGTTGTGGGTATGTAGTTCCTGCCGGAGATTCAAAAGCGTTGGCACAAGTAATCCGTGATAAAGTGTTGACAAATAAAGAGGAATTTGAGGCTATGGGAACTAAAGGACGAAAGTATTATGAGGCAAACTTTAAATTGGATATGTGTATAGACAATCTGGTTAGGATAATTGAAAATGGGAAATAAGAAACAATTAAGTACTACTTATAGATTATTGCGCGCTCTTGGCTTTAACTATTCCGAAGAAGAGTATGGTGATGTAAGTCTTTGGCGTGTTGTCAAGCAGTTCTTCGGTAATATCTATCGTAAACGCTTGGAAAAATTGATGGATTGGCCATTGCTAGCTCCTTTTTGTCCAAGGAAACTTCGTCCTTGGTTGCTAAGGAGGATAGGTTGCCATGTTGGTAAAAATGTATTTATCGGAGATTATGTACGTGTTGACTTGAACCATGCTGATATGATCTATATTGATGATTATGCTCATGTGACAGCTGGATGTAGATTGCTTTGCCATCAGCGTGATTTAAAGAACTATCGAGTAGGAGATAATGCAGCCAAGGTCGGATATCGAAAGGGAGAGATCCATATTGGAAAAGGTGTTATGGTTGGTATGGAATCAATGATAATGCCAGGTGTTTCTATTGGTGATGGTGCAATTATTGGCGCGCGTTCAATGGTTGTTAAGAGTATACCCGCTTATACGGTAGCTTTAGGAAGTCCTGCTAAGGTGGTAAAGGAAATAGCGCAAAAAGATTCAGCGCATCATGTAAATCCAAACGAGGCTTTTAATGAATAAAATGAAGACAATGAAAAAAATATTGATAACAGGTGCTGGAAGTTATATCGGCACAAAAGTGCAACAATGGCTAGAACAATGGCCTGAGGAGTTTAAGGTAGAGGCTGTTGATACCATTGACAACCAATGGAGAAAGACTGATTTTAGCCAGTATGACGTAGTGTATAATGTGGCTGGAATTGCTCATGTTAAAGCTGCAAAAGGAGAAGGCCCTCTATATTATGCTGTAAATAGAGATTTGGTAATTGATATAGCTAAAACAGCCAAGGATGCTGGAGTTAAACAGTTTATCCATATGAGCAGTATGATTGTTTATAAAGAGGTGAGAACTCTTGCAGGTAAGCAGATACATAAGGATACTAAGCCTGCTCCTAACGGATTCTATGGCGACTCTAAACTGCAAGGAGAAGAGGGGGTGCTAAAGTTGGCCTCGGATTCTTTCAAGGTGTGCATCATTCGACCACCTATGATTTATGGTCCAGATTGCAAGGGTAATTTCCCGCGTTTAGTATGGTTGGCGCAAATAACTCCTATTTTCCCTGCATGGCATAATAAACGCTCAATGCTCTACATTGACAATCTTTGTGAATTTGTAAAGCAGCTTGTCCTTCATGAAGTAGATGGAATTGTTTTCCCTCAAAATGGGGAATATGCTGATACCGTTGAAATTATTCGCTATTATGCCAAAGCCCATGGCAAGAAAATATGGATAACACGCTTGTTTAATCCTTTAATTTGGCTTTTGGGAGACTATGTGCGTTCTCTTGGAAAAATGTTCTCAAATAGTACGTACGATATGGAAATGAGTGACTATCCATTTGAGTATCGAGTTATGTCGTTAGAAGACTCATTTAAAGGTATTGAAGCGAAAAATAAGATGAAGTGAAATTTCCTGTTTTCCAATATACGCTGCAAGAAGCTCGATTTAAAACCAATGAAAGAAATATTTTATAATTATCGTGTTGTGGATATCACCATTGCAGCGTAAAACTATAATATATTGAAGTGCCACCTTTGTCTTCGATTTTGAAGATGTCATAGATTGGCAATAAGTGTCTTGGATAGCTTGGTCAATATGATAGTACAAAAGAATTATTGGATAAGGTAACAAATAATTGGTAATTAATTGGTATACAAAATGACGTACGTTTGTTTGAAGCGATTCTTTGATCTGATCTGTGCCTTTCTTGGCATCGTGGGCACTTCGCCGATATGGATTCTGTCGATAGTCTTGACGGAACTGAGTGACCCAGGACCTTTGTTCTACTTTGCCAACAGGGTGGGGAAGGACAACAAGAAGTTTAAGATGTGGAAGTTTCGCTCCATGCGTGTGGCAAGAGGGGCGAATGAGGCTTCGTTGCGTCCGGACCAAGATCGAATCTTCTGGTGGGGCAAGATTATGCGTCGATTGAAGATTGATGAGTTGCCGCAGTTGATGAATATTCTGAACGGAACCATGTCGATAGTCGGACCTCGCCCTGCTGCAGTGGATCAGGTGGATATAACTCGTGGTGGTGAGAATGCCATCGCTGCCACCGTGCCTTGCGGGTTGACGTCGCAGTCGAGCCTGTGGGACTATATCTATGGTGACCAGTTTCCTGATGAGAAGGAGTATAACGAGAAGGTGTTGCCCATCCGCCTGAAGCTGGATGTGTATTACGTGAAGAACGCTTCGTTCTTTGGGGATATCAAGTTGATCGTTTGGACCGTCATCGCCATCCTCTATACAGCTTGCGGAAAGTATCCACAGTGGATGCATGATAAGTTGGTGGGGTATGCGGAGAAATAAAAGCACAAATATGAATCCAGTAGATGAGTGTTGTCAGCAGTTAAGACAAATGGCTGACAATAGCTGTGGTAAACTATACGATAGTATAAGAAATTTTTTGTTTCAAAGGATAGACTATGATGTCATTAATATAGCTCCATTTTGGGTTGTAGATTGTGGTGTATCTCCTGAAGATAGTTGTTCTAAGGACATATATGAGAAGTTTAGAAAACGTGCGACGCATCCTGTATTCGGAAGGTTAATATACTACTACGATTTATGGAGTAAAATATCAGCTATACAAGATAGGCTGCAGGCCGTGATTTATTTTTTGCGGCATTTTTATATGATAGTGCCTTGTGTAGCTAGATATGAAGAGTCTCAGTACACAAGTGCTGCAGTAAGTAACGGCGAATGTGAAACCAATGCTTATGTGTTTTTGAATAGTATTTTTGTTGCGTATGCATCTGTTTTCGATCTCCTGGCAAAGGTTGCAACTGAGCAATATAAATATGGCGACTATAACTTTTCTGAATATAAAAAAATGATGAGTGCAGGCGTTCTTTTCTGTAAGTCTCTAAAAGAGATAGATTCTTCGCTAAAAAAAGAAGGAATGTTGTTCGCAGAGCCCGCAGTTATTCGAAAAATAGAAACATTCAGGAATGAGTATGTTCATAATGGGGCATGGGGGTTAAGGTGTAGTATATATAACACGGCAGTGAATGGTGAACCAGGCGATGTCGTGTTTTATAGTCCGGACATGGATGATAACGGAAACTTTGTGACTTCTGGTTCCCGTAATAAGTTTTATTCGCAGGGAAACCGCATCAACATACAGCTTCCTGAAATAATCATGGAAACAACGAAAATAGTTGATGCGACAATAAATCAGCTTTGTACTCTTTACCAAAACAACACAACACAAGGTGTTGATGAAACATATACTTCGGAATGTCAAGATGCAATAAGTAATTATTATCAGTTATTAGTTGAGGATTTAAAAAAGAAATAATAATGAAATATTTGTTAGTGGTGGCTCACCCCGACGACGAGGTTCTCGGGGCTGGTGCATCAATGTGGAAATGGTCGCATGAAGGCGACGAGGTTGACGTAGCCATTATGTGTACGGAGGCAAAAGCAAGAGCTTTCCGTCCTTCGGATGCAGAGCTGGAAGGTGACACGGATGCTGCAACGAATTATGTTGGCGTGGGCAAGAAATATGAGGCGACGTTTCCGAATATCGAGATGAATACTGTGCCGCATTTGAAGTTGGTGCAGTTCATAGAAAGTGCTATTCGGGAGAGTGAGCCGGATATTGTGATAACGCATCATCCTGCTGATACCAACAATGATCACTTGCAGACTTCCATGGCTTGCCAGGAGGCAATAC
>OJMJ01000638.1_pt1 | contig 16874 bp, 17 predicted proteins | sample 1597181 | NCBI WGS metagenome assembly OJMJ01 (sample SAMEA2452126, study PRJEB22498) | human gut metagenome | biome: human feces; feature: human gut; material: feces | place: Australia | collected 2012
ACGTGCTTGTGGTCACGTCAGGATAGTTTATATAAAGACGGCGGAAAATTTCTGCCGCCTTTTTTACTCAAAAAATCAAGCACAGCCATGAAAAGTATGCTATACTATAAGTACAGTAACGTTACTATATATACGAGGGGGCAGGGGAATGAGAAAGGAAGGCCAGAACAATTTCTGTATTTTCACCACAGCACTTGATTATATCGAACACAATCTGTGCAGTGAGTTCACGCAGGAGGATATAGCGGCAGTGTGCTATTGCTCGCTTTCGGCACTTCAGAAATTGTGGAGATACGCCACGCATACAAGCCTTAAAGAGTATATCTCAAAAAGGCGGCTCACCAATGCAGGGATAGATCTTCTCAATACTGATATGACCGTCATGGATATCGCCATGAAGTATCAGTACAATTCCCACGAGGTTTTCACAAGAGCGTTCACAAAGCAGTGGGGCGTTGCACCCTCGGTGTTCAAGAAAGAGTGGAACAAGAGCTGCGGACTTTTTCCAAAGCTCAACCGTGACTATTTAAAAGGAGCATATTATATGGGCAACAAGAAATTTGACGTAACTGAACTTTTTGATTATCTCAACGAGAGAACAGGCACATATGTATTGTGTTTTGACATTGTTGGACTGATGAGGATAAACGATGAAATAAGCAGAGAGGCAGGGGACAAGGTGATACTTGAGAGCCTTAAAAGGATAAACGCCGCTGCTGGAGAAGATATGCCTGTTCTGAGGATTGGCGGCGACGAGTTCGTTATGGTGACAGGTCTGGACGATGTTGAAAAGGTGACAAAGATAGCGAAAGCTGTCATGGCGAAAAACGGTGGTGAAACTGCATACAAGGGCGGAACAGTGCCGGTATCCATAAGGTCGGGAGCGGTGATGATAAGAAAACCGCTGAAATATTCAATGCTTTGTCATGATTTTGACGAGGTCATAAGCTTTGCGAGAAATGACGGAGAGGTGCATTTTACAAAGGCTGAGCAGAAATAGGAGCAACAGCGAGGGTGGACGGTGGTCTGCCCTCGATTTTTATGAAAACCACTTTGCTTTTCTTATCAGCTTATTTTCAGTGTCTTTTCATAAAACTATCATATTGAACAGGTATTATATATACAAGGTCAGAGGAACACCGAGAAAGACCTCAGGCAAAAGCTTTGAGCGCTTACTGAAAGTTCCGTCAACCAATTACTCTTCGGAGTTTTTCATATATAATTTTCCTTTATTCTTCTTTTCATTTCATAAAGCTGTGCTCTGAGTTTTCAGAGTGCGGCAAAAGTGAAATGGCATGGAAAAATACATAACTTTAGCATTCCCCATTCATAATTTTTTCTTCATATTATACTTCTTACTTCTCTGAAAGACCCTGCGGTTTTTGCCGCGGGGTCTTTTGGATTTGTAGAATTTATATCAAAACAAACGTTCTTATCTGTGCATATCGACAAAAAACTTGCTGTCCAAAAAATTACCCCTCAAATTCATGAAGTTGTGTTATCATACATACAGCCCCGAAATAGAAAAAGAAAAATATGAGGATGTGTGTAAAAATGATATGGATAATAATGATGAATGTTTTTATCGTTGCGGCAGGTGCAGGCGGCGACAGGTGGCTTATGAAAACTATAATGAGAATGGTGCTGTTTTTCCTGTTTGTTGCGGTGGCAGAGAGGAACATGGGAGCAGTGTTTGCCGCAGGCATTGTGTTCACAGCGGCATGGGCGGCACTGTCGCTTTTTGAAGCGGAAACCAAAAAGAAACGCCATGCAAATAAGGTCAGACAGTGCCGTGTCAGAAAAGATATAAACCGTACAATACAAATTGAGCAATAATTAACAAAAAAATCACTTATTTTATGGGCATATGTGTTATAATTAATGATGATTGTAATAATTTAGCCTGAGAGGTGATTTAGCTTTTGAAAAATTCTGCTGATTTTGAACTGTATGATAAAATAAAAAAATATAGAAGATCTATTTTGAAAACAAGCGTGTTAGTGCTGTTCGTTGCTTGTCTGCTTGTGTATGCGTGTGCCTGCTATTACAGCGGTGTGAACGCATTTCAGAAAGAGGCTCAGCTTTGCTCTGCCATAAATGCGGAAGCAGACCAGAATGTGGCTGCCTTTATGAAGAAAATGGAGGACACTGCCAAGCTTATAATGGGTAATGAGGACTATGCGAAATATGATCCTACTGACACGTCAAAGAGCGAATTTGCTGTGCTTAATGAGGAGAATGCTCTCACTGAGAGGCTTATAGAGCTTAGTACGCTGGGCAACTATACTGATTTTGGCATTGTAAGCAGTAATGAACATAATGTAGGAAAGATAACCGACGGTACAAAGGATATCTTTGACGATGAGATATACAAGAGAATTTCCGCTCTTATGGGGGACAGCAAGATAAAATGGTTCACGGGACAGGACAATAATTACAGACGAGTGTATTTTGCAGGCAGGATAAATGACGATCTTATTTTTATCTCCTCTGTGTTTTCAACGGAGTTTGATCTTGTTTTTCTGCCCTCTGACAATTACAGCGAGATAAATACCATGCTGTGTGATGACGATGGCAGGATAATCTATGCTAACGACGGAAAAAGAGTTGTCGGCGAAAAGCTCGATGAAAAGCTCTCTAAATTCCTTGAGGGCGGCACTGGCGTCACCGTTTCGGATATGACTACTATTTGTGCTATTGATGATTGCAGTGACGATTGGGTGGTCATTACTACCGTGGATATGTCAGACACTTTGCGTCACTATGTGAGAACAGGGCTTAAATGCTTTGGTATCTTTATTTGCTGTGCAGTCATATTTATTATGATATCTGCGGCAGCGGCGGCGGATAACGACCCGCAGAACGGACCGAAGTTTGGGAAATATCCAAAGGTGGACGAAAATACAGGGCTTTTCACTGCGGAATATACCGAAAACAGCATTATGGATAAAATGGAAACTTGTATCTCAGGCTCGACTATCGCATTTATTATCGTGAAAATAACAAATCTGGAGCTTATAAGGCTCAACTATGGCGAGGAGATAGTGGCGGAAGCTGAGCGAAAGGTCGCTGAAATACTGGTGGAGAACCGCAAGGAGGGCGATATCTGCGGAATTTTCAGGGAGGGCGAGTTTGCTCTGTTTGCAGACCACACGGACTTTGACCTTGTTAAAGCTTATGGTAATGTGAGGGCTTATGTTAAAGAGCTTAACGATAAGCTGAAGAAATGTTGCCTTGACGATGACAGGGGCTACATAAAATGTGCAGTGGGTGCGTCGGTTTACCCTGAAACAAGCGACGATTATGATGAACTTTACGAAATGGCAGAAAAAGCCTGCGAAAAAGCAGAACACAGCGAGGACGCAAGAGCGGTGATATATGACAAAAAAGAGGAAGAGGTGAGCCGCAGTTGAGAACACGCATTGTACGATGTGCGGCATTGACCGCTTCAGCGATCTGCACAGTGACTGTCATGACGGGCTGTGCATTGTTTGAAAGAAGAATGGAGCATAATGTAAAGACCGAGGTGTCCTTCTCGTGGTGGGGCAAGGACGTGCGCAACGAGTATACCCTTGACGGGCTTAAAGCCTATCAGAACAGCAACAAGGACGTTGTGGTAAGACCTGAGTATGCAGACTTTGACGGCTTCAAAACACGAATGGACGTGGAATTTTTCTCTGACACTACCGCAGATATCATGCAGTTAAACTACAGTTGGCTCTATGAATATTCTCCCGACGGCGAGGACTTTTATGACCTTAATGAGCTGTCGGAATACATAAATCTCTCAGCATTTGATGATGACAGCCTTTCGTACGGCACTATAAACGGCAAACTTAATGCCTTGCCTACCGGTACGAACTGTATAACCTTCTATTACAATAAGACGATGTATGACAGATATGGTCTGAGCCTGCCTGAAAATTGGTCTGACCTTATAAATGCGGCAGAGGTCATGAAGTCAGACGAGGTGTATCCTGTTGAATTGACGAAAAAAGCGTCTTATCTCAGCTCTGTGGCGTATGTGGAGCAGGTAACGGGAAGAAAAATGTTATCTGACAGCGGCGAGTTTCAGTATACTTTGGAGGACGTAAGGCTCATGCTCGCCTTTTATCAGGAAATGCTAAATAAAAAGGTCACAAAGCCTGCGTGGGATTTCGATAGGAACGATCTTGAAAAGTGCCTGACGGCAGGCGTGGCTTCCTGGATATCAGACGCAGAGTATTACTGTGAGCCTGCTCAGAAGTTTGGCTTTGACATCGTTATAGGCGACTATCCAAAGCATAAGCAGGCTGTTAGCAGCGGTTGGTATAAAAAGCCCACTAGCGTTTATGCCATAAAGAAAAATACCAAGTCCCCTGAGGAAGCCGCAAAGCTTCTTGACTATCTTGTGAACGGTGAGGAAATGGCTCTCCTGCAGGGCATGGGAAAGGGTGTGCCTGCGTCAAAGGCGGCATTGGAAGCCCTTGAAGCGAGGGATATGCTTGACGGGATAGAGTATAAAGCCAACGAGAAAATGGCTAACTCAGACGAGCTTGAAATAATGTCCCCGAAGCTTGAAGATCAGGGGGTACTTGACCTTTTTATTAGCACCTCCGAGTCGCTCTATTATGGCAGGGCGGGGATAGAAAACGCTTCTGAAAATCTGTATAATAAGATGAAGGAATTATACAAATAGTTAAATGCGCGAAACAAATAGTGCAAATTGTATTCAAAAAATGAATGAGAAGTGTACAGAGTACACAAAAATAACGAAACTGTTAAATAAGTCTTGACAATTTATTTGTTTTAAGATATAATTAAGAACGATGTAAGGCGATACATCATAAAACGGTGTGTGACAAAGTGTGTGACATAATTTCTTGTGAGAATGTCAACATAGTGTTACAAATCGTCAAAATGACCGATTGAAAATTAGTTTTTCGTCAAGTTGAACAAAGTTGAGAAAAAAACTGAAAAACTATTGACATTTTGGACAAGATGATGTATACTTTAATCATGGTGATAAGGAGAACACAAAGAACTCCGAAAGCCGTTTAATTATTGGAAAGTAGCTGCTTAAATCGGCTTGCGGCACTTTTATAAACAAATTTATTTAATTTATTATGGAGGGATTTTCTATGAAGAAATCTAACAGAAAAGGTTTCACCCTTGTAGAGCTCGTAGTTGTTATCGCTATCATCGGTATCCTTGCAGCTATCCTCGTTCCTACAATGATGAACTATGTAAAGAAGTCAAAGCTCAAGACAGCTAACTCAAACGCTAAGCTCGTTTTCACAACTGTAAACAACGAAGCTGCTGATATGCTCGTTGAGGGTACATCAGTAACAGGCTCTGCTTCACAGAGCGGTGCAGTTGAGGTTAAGAGCTTGCAGAATACTAACACAGATGCAAAGTCAAAGCTTGCTAATGCAGTTTACAACGCACTCAAGGACAATGGTGACGGCGCTGGTTACTGTCTCTACATTGTAAATGCTGACGGTAGCGTTAATTTCGCTCAGTGGTGTGATGTTAACTCTGCATCTGGTTCAACAGGTGTTCTTGGTCAGTATCCTAACCCATGCAAGGACGCTGATAAGGCTAACAAGGCATTCTCTTCAACAGCTTACACTTCAACAAGCTGGAACTCATAATTTGAGAAATTCAGAACCGCTCAAATGAGCGGTTCTTTTTTTGTCTGAAAATATATAAAATAGACAATCAGAATAGATTGCTTTTGTGCAAATGGTAAAATTGAGTAATAAAGCTTACCTTTTCCTTGACAAAATCGGGCAGATTTTGTATAATATACTTGTCGAAATATTAATGGGGATCAATATTTTGATGAAAGAATTGAGGGAAAGACATGAATAAAAAAGGCTTTACTTTGGTGGAGCTTGTGGTCGTTATTGCCATTATCGGCGTTTTGGCGGCTATTCTTGTGCCAACTATGATGAGCTATATAAGAAAGGCGAAGCTTAAAAGTGCGAACAGCAATGCAAAGATAGTGTTTAATACTGTAAATTCGGTCGTGACGGATATGCAGTGTGAGGGCAAAGATATCGATGTTCAGTCATGTACGGCTGTGGTCGATTGCACCGCAGAGCCTGACGAATCCAAAAAGCTTGAAAAAGCCGTCCATGACGCACTTAACGTCAATGGCGACAATGCAGGCTATGCCTTTTGGATAGCAGGTGAGGACGGCAGATATAAGCTTGCACAGTGGTGTGACACACAAACGCCTGTTTCAAATGGCATAGTGGGGCAGTATCCTGACCCTGCAAAAAATGTAGACGAACTGCCCGAGAATTTCAGCTGGGGCGTTAAATTCTGAAACTATTGACAATCTGTTATTGCCGTGGTTTAATTAAGATAACAAAAGAGGCATACTGCTGTAAGCGGTTTACCTCCAGTTGGTTAAATTTTGTTTATAACCGTCCTATGTGGTAGTGGGGCGGTTATTTCTTTTTATTGCTGACATTGAGCATAAGCCCGATTATGTCAATATTTGTCGCAAAAAGTTTCACAAAAACATTGACTAATTTCTTAATAAATGGTATAATTTATATGTCAATTATTTTTTTGGAGGATATTAATGAAAGAAAAATTTAAAAGCTGGGCGTTCAGCAAAGAGCATGGAAAATGCGATGTTATAACGCTGATAATATACCTGCTTGGCGTTTGCACTTTGTCATATTTTCACGAGCCATGGTTTGATGAAGCACAAGCTTGGGCGATTGCACGTTCGGGAACTATAAAGGAGATACTTTTTGAGATACCACACTATGAGGGGCACCCGCCACTGTGGCATTTGATACTTACGCCATTTGCAAAGCTTGGCGCTCCCTATGAGCTGTCCCTTGCGGCAGTAAATATATTTTTTATGACCCTTGCTGTGGCGGTCTTGCTTTTCAAGTCGCCTTTTCCAAAGCTGATACGTTGTCTGTTGCCGTTTAACTTCTTCCTGTTTTATCAGTACGGCGTTGTAAGCAGACCCTATTGCATACTTGTGCTTGCGATTTTCCTTGCGGCAGTGTGCTATAAGAATAGAAATGAACACCCTGTAAAATATCTTCTGTGCCTAACATTGATGTGTGCAATACATTCCATGGGAATCATCATAGCAGGTGCTTTCTGTATTGTTTGGTTGTGTGAGATATTTGCTGAGAAGTACAGAGCGGGTAAACTAGCTACAGTTTTCAAAGATAAACGCTGCTGGCTCATGGCATCGTTGCTCATTCTCGTATTGCTTATTATTGTAGAGATTTTTCCACATTACAATACCTACACTCCTAGCAGTTCAAACACAGACGAATTGTTCAGCTTTAATTTCAGCATTTCAACATTACTGCGTTTTATGCTTATTATCACAGAGGCAACAGTTGGACAAATGCCTCCAGGACCTCAGTATATTTACGATTACATAAGCTTGATACCACTGTGTGCTTTATCATTTTTCCTGTTTGCACTGTGCTGTATGTTGTTCTGTAAAAACAAAAAGTTGTCAATTTTTTTATTGACATATACCTTATTCGCAAGTTTTTGTGTATTGCTATATTCTTCCGTTCACCATATGGGACTTGTAATGATTCTTCTGATATATTTGTTCTGGATAATATTAGATGAGAATGGTAGGATCGAACTTCCCAAATTTTTTGTGTCCCTGTATAACAGCGTCGGTAATGCTTTGAAGATAGCAATAAAAATCATTGCCTTCCTTCCTTTAATTGTCCCTATTACATGGACCGGTGCATCATCGTATCTTGATATACGTTATCCTTATTGGCTGAATGAGGCTGCTGATTTTATAAAAGAATATGATCTTGAAGATTACAGAATACTCAGTCCGTGGACACAAGAACTGGTTGAAGATCCTGAAGATGTTTGGGGAGTTGACGAGGCTACTCTTGATTGGGAAGATTACCCGTTAATAAATGGAATCGCAGTTGCGCTTGATCCATATTTTGATTATAATGTATTCTATAACTTTAATATTGATGATCCTGAACAAACTTTCCAGTGGCATAAATCTACGACTGAAGAAGAAAATGAAGAGATTTTTGCAAAATGGCGAGAGCAAGGTCCTCCGGATGTAGTGCTTGATCGTTGTCAGATAACGAAAGTTTATCCTGATATTGATGTAAATGACTATGTTGCAGTTAAAAGAATTGAAGTGTATAAACCTTATAAGTTTAAAACTGACAAACAATACATCACGATCTACGTCACAAAAGACCTGTTCAATAAGATTGGCACTCTTGAAGAATTGACCGCCAAAAAGCTATACTAGGAACGATATGACAAAAAGTTTGTTTTCGGATTAATTATCCAAAAATACTTGATTTTTCCTTGATGATGTGTTAAAATAATACATGAAACAGAAAACGTTTTATAATGGGGATTTTAATGTGAAAAAGCTTGGCCTTGATAAGATAATAAAATTTGTATTGACTTCTGGAATAGGTTTTGTGCTTGATTTCATATCCTACTTTATGATGACGCAGCTAATGAATATCAGTGTTGTTTATGCTAATTTTACAAGCTCAATAATAGGCGCAACATTTGTTTTCATAGTTTCTACGAGAAAGATATTTATACATGATAATTCAAAGGTCCCATTAATGTGCAAATATATTTTGTATATAATGTATCAGCTTATCATGATAACGGTTGCGTCGTTGCTGATCTCTTATGTGAATAAATTTCTGTCAGCATCAACGGATATATCATTGATAGTTAAATACAGCAAAATGTTATCGAAGATCTTGGTAACGCCGCTGACGCTTTCGTGCAACTATATTTTTATGAGGACGATTTCCAAGCTGTAGTATGACATATATCGATGAAGGAGAAGCGTTATGAAGAAAGATAAGATCATGGTGTTTATACCTGTCTATAATTGTGAGAAGCAGATCACGAGAGTGCTTTCACAAATCAATGACGATGTGCTTACATATGTTGATGAGATCATTGTGGTAAACAATTTAAGCACGGATAATACAGTAAAGGTGACACAGGATTACCTATTGAAGCATAGAGAACTTCCCTGTAAGATAATAAATAATAATGCAAATTTTAATCTTGGCGGATCACACAAAGTTGCTTTTAATTATGCTTTAGAAAATGATTTTGATTACGTTATTGTCCTCCATGGCGACGATCAGGCGGATATCAGAGACTTTTTGCCAATTCTGAAAAAGAGAAGTTATAAAAGGGCTGATTGCGTTTTGGGCGGTAGATTTGAATCAAGATCTTGCCTGATAGGCTATTCAAAAAAGCGCATACTTGGAAACCATGTTTTTAATCTTATCTATTCACTGGCAGCTGGAAAGTCTATAAGAGATATGGGTTCAGGACTTAATATGTATAGCACCAATATGCTCAAAAGTAAATTTTACATTGGTCTGTCAGATTCGCTGTATTTCAATGCCGAAATGCTGCTGTTTTCAGCATATTATAATGTTGATTTCAAGTTTTATCCGATCACATGGCGTGAGGAAGATCAGGTATCAAATGCAAAATTATTTAATTTGTCATATAATTTGTTTGTCATGGCTTTGCAATATAGGCTTAACAAAAAGAAGTATATAGATTCCTACTGCAAAAAAGATATATATAAGGGAAAGATCATTTTTGATAATACTGCTGGGGGAGAGCAATGAAAAATTTTCATTTAATAATGCCAATGGGCGGCAAGGGACAACGTTTTTTCAATGACGGGTATGTAGCCCCTAAACCATTGATCGAGATACATGACAGACCATTCTTCTATTGGTCCACTATGTCAATACTGAAGTATAATCCAGATTGTGATGTTACTTTTGTTGTGCTGAGAGAACATATAGAGAAGTTCGATATAAAAAATCGTATATTATCGTATTTCCCACAGGCTAGAGTGGAGGTAATACCTGAGGTTCTTGCAGGTGCAGTGCTGACTTGCATGGCAGGTGTAGAAAATATCAATGACGATAGACCAGTCTTGTTTAATGACTGCGATCACATGTTTTGTTGCTCTGAGTTCAATTCTATGGATAAAAAAAGTGCGGCAAAGTATGACGGATTGTTGTTCACGTTCAAATCAGATCTGCCGCAGTTCAGCTATGCTTTGTGTGATGAAAATGGTGTTGTTATTAGAACTCAGGAGAAAGTTGTTATTAGTGATAATGCAATATGCGGAGCATATTATTTCAGAAATAAGGACATTTTTCTTGAAAACGCCAAGAGATATTTGTCGGAGTGCGAATATAGTGAATATTTTATGAGCGGCGTGTATAACAGCATGATAAAGAATAAACTTATATCCGGCGTAGTGGGTACGGATTATCATATATCGTTTGGTACACCTGCTGAGTATCAGGACGCAGTTGACAGACTGGAATTTGGAGAGCTGCTATGAACATTCTTATGTTTTTAGCTGCGCTGGCTGTGATAACTCTTGGACACTTTTTTAGAATTAGGCGTTGGAAAAGTTTTATATCGGTCTATGAAGATTCACATGATTCAGACTTGATGTTTTGCACAGGAATAGGTTATTTGGTGGATAATGTTCTGCCATTTCATGTGGGCGATATTGTCAGAGCAGCGATAATTGGCAAAAAACTAAAAAATGGTGCTGCATTTTCTCTTGCCGTGATAATCATAGATAGGATCTTAGATGTTTTCGTTGTAGCGTTCATTTATGGGACGATTTTTTTTGTCTCAGGGAAAAATCTGATGAATTTTATTTTCTTCACCGTTTTTTCAGCTCTGCTACTGTTTTTTCTTTGGTTGTCGGTTACATTTAGCAAACGTTTTAAAAAGTGTGTGCTTGTATTTTCCTCAATATTTAATACGAAGATCCAGCTTTGCATCTTAGAATTTGTGTGGTCTTTTATCTGTACCATACGCAATACAGTGAAAAAGATCGACAAAACAAAGCTTGTTCTGAGAACACTTTGTATGTGGTCTTGCTACATTTTGTCATATCTGATGTATTCAAATTGCTTAAAAAACACGTCTTTCGTAGATGTTTTCAATAATTTGTTCAGCATAGATTCTTATTCTCCATTTGTTGATTATGTACGTCATGGCTTTTCTCACTATTATTTTATTTTCCTGCTGTTTAATTTCCTCACTTGTGTGTCTATAATAGTGGTCGCATTTTTTGAAAAAATCAAAAAATGCAGCTCTGAGAATAAAGGAGAGCTTATTATACCATATACAAATGAGAACAGCTGTCTTGACTTTTTGAAAATATATTTCTCAGATATTCGTGATAAAAACTATATTGACCGGTTTCTTGAAATAAATAAAGATGTAATTATATTGAGAAACTGTTCAGCAGGTTCAAATGCAACAACTTTGCAATGTATAAAAAGCGGAAGAATGGTGTATCGGAAGTATGCCTTTGGCAGTGACGGTGAAAAATTATTTGAACAGGTAAAGTGGCTTCAAAATAATAAAGATCAGCTGTATGTTACTGAGATCCTAGATGCGTATCAGAAAAATAATGTTTGTTACTATGATATGCCGTATCTTGGTGATTCTATAGGTTTGTTTGATTACATACATTCTATGCCTTTGGAGAGTTCTTGGAGAATAATGGAGAGCGTAGTCAGCGATCTTGAAAGCAATTATTCTAAGAAATATAGTTCCAAGGCTGACGCTGATACAATAAGGCAGTATTATGATAAAAAGATCAGGTCCAACATAGATAAAATAATGAATGCACACGTTTTGAGCGAATTGACAAACTATGAAAAGGTTGTCATCAACGGTGAAACATATGATAATCTGACAATGTTTCTTGACAAATTATACTCCTTTGACTTTTGGAAAGAAATATTTGAAAATGACTATTATTCAGATATCCATGGAGATTTGACAGTAGAAAATATTGTGTGCAATATTAATTATCCCAAAGGGTATTATCTTATTGACCCAAATGGCGGAAATATCCATTCGTCGCCTAACCTTGACTATTCAAAGCTTCTGCAATCGCTTCATGGAAATTATGAGTTCTTTATGCACACTGCAAAGGTCAAAGTTAATAAAAATGAGATATCGTTTAAGATAACAAGAACTACATCGTATGATGTATTGTATAAGAGGCTTGATAAGTATCTAAAAGACACGTTTGATGCCAAGAGAGTCAAAAGCATATATTTTCACGAGATAGTGCATTGGCTGAGATTGATGCCGTATAAAATAAATAATGACAGTGATCGTGCAGCAATGTTTTATGCAGGCCTTGTAATGGTTGTAAATGATATTTTTGAGGAGTTTGATAATATTGACAAAAGGATCGGAATTAAAGCTTGCAATGTTTGACCTAGATGGTACGCTTTTTGATACGAACAAGGCAAATTATCTTTCCTATAAAGAAGCCTGCAGCGGTTTCTGCGATATAAGTGAGAACTTTTTTTACGAGCATTGTATGGGAAAAAACTATAAGACTTTTTTGCCCCTCTTAGGAGTGGATGATAAAGAAAATATAGAATTGATACATAAACGGAAAAGTGATAATTATAAGAGCTTTTTCTCTTTTATACGTCCTAATTTTTCACTTCTGAAGATAGCTGAACTGTTTAAGACAAATGGTATAAAGATCTCAATAATAACAACCGCGTCAAGAAGCAATACTTCAGCGCTTTTGAAGTTTTTCGATTATGATGATTTTTTTGATCTGGTGGTCACACAGGAAATGACAGATAAGACAAAACCTTTTCCTGACGGGTATCTTTATGCCATGAACTATTTCCATTGCACGCCTTATGAAAGCATTATATTTGAAGATTCTGATGTTGGTTTGCAAGCGGCTCTTAAAACACAAACTGCGGTATATAAAATAGTACGCTTTTGAAGGGTGATACAATGAAAAATAAAACCAGAAATTTGATACCTGTGCTTGTAATAGTGTTGTATTCAATATTGTTCTTTGCTGTTATTTTGTCAAAGAATAGAGGTTCCCTTTATGTTGATGATAATATTCTTCAGTGGGGACCTGTTATAAATAAAGCATTTGATAATATTTTCAGCGGTAAGGGCATACCATATTGGAATTTTTATCAGTATAAAGGCATAAACATTTTCAGCAGCGGTTATTATGGCTTGTTGAATCCCTTTATGTATGTTTCCTATGCCATAAGCCATTATCTTTTAAACGGTTTTCTTGAAACGCTAATTGTTTATGAAATAATTATGTATATGCTTGGTAATCTTATGATGTATAAGATACTGAAGTTATTAAATTTGAAGCGTAGTACGATAATAATAGCGATGCTTACATATTCAACCAGCGTGATTTTTTTTCTTTTCAGCTTTTATTATTTTACTTTCAATAATTATTTCTTTATGCCGTTTTTAATATGGACATTTATTCAGACCAACTCCAAAAGGACCCGCTATTTTATTCCTGGCATAGTTTTAGCTTTTTCCCTGTTAATGGGTCATGTTCAATTCAGCTGTTATTATGTAATGGTATACTGTATTTTTCAAGTGGTCGCTTCTGTTCAAAAGAAAAAGTTAAAAGAAATAGTTCCGCTCATGACAAATTTGATGATATTCATAGGCTTGTCAAGCGGGATAATAATTGGGTCTATGAAAGTGTCAGGCGACAGAAGTCTGATACTTTCAGGCAATGAGGGTTTTTTCGCCCTGAACGTAGCTATTTCAAATATTTTCAAGCCTATATGTATAGTTTTATTTAATAATAAGACTATATCATATGGTAATTATATGAACTATATTGGCTTGGGCTTTTTTGCTTGGTTTTGTCTGCTGTATGCTGCATCGGCCATAAAAACGCTATACACAAAAACGGAATGTGGCATACAATTAGCTGTTAGCAAACTAACTTCACATGGCAAGATAAGCAATAAGTCAAGACTGTTATTATATGGTACCCTTTATTTTGCTGCGGTAAGAGCGGCTGTATACTATTTGTTTGAACAATATCATTACTCATCAATAGCAGACGCAGTGATAGTTATTCTTATTGCTATCAGTGTTGTGTGTTTGTTAGTGCGTGACCAGAGATCTGATACCCATTACCTAACATCGCCTAAATTAAGAGCAGGCTGTGTGCTGTTTTTGATACTCCTGTTTCTTGTGCTAAAGCTTGATTTTGTATTATATCTTGCAGCTATAGTATGCTATATTCACTTTTTCATAAAAGGAAAAGGTCAGAACAAATATAATGAGTCAGAAAAACTTATGCACATTTTTCTTTTTGCGGCAGTGTTCTTTGTGATAATGGCAGAGGGAAGTGGTCACGGGATCGCTGATATATTAGGTCATCTGCCTTTTATCAGTGAATTTCGCTTCCTGTATAAATGTTCATTTATTTATGTGCCGCTTATAATAGTGACGGGAGCATATAAGCTAGACAGCATGAAAAAATATTATAAACCAGTAATAATTGCTTCATTGGTAAGCGTCATTTTTTCATTCGTTGCTATACTCTATTTCATGCTCTCAGGAACTCACAATTTCATCAATAATAAGCACTATGATTATTGGGATTATAAGAACATTAAGCCGGAAGTTGAAAGCTTGCTTTATGAAAACCATATAGACAATAATTATAGATTTCTCACGATAGGAAAGATCTATAAAGATAATATGACGTATTCTAATAATCCTGTTGAATATAGTTCTAAGATATGTTTTTATGGCTTTACAAAAAATATTTGCACCGAGTATGGCTTGTTTTCCTTAAATGGTTATGATAATATATTTTCCAAAAAAGGCTTTGATCAGAGCAATGCAATAATGAAGGATATATCCACAGAGGGTATGATGTGCAATATGGTAGCATCACCATTAAGTTATCTGCAATATATGAAAGACCCCGAATGGATAAATAAGTTTGAAGATCAGATGATATCAAACGGAGTAAAATATGTTCTGGTCGATAAAAATAGTCCGAAAGCTATTGAAGCATTCACCAAAGTCATTGAAAAATGCCCTAAATTGACAATATCAAGTGTGCGTGATTGGACACATGGTATGGAGCTTATAGAAATAGACGGAGTTTCTCCTATCTGTTCCTATGGGGATAATATTGAAATTCCGATAAAAGCAGATTTGGATACGCTAAATTTTGATACTGACTTTGCTAAGGATACCGAGATAGTTGTATCAATGACTTACGTTGATAATTACAAATTGACATTATATCAAGACGGAAGATCAGTAGGAGATGCTGAACTGTCAGAAACCTCAGATGGCTATATTTCAGCAGTTATACCTAAGGGTAATTATACAGTGCAATTAAGCTATGAAAACAAGGAAATGGATATAACAGTGCTCATTGCCATATTCACAACAATAATTACATCGGTAGCAACCATTTATTTGTTTTTGGATAAAAGCCACAAGACAATTAGCACTTGATTTGTATATATCGCTTCGACTGTCACAACTTGTTGCTGACTTCCCGTGGGCAGTCAGCGACAAGTTCGTGGATATCTTGTGCGGTTCAATAGTGGCAAGAGCGCGGTTTTGTAACCGTTAAAGTGCGGTTTTAAGTCAGTGCAGTTGCGGTTCTGTGGGCGGTATATACATTTTTCTACCCGAAATAAACCCCATAATACCTGCAAGCCTTTATCATAAAATCCTCGCTCACATCAAAATGCTGTGCAAGCAGATAAATGCTGTCCAGATTTTTCTTTATGGCTTTGATAAGCTCGCTTTTCGGTATCAGATTTTCTATCGCCCATTTGTCTGCACGGTATTCATGCTGTGAGATGTTGTCTGCCGTGGCGTATCTGTTGTAAAACGCGCCCTTTACGCAGTGACCTATCTCGTGAGCAGTGCGCTCTTTCAAAAGCCTTGCAGGCGTCTGGCTGTCTATGCCGATCGCACAGCCACCTGCGCCAAAAAGCGATATCGCCCCGCACTTTGGACAATCAATAAAATCTATAGTTATGTTCTCTCTACTGCAAATATCATACAATTCCTGTATGTTCGTCATCTCTCACTTTTCACCAGCCTTTCTGCGCTTTGCTTCCTCTCTGAGCATGACCATTTCTGCATACTGCTTGACCTCGTCAAACATTTCGTCCGTCACTCCAAGCGTGCCGTTGAATAATGCATATTTCAGCTTCGTGTCAAAATCTTCTTCCCTGCCAGATATAAGATATTGTACGCTCACTCCAAATCTGTTCGCTATCTTTGTAGAATTCTCTGCGGACAGTCGTTCCGTCCTGCCTTTGCTCAGCTCAGATAAACAGCTTCTCGTTATAGACAGCTCCTTGCACATCTGCGATACCGTAATATGGTTCTCCTCGCATAGTTCTTTTATCCTTTTGTACATTTCGGTCATATTTTCTTCCTCCAATTGTGATCATTTCACAAAAATACAGAAGTCTGTATCAAATTTGCTGATAGATATTGACTTTTGCAGAAATCCGTAGTATACTGTATGTATCGTTAGTACAGATATCTGCATAAAATCTGGCTTTGATATAATTATAATACATTTTCCTGTAAAAGTCAAGAGGATAAACCGCCCCCCCTTTTTTGACATCTCCGCCCCGAGAGATATACAGAAAACGGTTATCTGAAATGTCATTGCTTTATTTTATTTACAGTATATCATACTAACTGTCCAAATGTCTGTACAAAAAGGCGAAAGGAGAAAAATGTACGATAATATAGATTATTCCGTAGAGGTAAATTCCATAAAAAGGCTTGCACCCTCGGCGAGCCGATATAATTTCAGAAGCGGTGGAAGCAGAGTTAATACAGCCGCACTGCGAAAGCTTTCACAGTATCGCAAACTAAGGTGGCAGGAGTGGAAGCTTAAAGAAGATATCTGCGAAATGTCCTCACAGCTTGCCGCAGTGGGGGAGCATTGCGGCAGGGTAGCCCACAGAGGGAAAAAACTTACTGACTTGTGGCTTGACCTTGCA
>OJMJ01000642.1_pt1 | contig 16747 bp, 8 predicted proteins | sample 1597181 | NCBI WGS metagenome assembly OJMJ01 (sample SAMEA2452126, study PRJEB22498) | human gut metagenome | biome: human feces; feature: human gut; material: feces | place: Australia | collected 2012
AAAGCGATATAGCTCTGCCGTTTTCAAGCTCGACTTCAAGTCGGATACGGCGGAGCTTTTTGTCGCCATTTTCCTCGATATACTTAAAAAGCTCCCTGCCCAGACCTTTTGAGCGGTATTCCTCCAGCACAAAAAGCTCGTCTATCCATATAGTAATACCGCCTGCTTCAACTGAATATGTTTTCATTGTAACACAGTAGCCAACATTATTGCCGTCACAAACGAGCATATAACCCTGCACATACACGTCAGACCTCATCATTTCATCGAAGCCCTGCTCAAAATGTTCTCTTGGAACAGGCTTGTCCACCGCAGAAGAATTATAGAACTCAGTGGAAAATCTGATGTAATCTTCCCTGTCCTCAGGCACAAATTTTCTTATCATTTTTATCTCTCCGTTTCTTTAGTATTAGCTTATTATAGCATTTTAATTGTCATAAGTCAAATGCACAATTTTTGTTGCAAATGCTCACATTATGTGATATAATTATTTTGGATAGTTTTAATCATATTTGCGAGGATAAATAATGAAATATACTTTTGATTGCGACCGCTGGGGAAGCAGTTTTTCAGTGCCGTCTAAAGTGGTCGATAAATACATAAAATTAAGTGATGGCGACTTTGTAAAGGTACTTCTCTGCATACTCTGTTCAACGGAACGTGAATGCGACAGTGCAAAACTTGCGGAAAAGTCAGGACTTCCTGAGAACACTGTCATTGACGCTGTGACACACTGGGTATCGCTAGGAGTCATCACCACAGAACGCAGTGATACGGCAAAGCCTGCACAGATCAAAGCCGTTTCTACACCTGTTTCAGAGCCTGAAACAAAGACCGAGCCTGTTTCAAAAGTTGAGGCAGTTGCCCCGAAACGTCAGAGCGTTTCAAACAAGCTGTGCATAAGATACAAAAATTCTGAGATATTGGAAAAACAGCAAAAGGACCCTAACCTTGCACATCTCTTTGACGAGATACAAACCGTTTTACAACGCACTATCAATGGAACTGAGCAAGGGGAACTTCTTGCTCTTTATGAATATTACCGATTTGATGCTGCATCTATTCTCTTAGCCGCAGAATACTGTGTGTCACTTGAAAAGCACAACGTGTCTTACCTAGTGACAGTAATGCGTGGGTGGTTTGAACAAGACATCTGTACTTATCAACAAATTGAACAAGAAATAATCAGGCTTTCCAACATAAAAAAGTATGAATTCAAGATACTGAAAATTTTCGGACAGACCGCAAAGCCGTCAAAGCAGCAGCTTGAGTTTATAGAAAAGTGGCGAACAATGGGCTTCACTGTTGAAATGCTGGAGATAGCCTATAACAAGTGCGTTGACAATACCAACAAACTGAATTACAAATATATAGACACTATACTGTCAAACTGGGCCGGCAAGAGCATCACTACCCCTGAACAGGTCACACACGAGGACGAAAAGTACCACACCTCCAAGAAAAATAAGAATACTAATAAGAATACAAATAAGCAAACTTCCTATGATCTTGATGATTTTGAAAAATTCGCAATGAATTTTGATCTTGAAAAATCAGGAAAGCTATGATAAGGAGTAGAAAATGAAATATTCAATAACCGCATATGACAAGGCTGAAAATGAACTTAAAAGACGGCGTGAAGCTGTCATGAACGAGCATGAGGTTCACGCTCAGGAGATAGCACAGCGACTTCCTGAAATAGAGGTTCTTACAAGATCACTAAAAGCAAATAACTGTGAACTCATGAAGGGCATAGTAGGCAAAAATGCTCATGGAAGAGAATATATACAAAAAATGCGTCAAAACAATGCCAATACTAAACGTGCCATTAAAGGGCTGCTTAAAATGGGAGGTTATCCTGAGGACTACCTTGATTATCACTATTACTGTCCTAAATGCTGTGATTATGGCTATCGTGACGGAGTGAAGTGCAAGTGCTTCACCGACTTGCTGAAAAAATACACCACTGAGGAGCTTAACGAGAATTGCAGTATCCAGCTTCACGATTTCTCTGAGTTCAGAATAGAATTTTATCCTGAAAGCGACGGTAATGGAATGTCACCGAGAGAGAAAATGAGAACGGTGTATTCAAACTGCCGTGCATATGCTGACAAATTTCATGAAAACTCTCCATCACTGTTTTTCATTGGCAAAACAGGTCTTGGCAAGACTTTTCTTTCAGCCTGCATTGCAAATGAACTTATACAAAAGGGCTACAGTGTCATTTTCGCCTCTCTGCTTAAGCTTCTCAGACAGATAGAGGACGAGCATTTCGGCAGAGCTACAGGTCAGACACTTGACATCATAGAGAATGCCGACCTTGTTATCCTTGACGACCTCGGCTCAGAATTTCAAACGAGCTTTACAGATTCCGTGATCTATGAAATAATCAACGAGCGTATCAACCTTGGCAGGCCAACGATAATCTCTACCAATCTCACCAATGAAGAATACAATGCAAAATATAATGAGCGTATAGTTTCGAGGCTCACAGGCTGTTTCATGCCTATTATGTTTGTGGGAAACGATATTAGACACGTAAAGCTGAAAAATAATCTTTAAGGGGTAAAAAATGAAAAAAATTAGGGGAACTTTTCTTTCTATACCGGTGCTTCTGCTAGCAAACGCACCTGCACTGTGGAAACTTATTGACATAAATTCTCTGCTCAAAACGCTTATCATCATACTTTTGGCACTATACACCTTGGTTTTCATGTTCAAATCACATGGACGCAAAGGTTCTCATGGAAAAATCCGACGGCTTGATTCCGGAGCGTTTGTACTTGGTTGCGGTGTTTTGCAAAGCGTTATACAGCTTATAATAGTGATAGTGCTTTTCTTTACAAAGCTGAATGGCTGGCGGCTTCTTGCAAACGCACTTTGCGCTTATGCTATAACAACGCTTTTGTGTCTGAGCGGCATCATAAGGATAGCTATTTCTGCACGTCAGATAAAAATATCGTGGTATATTCTTTTGCTGTTTACATGGTACATACCTCTTGTGAACTGCATCGTGTTCAGAAAATTCTACAAGGCAGCGAGAAGTGAATACTACTTCGAGCAGGCAAAGCTTGACCTTGACGCTGCACGAAAAGAGAACGAGATATGCAAGACAAAGTATCCTATACTTATGGTGCATGGCATATTCTTCCGTGATTGGCAGGTAATAAACTATTGGGGCAGGGTACCTAATGAGCTTATTAGAAATGGCGCAGAGGTCTATTACGGCAAGCAACAGTCCGCCAACAAAGTATCCGTCAGTGCCACTGAGGTAGCTGAAAGGATAAAAGAAGTCATTGCAGAAACCGGTGCAGAAAAGGTCAACATAATCGCACACTCAAAGGGCGGGCTTGACTCGAGATACGCTATCTCTCACCTCGGCATGGACAAATATGTGGCAACTCTTACCACCATAAACACGCCACACTATGGCTGTAAATTCGTTGATATGCTTCTTGGAAAGATTCCTGAGAGCATACAGAGCTTTGTTGATAGAAAATACAACAAGCTTTTCACTGCTCTGGGTGACAAAGACCCAAGCTTTTTAGATGGCGTTTATGACCTGACTTACAAAAACTGCTCTGAGCTTAACGCAAGCACCCCTGACAGCCAGTTGGTTTCCTACCGCTCCGTGATGAGCAAAATGAACAGCATACGTTCCGCTGGCTTTCCGCTGAATTTCGGCTATCTGCTCAACAAGCCTTACGGCAAAGGCAATGACGGGCTAGTAACGGTTGAGTCGGGGCTTTATGGTGAAAACTCCAAGATGATAGAACACAAGGGCAAGCGTGGCATTTCTCATGGCGATGTTATCGACCTTTTCAGGGAGAACATCAAGGATTTTGACGTGAGAGAATTTTATGTAGATATAGTAAAAGAACTTAAAGAACAAGGCTTCTGATAAAAAAAACACCCGTATCGCACATGATACGGGTGTTTTGCTATTTTCTGGGGCAAATTAAATATTTCATTCTGAAACGCTGTCTGCCCTTGATAGTTTTGCGATTGAAGTTTGCTATCTTCGCATTAAACGCAGACATCATTCTAAACTCATGTGGTGGAAGCTCCTCCTCACCATAAAACCGACAGTCTGACAGACTATCGGTCAAAACTCAGCTATCTATTTTTGTCACATTGTCATAAACTATCTTATATTTTTCGCAGACCTTTTCATAATCCTGCTCATAGCCTGACAGCTCACCGTCCCTAAGATCCTCTGTAAGGTCATAGCTCGCCTTGTAAAGCTCATCAAAACCAAGATTGCTGCAAATGCCTTTGAGGGTGTGAGCCATACGGAAAGCTTCCTTGGCGTTTTTCTCCTCTAAAGCCTTGCACATATCCTGAAAAGTTGTATCATCAGCAAATCTTTTTGCAAACTTTGTTATCATTTTCTCACTGCCGAAACGTACCAGAACGTTGTCATAACTTTCGCCAATGCTTTCATAAAATTCTCTAGTAGTCATCAGGACACTCCTTACAAATCATATCATCTCTTATTCTACGCCCTTTGCAAGCTCGTTCTGAATATCTTTAAGACATTCGACAAGCACAGGGTTGAATGTGCCGCACTCTCCGTTAAGTATCAATGCCATAGCCTTTTCATGAGAATACGCCTTTTTGTAAACTCGCTCGCTGACAAGTGCGTCATAAACGTCGGCGACAGAAACTATCTGAGCCGATATTGGTATCTCGTCGCCTTTTAGTCCGTCAGGATAGCCCCTGCCGTCATAACGCTCATGGTGCCACCTGCATATGTCATGGGCTATCTTCAAGAGTGGCTCGTCACGGAACTGCTCAAGACTTTCAAGCATATTCGCTCCGATAGCGGAGTGAGTTTTCATTATCTCAAACTCCTCTTTTGTTAGCCTGCCGGGCTTATTGAGTATCTTATCGTCAATGCCTATCTTGCCAATATCATGGAGTGCCGCAGCCATTGGTATGAGAAGCTGCTCAGTGCCGCTGACAGTATACTTGTTTGTGCGCATAGGAAGCCTATCTAAAAGCAGCTCCGTTATGCGCTTTATGTTCACCACATGGCTTCCACTCTCGCCGTTTCTGAACTCTACTATCTGGCTGAGTATGCTTATCATCATACGGTTGTTTTTATCTTTTTCGTACATCTGGTCGCTGACAAGGGAAATAAGTCTGCGCTGTTTTGCATAAAGCTTAATGGTATTGAACACACGCTGATACACAACGCGTGAATCAAATGGTCTGCTGATATAATCAGAAACGCCAAACTCATATGCTTTTCTTATAGAGGACGCAGAATCCTCGCTTGATATCATTATAACAGGGATATCATCTATCCAATGATGTTCCGCCATATAGTCAAGGACTTCAAATCCGTCCATTTCGGGCATGATTATATCTAAAAGCACAAGTGAGATTCCAGTGCCATACTGACTAAGCAGGTCAATACACTCCTCGCCGCTTGCCGCCTCATGTATGATATATTCATCGCCAAGCATTTCAGAGAGTATCTCTCTGTTTATATTTGAATCGTCAACAATAAGTATCTCCTGCTTTTGAGGCTCACCGACAACACTTTCGTGACCATCTGTGACAACTGTATCTTTCTTTGTCTTTGCCTGATACATAAGCTTATCAGCCTTGCTGACAGCTTCGTCAAGGCTATTGCCATCAGAGAAAACGCCGCCGACACTTGCTGACAGACGTATATTTGAATACCCTGGCACAGTTGCCGCATGGATATTTCGTTTTATCTTCCTGAGCTTATGGGCAAAATCGTCCTCCTGAATATCGGGCATGACAAGCAAAAACTCGTCGCCACCATAACGCACAAGCACATCAGATTTTCTAATACAGCGCCTTATAACATCAACCACTGTCACAAGCACCATATCTCCTGCGTCATGACCGCATGTATCATTATAAACCTTGAAGTCGTCAAGATCTATCATCGCAACGCCCGCAGGCACATGTGACTTTTTAAGCTTATCTTCAAAATATCTCCTGTTGCTCGCACCTGTCAATGCATCAGTATACATTGCCTTATGATATTTTGACAGCTTATTCATTATCTTTTCTCTGTCCTGAACACCCAGCAGAGAGTCCTCATCAAGCTTTTTGATAAGCTCCATAACATACGGCTCTCCGTCAACCTGAACATACTTTGAAAAGACCTGATAAATGTCAGTTCCCATAAATTCAAGCTTAGTTCTCGGCTTTTTATCAATAAAAGTTTTTAAGGATATACAGTTTTCACAAGGCTCGTCCACTTTCCAAAAAGAAAAACACTGACATGGATTTTCAACGCAGCCGCTCACTCCATGATGACCGTCCGCCTTCAGAAGCCTGACAAAATCAAAAGTTTTCCTGAGAACGTCAATTTCCTTTTCTATCTCCGAAGAGGTAGAACTCAGTTGGCTTTCGCTGTTATCATCGCAGGTCCATAATTTGTACACGTCCATATTCACGTTCTCCTTACGCTTAGTGTAGACTTATTGTTGCTTTTTTTACTTTTTTCGACATTATTAACTGATTTATTATACCACACCTCAATCGCATTGTCAACCGAACGATACAAATTATAATATTATTCATAATATTAACACATTCATATTTTAAGCGACTTTGCTCTAGTTTTTCATATATTTATCGTCATTCATAAAGTAAATACGGCACTCCACCTTAGCTTCCTCACTGAGCGAAAGCATTTTTCTGAGTATCTTTTCGTAGAAATCAAGCTGTGAACGATATGTCTTTAAAATTCTCTCCTCAAAAAGCTTTCTGTCGGCTTCTTCCTGTATGTTGGTCTTATAGTCGATTATGATAAAGCTTTTGTCTTCCATTTTAAGCACAAGATCCATAACTCCGTTGCTGTATTCATTGCCGTCCATACTGTAGAATGGAAGCTCTGTATACACTGCCTGCGCAGTTTTGAGCAATTTTTCGATATCCTTATCTTTCAAAAAGCGGTGAAGCTGATAGTTGATATAGTCCTTATAAAAGCTCTCAGAATCCTGCGAACTGCACTCGTCCTCAAAGTCAAGATACGCTCTGATGACAATCTTACTCACAAGCTCTTTTTGCTGTGAAGTTTCGTTATACGGAAACAGCTTTTCACGCATATTCACCGCAAGCTCAAAGGCACGATGTACCATATGACCGATATCTCTGCCCTTTGGACGTTCATAAGATATTTTCTCCACCCCGCTTGGTATAGTGACCTTTTTGCCGTCCTCAAGGTGGCTCGGAGTGATTTTGCTAACATATTTCTCACTGAGCTTTTTAACGTTTTCATCAAAAGCATTTCGGCTGTTGTTCACCTCGTCGAATATATCCTTGACGTTTATCTGCGCCGCCTGCACAGCACTTTGCGCTGTGACATTGTTTATCTGCGGCAGTTCTCTGCCTATTTTGCTCATTGTAAGTTTGTCGATCACAGGTTTTTTCCGTTCAAAAGTATACACAAATATAAAAGCCTGCTTTGCTCTTGTGGCCGCAACATATTCAAGCCTGAGCTGTTCGCCAAAATATTTATCCTCTGCCTGCTTCCTCTCATTAGGATAGAATGTCAGATAGTCCATATATGAATAATCGCTTGTTTTCAAAGGTACATAGACCTGTCTTTTAGCCACAAGGTCGGTGTACTTTCCACCGCTGAATTTATGATTTTTAGCCTCCGCCATAATAACGATATTTCCCTCAAGACCCTTTGCCTTGTGAAGATTCATGAGCCTTACGCAGTTCTGCTCACTGCTGTCAAGGATAAGCTCTTTTTCTTTCAGCACAGAAAGCTCGTTTTTCATCATGTCCATAAGCTCATCGCTTCCTGCAAAATCCTGCTTTTCCCACTTTTCAATAAGATAGATAAGATTTGAAAGCTCATATTCTCTGTTGCTGGTATTATCAAAAAGAAGCTCAGGAAAATCAAGTATCTTATAAAGCTTCGCTATAGGCTCATTAACAGTATCGGCAGACGCCTTTACTGCAACAAGCGTGGCGTCATTGCTTTCACAGTTTTGTTCATAATCGTCTACGTCAATTTCAGCGTCTTCAAAATCGATGCTGTCAGGCCTACATCTCCAAAGGATAGAATAAGCCTTTTCCTTTGCGGTAGGGCTGTAGCTTTCAAAAACGAACTCTGCAAGAGCAATAAATCTTTTCAGCACCAGACTGTTTTTCTGAGGACGTTTGCCCCACATTGTGTATGGTATGCCACGATCTGTCAAGACCATTGAATAAAACTCCATTTGAGTTGTGTTCCAAAGAAGCAGAAGAAAATCACTGTATTTTATAAGTCTTTCCACACCCTTGTCGAATATCTTTCCACCGTTCACAAGGTCTGAAATTATCTTAGCCACACTTTCAGCACCCGGATCTTTGACAAAATATGCCCCTCTGATAACGTCATCGGAAACAGCCGCAGGCTTATCAGCCTTTGATATCATATCGCTGTATGTCATACCATATTTGCCGTTTATTTCAGGCTGAAACTTTTCATTTACCCAAGCTATAAGCTGCTCATCAGAGCGGAAGTTGTAATCAAGTGAGAAAAACTCGCAGTTTTTCTCGTTATTGTTCTGGAATTTGGCTTTCATTTTGTTATAAAGCCTGATATCGGCGTCACGGAAACCGTAGATAGACTGTTTAGGGTCGCCCACCGCAAACAGCGCACCATCACGGAGCGGGCATTGCCATATATCACCGCCTGCTATAAGCTTGCTGTCATCTGCACAAAGATACAGCAGAAGTTCAGTCTGCATAACATCAGTGTCCTGAAACTCGTCTATATAAATGCAGGAATACTTGTCTTTGAAAAAAGCCCTTGCCTCACTGCTGTTTTTGAGAAGCTCGTGAGTGTGATACAAAAGCCCGTCATTTGAAACGCTCTCCCCGTCTTCACTCTCCTGATAAGCCTTTACAGCCTGCTCTATATACGTTGCCGTCTTGTTGAGGGCATACAGTGCATTTTCTTTCTTTACATTATCAAACCCACTTGGGCTGAAAATAGCCATGTTCTCATTGCTCTTTGGATGATCTTTCTTAATTTTAGTCTTATTAAAAGGCTCAAGGAACTTTTTGCAAGCTTTAAGATTAGCGCAAACTTTTACATAATTATACTTTGGGTCATAGACATTCATATTATCAGGAAATAACTTTGTCACATCACCAACAAGAAAACCTGCTATATCTTCGTATTTTCCACCCAAAGCACCATTATAGAATGCACGCACAAGACTATCCCTATAGTTACACATTTCTTTATAGGCAAGCTTATTTATGGTGTCAAATGTCACACTGTCATAGCTTTTATCCCTAACAAACTCAACATCTCTGTATTCAGCACACTCAAGAAATGTTTCCATAAGAAAGTTTTTCACACGGCTGTCTCTGAGCTTATATTGATTGCTGTTCAGAAAGCCGAAATCTTCTATGTTCGCACCATTTGTGCGGTAATATCTCTCGAAAAAGTCAGCCTGTGCCTGCTTTGTTTCACCATCCTCGGCAAGTTTTAATCCCAAATGCAGGTCAGCTTCAAAAGGCTGTTCTGACAGCATACTCAAACAAAAGCTGTGTATAGTGCTTATCTTCATGCGCTGTAAATTCATAACAGCGTTCTCATACAGCTTCTTTTCCTCACCGCTGCATTTTGCGATATTCTCCGTAAGCCCTGCCTGTATCCTCTCATAAAGCTCGTTTGCAGCAGCGTTGGTGAAAGTTATAAGCACTATCTTTTCAACAGGTATACCTGCGCCTATCTGACCTATAACACGCTGTATTATAAGCCTTGTTTTGCCTGCACCTGCGCCTGCTTCAACAAGGATATTCTTATCATAACTGTCTTTGTCTATTATATAGCTTCTTATCTGTTCTTCACTCATTCTGTTGCACCCCCTGAGCAAACTTCTTCATAAGCAGGACAAAACGTGCATGGAGTAATTTTATCATTCTTATTCACAATACACTTTTTAAAGCCCTCTTCTAATATTTTATCAAATGCTGTTGTTATCATGTTTTCGATTCCAGAATTATTCTTATTGTTAACTACATGGCAATTCCCTTTTTCAAGAATGAAAACATAATCTGCGGAAACGATATCACTTTCGCTCACTTCGCCCACAGGCGTAAGACCTTTTTCAAGCGCAAGGGCATAAATATGATCCTGTGGGTCTTCTGGAAGCTTCTCCCTGAATTTTTTGATATCCTCCGTCTTGTAGTCAACTATCTGATATGACACATTTGTGCCGTCTATTATCCTGTCAAGGCGGTCTATCCTGCCCCTTATTGTGACATTATATTTGCCTATTTTCACATCGCCGACAAATGGATACTCGACCTCAATGATCTCACGTTTGCCTGAGTGTATATCGCCGTGCAGTTCGTCAAGATATGCCTTGACACAGGTGTAATATTCATTTCTCTCCCTCTGCGCAACAGTCATATCCACAGGGGGATAGTTACGGAGATAGTTTTTAGAAACGCTCTCGAATATCTCATCAAGCATCGCCTTGTCAACAGTTTCAGACATCTCAGCCGCACTTTTGCCTTTAAGCACAACCTTGGCATAATTCTCCATTATCTCATGTATATACATTCCCTTGACATTGCCTTTGAGCCATGCACTGCGGTCTATATCCACCTCCTGCGGCTTTTCAACATGGGCGATACGCTCATAGAAAAACCTCAGCGGACACTGAAGCATAGTCGAAAGGCTTGTGGCAGAAATGATAAAATGTTTATTTTCGCACATTTCACGCAATATATCTATACGGCTTTCTCTTTGCTTATCAAGATACTCCGTAAGGCTTTCGCTTTGCTTCGCACCGTCATCATGAAGCCCGATTTTTTCTGCTTTGTTAAGAAAAGCACTGTTCAATGATATCTCAGAAAGCACGCTCACCTTGCGTCTGTCAGAAAGATAATCATACACTTCTATTTTATTTACATCAATGCCCTTTTCAGCCGCAATAACAGTATACACTGCCGACGGGCTTTGCGCTCTTATTTCTACGGTATCATAAACACTACAGCTTACAACAAGGTTTGCTCTCTCAGCCATGAGAACAGTTCTCACAAGGTCAGTGAGCTTTCTGCGCTCGATAGCGTCAGAACAATGGTCACGGTTGCCGAAAAGCTGTTCTCTCTCCTTATCGTTCAGAACAGGCGACTCGTCCTGCATGACAGGAAATCTTCCTGTTGTCAGACCAAGAACATATATGTTTTTCATGAAAAGCGCAGAATACTGCCCCATAAGACAGCAGGTAACAGCGCCTTTTGATGCAGGCAAAGAATACCTTGCGTTCTCTGCAATGTCGGTGATCTCAGTCATTGCTTCCTGCAAGCTAAGACTCTTGTCATAGTCTGCATAAAATCTGTATCTTCCTATCAAAGCGTCCTTTACGCTTGATATGGAACTTCTCTGCTCAGCGTTTGTACCTTTCACATAATTTTGTACCAAGCCCAGCACGCCACCGTAAAACTCTTTTGCACTGACATTCTCTTTTTTAAAGACCTCATTAAAATCCTTGAACATCTTACTATCCCTTGTGCTATACCATTCAATGCCCCAGCCGTTTCCAGAATTCTGTGTTTCAAGGAATATCCTGCCCTTGCTTTTGGTCTTGCCGTCCTCTATTTCTTTCTCATAATGAAAAACAGGAGAGAGCATCACATCTTTGAAAAGGTCAAATCTATAGTCATTTTTGCACCATTTGAGCATTGCCCTGAAAAATGCAACAACGTCACTGTGTCTGCATGAAATACCCTCAGGAAATTCCACAGGGACTTTGTATTGATCGCACATATTCAAGAGCAAGTCCATATACTCATCATCTGGACACAGCACAGCGGTATCGCAAAGCTCGTAACCACTGTTCACGATATGTTGAACAGTTCTCTCCACCTCATTTGTTACGCCATAATTTCTCCAAAGCTGCGCCTTTTGTGCTAATTTTCTCAGACCATTCTGATACTGCTCATCGCTCATATCAGCCATGTTATCTATCACCGCAGGATCAGGCAAAAGCCCTATATACTCCGCTGTCAGCTTGTCAGCTTCTATTTCTTTGTCATATGCAAAATGAACGCTGTTCACGTCTGCCTTATCAGCCTTTATAAGACCGCTGGCAATGCTTATGAGCTTTGCACTGTCATATAGTTTGCTGTCTAAAAGCTTATTTTCATACGCTTGAAAGATCGCACTCAGCGTGTTGATACGTCTGCTGTCCAAGGACAATGAATCAGGGCGTATACAGTTCATTCTAAGCTCTGATATTGTCTTGAATATCTCCATGCAGGCATTATGGTCGTCGCTTTTGAAATAGCTTATACCGCTTTCATCAATAATACGTCTTACTATCTCACAGCCCTCAGCATTTGACAGTGTTATTATCCTGCTGTCCATATACTCGGCACTGGTTTCGATAATATGCTTTGCATGATCTGCGACTGTGTATCTTTCAAGCCTTATAACAATATTTTCACCGCTTGCGTTCTCCAACATTCTCTCGGCGTTAAGATAATCATTACATATGTAAACCTTTTCAGTCAAAGGGTCTGCTTCATTACAGTATTTGAGCCACTCTATAAAAGTCATTACGCTTTCTCCCCTAACATAAATTATCATAATAACATTTTACCATAGCAGAAAAATCTTGTCAATCTACAATTAGCGTGTTTGTATACTTTTTTGAAACATAATATTAAAGAAAATTTATTGACAAAATCATACCGCTATGTTAAAATATACTTTGTAAAACTTGCGTGGATTTTTCCTGACAGTATGTCACTTTTCGCCACACAGCAAACAGGCTGTGCGGCTTTTTTTCTGCCCACAGACAAAGGAGTGTAAAAAAATAAATGAACAGTGATTTCATGAAAACAAGACCGATCTTCCCTCTTCTGCTTTCAATGTCCCTGCCAATGGTGATATCAATGCTTGTAAACTCTCTTTACAACATCATCGACAGCTTTTTCGTGGCAAAGATAAGCGAGGACGCAATGACATCGCTTTCACTGGTGTTCCCTGTGCAGAATTTTATAAGTGCCACTGCTATCGGCTTTGGTATCGGCATCAATGCGGTCATTGCCATATATCTTGGTGCAGGCAGAAAGGAAAAGGCTGATATTGCCGCAACTCAGGGGCTTGCCCTTTCGGCGGTGCACGGCATTGTCCTCATGATAGTCTGCATACTCATAATGCCTGCATTTCTATCTATGTTCACAAGTAATAAAAACGTTGTAGATCTTGGCGTGCAGTATTGCAACATTGTATTTACATTCTCTCCTGCATTAATGCTTGCCATTGCATTTGAGAAGATATTCCAATCTGTCGGCAGAATGAAGATATCAATGTTCAGTATGCTCTGCGGCTGTATTGCAAACATAATCCTTGACCCTCTGCTTATTTTTGGCGTTGGATTTTTCCCTGAAATGGGTATAAGGGGTGCTGCACTCGCCACCGGTATCGGTCAGGTGCTGACCCTTGTCATATACATAATGGCATATCTTCGCTGTGAGCTTCCTGTTAAGCTTTCCGCAAAACACAAGCGTCCCGACGGCATGATAATCGCAAAGATGTACTCCATAGGCATTCCTGCAACACTTAATCTTGCTCTGCCGTCACTTCTCATATCCGCTCTCAACGGCATACTTGCGGCATATTCACAAAGCTATGTGCTTGTTCTTGGAATTTACTACAAGCTCCAGACCTTTCTTTATCTACCCGCAAACGGTGTTATTCAGGGGATGCGACCGGTTATCAGTTTTAACTACGGAGCAGGCGAGAGGGAGCGTGTGAAGAAAATTTACCGCATTGTTCTTTACATGACAGGTGTGATATTGGCGGCAGGAACTATCATATGCGCACTTTTCCCAGCCAAGCTCATAGGGCTTTTCACGGAAAACACTGACACTATCGCCATAGGCAAAACAGCACTTCGCCTTATCTGTATCGGCTTTGTTATCTCCGCAGTATCCGTCACCTCATCAGGTGCGCTGGAGGGGCTTGGCATGGGCATTCCGTCGCTTATGATATCTCTGTGCAGATTTATTGCGATAATACTGCCACTTGCGTTCTTCCTCTGCAAGCTCACGGGACCAACAGGCGTATGGAACGCATTCTGGATAACAGAATTCGTCACCGCTTTGATATCTGTATTTATCTACAGATTTTCAGTTTCAAGGCAAAAAGATTTAAAATAAACACCGTTGCCATTCCACGATTACCATTTATTTCTGTTTAACAACTTGTAATTTGCAAAAAAGCGTTGACATTTTGCAAAAAAAGTGTTATAATATATCTTGCATGCCGCTGTGGTGGAATAGGCAGACACAAGGGACTTAAAATCCCTCGGAGTAAAATCCGTACCGGTTCAAGTCCGGTTAGCGGCACCAGAAATCATCGTAAAATTGGGCTTTTTTAAAGTCCGATTTTATTTTTTTGTCCGTTTATCTACCAGTCAGTCACATTTCTTTTATTTCTTCATGTCATCAGCCGTATTAGGGCTTCCTACACTCTTGCTTTCCGCAATAGAATTGCAACTTGATAATTGAATATTTTCGTAAAATAGAGGATTTGACGAAATTCGACAGAGCAAAGCTTAAAAAAGATCGTAAAATAGTCATTTATCGTTATATGAATAACGTAATTTTGCCATCAAAAGCACATCATGATGAATCATAAAATAACAAAATAAAAAAAGCTCTTAGATCGTTCCTGTGATCTAAGAGCTTTTCTGCTATTGCAAAAAAATTGACGGCACTCACACGAGTACCGCCAGTTATCCTATTCTTCTTCCTTTTTGATCTTGAAAATAAGCCTCATTAAACCTGATATGACCTTTGGACTTTTTACAACTACAACTTTCATAAGTATTACCTCCCGAATAGTTATAGTTTATATTATTCAAAAATCAAAAATCGGTTACCATTTTTGACTGTACTGACAGCAGATACCCACTTTTGAATGATATCTCAGCGTATTTTCTATCCTGCCCATCAAAGCCTTTCACTACGTTTGATATGCCAAGTGGGAAAGCATTGGTCAGCAGACAGTCCTCTACTTCATATTTCGCACCCTTTATGGTCAGACCCTCTACTTTATCGGTATATGCCACCAGTGAGAACGAAAAGCCCTCACGGTCATATATCCTGTAACTGCCTGCACGATAAAGCCGAATTATCTCTCTGTCAGCGGCTATCATTCCTTCACCGCCACAAGATAAAATATATCCCAGAGATTGGATATTTCCAAGTAAGTGGTCTACTCGTCCGCCTGTTGCACCAAATATGAGAAAATCATCACAACCCGACTCAAAGCCCTGCTTTATGGCAAGCATAAGGTCAGTATCGTCCTTTTCTGAGGGGAAGATCTCGATATTATCAAAAACAGGTTTTTCAGCGGAATCAAAGTCGCCCATAATAATATCCGACTTTACGCCCACTGCCTGTGCAAGCTTATAGCCCTTGTCAGCGGATATCACAAGAGAATCGTCGATAAAAGGCTTATATTCTGCCACACACTGAGCCGACACCGCTTCACCGCCTGAAAAGATAGTGCATTTCTTAGTCATTTTTATATTCCCACTCCTTAAGCTGCTTTGCCTGCTCATACATTTCCACATAGCTTTCATGCCTTGACTTTGCAATCTCGCCATTTTTTACCGCCTCTATGACCGCACAGCCATTTTCCTTTGTGTGGCTGCAATCAGGGAATCTGCACTTGCCCTCGTATTTCTGAAACTCAGGAAAACAGCCTGCAAGCTTGTCCTTGAAAATAATATCATATCTGTTGGTATCAAACGACGAAAAGCCAGGTGTATCGGCAATATAACCACCGCCCTCCAGCTTGTAAAGCTCTACATGGCGTGTGGTGTGCTTTCCTCTGCCAAGCTTTTTGCTTATCTCGTTGGTGGCAAGCCCCAATGCAGGGAACATATTATTGAGCAGTGACGATTTGCCAACGCCCGTGTTTCCTGTAAATGCCGACAGCTTACCCTCCAGCACTGCCTTAACAGCTTCACTGCCCTCGCCGGTGGTATTGTCTACCTGAAAGGTCTTTATCCCTGCACTCTTGTATATGTCCACAAGCTCATCACAGCTTTCCTTGTCTATCTTTGTAAAGACTACCACAGGCTCTATTTTTTTGAAAACAGCTATTGCAATAAACTTATCAAGCAACAGCAGATTAGGTCTTGGTTCGCAGGTAGACGAAACGAACACAAGCATATCAAGATTTGCAAGAGGCGGTCTTATAAGCAATGAGCGTCTTTCCTCTATCTTCTCGATAACTCCGCTTCCGTCGTCCTCTAATGAAAATTCAACTCTGTCGCCGCCTACAGGAGAAATGTTCTTTCTTCTGAATACTCCTCTTGCCTTACATTCATAAATGCCGTCGGAGGCTTCTACATAGTAGATGCCTCCGATAGCTTTAACGATTATTCCATTCATGAACTACTGACCCTGCTCGTCTGGCTCCTGAGGCTCCGGTGCAGGTGCTTCAGTAGTGGTAGTTGTAGTAGTTGTTGTGGTCGTAGTTGTAGTAGTTGTGGTCGTTGTCGGAGTAATGTCGATCAGACCGCTTTCATTCAGGCTTCCGCTAAGAGTAGCTGTCTGCTTATCATAATCTATGTCATATACTGCATAACGGCACTTCTGCTGATTCTCGTCATTTGTGATGAAGATAGTCAGAGTTTCTGTCTTCTTGCCCTTTACAGTTACATTTACAGAACCGCCTGCAACAGATTCTCCACTACCGATCTTCTGAGTATATGCAACG
>OJMJ01000643.1_pt1 | contig 16740 bp, 15 predicted proteins | sample 1597181 | NCBI WGS metagenome assembly OJMJ01 (sample SAMEA2452126, study PRJEB22498) | human gut metagenome | biome: human feces; feature: human gut; material: feces | place: Australia | collected 2012
AAATCGGACTAGTAGCGCACGACTCTCAACAAACTGTACGAAAAGGAAAATGCCATTATTGCGAAACATCAGGAATTGTGGAATACGGTTTTTAATAACATTGACAAAAACAAAGCTGCAGACGCAGGAGAACAAAATTATGGAACGTTTCTGGAGACACAGCTGGATCATGTGAAGGACCAGTTTTCGGAGGCAGACCTGAAAAAGCTGGATAAGGATATCGAAGAGATTAAGAAAATCGAGGATCAGGTAACGGAACTTACCGCGCAGATGGGAACAGAAAATTCCGGCGCCCAAAGCGCGAATGCAGAAACATCCGTCTTTCCGTCTTTTCAGGCGAAGGATCTGGATGGAAATAAGGTGGACAGCAGCATTTTTTCACAGAATGCGGTAACGGTTGTTAATTTCTGGTTTAATGGATGCACGCCATGTGTGGAGGAACTTCCGGCACTCAACAAATTAAATGAAGAACTGAAGGCAAAGGGCGGTCAGGTCATTGGCGTAAACACGGATTCACTCGATGGTAACAAAGAGGGAATTGCGGAAGCAAAAAGCATCCTGAAAAAACAGGGGGCAGACTATACCAACCTTTCCCTTGATTCGGACAGTGAGGCCGGTAAATACGCAACAAATATTATGGCATTTCCAACGACAGTTCTCGTTGACCGTAATGGCAACATTGTCGGAGATCCGATCATGGGCGGAATCACGAGTGATGAAGTTTACAAAAAGGTGACAGCTGCGATTGACCAGATCTTAGAGAAGGATAAGCGGTAAGATGGATACGGATAGGGTGGTAACTTTAAAAGGAGAATCCCATGGAATATGAACACATTGTCCATTCGTTTGAGCCGGTGTACGACAAAGCTTCCGAAATCCTCATATTAGGAACCCTGCCGTCCGTCAAATCAAGAGAAAACAATTTTTATTACGGGCACAAACAGAACCGTTTCTGGAAAGTGATGGCAGATCTGTGCGGGGAACCGGTGCCGGAGACCATTGAAGAGAAAAAGGCGATGCTCCTTGCACATCATATAGCCATCTGGGATGTCATCCAGAGCTGCGATATCAAAGGCTCCAGTGACAGCAGTATACGGAATGTGGAACCGACGGATATCCGACGCGTGTTGACGGAATCTAAGATCACGGGAATCTATGCCAATGGGAATAAGGCGGGAGAACTGTACCGGAAGTACCAGCTGCCGCTTACGGGAAAGGAAGCCACGGTGCTGCCTTCTACCAGTCCTGCGAATGCGGCATGGTCCCTGCAAAAATTATGTGAAGCCTGGCGGAATACCATTGACATAACTAACAAAATCGCATATGATAATATAAATGATACATGAAGTACCAAAAATATACGGGTAAAAGGGGATTATAACATAGAACAGGCCGCACGTCTTTTATGGATGTGCGGTCTGTGTTATAATAGGGAAATAGAGGAAGGAAGGTGCCTTATGTTCCCATTAATCAACAAACAAGAAACCGGTGTTAACCTACGTAGAATCATGGACATGCGTGGGATTACGCCAAAGGATGTGCAGGAATATCTTGAACTTGGGTGTGTGCAGAGCGTGTACCGTTGGATCGATGGCGTCAATATGCCGACCATTGATAATCTGTATGCGTTAAGCGAGCTGTTTCAAGTTCCGATTGATGCGATCGTGCGTGGAAACAGGGCACCGATTGTGCCGGATATTATTATAAAGCCACTGGATTCTCGCGAAAGCAGACTGTGTGCTTATTATGAAAAATTGCAGGAGAAGCGTGCTGCATAAATTTTTTGAACTACAGCTTCAATGACAAATAGAATATCCTCCTTTAGAATAGTCGGTAGAGACAATATTCTAAGGGAGGATTTTTTATGAGCGAGAAGATGTTGGTAACGCAGGCTCTGGATGAAAGAGATCTGTTGGTAAAGAAGATAGCAGATAAGATTGCTAAGGCAAGCTTTGTTGATACCATTAAGCCGAATGAGGACAAGGTTTTCGCAAAGCGCACCAGTAAAGAAGAGTATGCAAAAGAAGCAGAGTCAGCATATCAGCAGATTACTGATTTGATTGACCGTTTTCAGAAGATTGATGCAGCGATTGTGGCTTCTAATGCAAATACGGAAATTACTACTTCCTACGGAACTTTCACAGTTGCCGGAGCAATTGCACTCCGAAGCAGACTTCGTGGGGCCAGTGCTTACGGAGTCGATGCAGATTTTGAAGGAAGACTTCAGAAAAAGCTGTCTAGTGAGTATAATGAAAGGGTGCAGTTCTGCGACAGAAAGAACAGCCAGTTGGAGTCTACGGCAGAGGAGATGCGCCTTAGTATTCTCGGAAAAGACAGCAAGACCAAAGACGAAAAACCTTTGGAAGTTGTAGAAGCCTATGTAAAGGAAAATACAACAGAGCTGGTGGATCCGCTTGATGTTAAGAAGAAAATGGAGGCGCTGGAAGAAAAGCGCAACACTCTTCTGACTGAATTAGACACTCAGATAAAAGTATCGAATGCAACAACTTTTATTGAGGTAGCGTAAGGTATTTGCCTGCATTACGAAAACTTCAAATCCGGCTTCCCTGTAACAGGGTTACGTTACATAACAGATATTACCAATTCTGAATAAATTGGGTTGCTTGACTTTAAAAGTGGCGCAGTTGGTAGCGCACATGACTTGTACTCATGATGTCGCAGGTTCGATTCCTGCCTTTAGAAAAAAGTTGGGTTCAAAGACGGTGTAGAATGCACCTCCAATTTAACTGTTTTGCGTTTTATTTGAACCGTTAAAGGTGAATCGTCAACGATTTTATGCTTGAATGGTTTTAGGTGAAGTGAAAACTTTTATGTAGACATAGAAATGTGTTGAAATCCATGAGAAAGGTTAGAGCGTTAAGCCGGTTGGCTGGAGGTAATCCTCGTGGCTGTAATGTAGGCATATATTAAAAGTGATGAAGCCGTGGCGAGAGCTGCGGCTTAAATTTAATGGAACCGCATAAAAGACACATATTACGGAGAAACAGACGATGGAAGAGAATAGAATCACTCGTTCTGGCTGTGATATAATAACATAAAATATTGTATAATAACAGAAAATATGTTATTATACAAAAAAATATGTTATAAGGAGACGCCATATGAAAAAAGAATTAGAGAAGTATTTCGGCTGCGAAGTAAAAATAGCAGAATACAAGAATAAATTGCCATTGCCAATCTTTATGACTATGCGTGATATTGTGATGGTTGAAATATATGGTGTTACCTTTGCCGTAATAGATGTTATGAAGGAAACGGAACTAAGTGTTGCTGCAATGAAAAAGCAGAAAGCAAAGTATGAGGAAGCATTGCAGTGCCCTGTAGCATATGAAGTAGCGTTAAACAACGTATCCATGAGAAATGCTCTGGTAAAAAGTGGAGTTCCGTTTGTGAATTTGCCAGGAAATGTATTCTTACCATTTATGGGAATTGTATTGAAGGATGTGTATCGCAAGCAGCTTGTCAAAGCGGATAAGATGATGCCGGCAACACAGATGGTGTTCCTTGAATTGTTATATATGAGTGATGAGGAATCTGTGTTAAAAAGTGAAGTTGCGAACAAGCTGAATCTTACCAAGACGTCCATTACAAGAGCAACAGCGCAATTAGAGGAAATGGGACTCATCCAGCAGATGAAATCAGGAACAGAGATTGCTATTAAGAGAAATTACTCACGGAAAGAGTATTATGAAAATGCAAAAGGATATTTGATTAATCCGGTCCAGAAAGTGATTACAATTATGCGATATGAAGCAACCTTTGAATCATTTAGCGCAGGAGAAACTGCACTTAGTCAGGAGTCAGAATTGAATCCACCAAGAATAGAGGAACGTGCAATCTACAAGGGCGAGGAAGTTGTTGACCAGTTGGAAATTGTGGATGCCAGATCTGAAGACCCAGACGACTGCTTGAAGATACAATTATGGAAATACAATCCTTCTTATTTTGCAAGAGAAAGGCGTGTTGATCCTGTTTCACTGGCATGTACATTCAAAGGTAACGAAGACGAAAGAATAGAAATGAGTATTGAGGAACTGTTGGAGGAATTATAAATGGTACCAGGGATAGACTCTTTTAGAGAAAAATTTAAAGATTATACGGATTATTACACTATTATCGGCGGAACTGCCTGCGATATTCTACTCTCAGAGGCAGACTTGCCATTTCGAGCGACAAAAGATATTGATATGATCCTGATTATGGAGGATAACTTCCCGGAATTTGCGAGCGTATTCTGGGAATACATAAAAGAAGGTGGTTATAAGTGCGGATGGAAGAATGAAAATAATATGCACTTTTATCGCTTCACAGAAGGTAAACTCGGTTATCCTACTATGATTGAGTTGTTCTCAAGAAAGCCGGGCTATCATCTTAATATAGAAAAGGGAATCATTCCGATTCATATTGATGATGATACTTCCAGTTTATCAGCGATTCTTCTGAACGATGACTTCTATAAATTTATGATGTCCGGTCGTAGAGTTGTTGATAGTATTGGTGTTCTTGGAGCAGAGCATCTTATTCCGTTCAAAATGCATGCATGGATTAATCTTTTGGATAGAAAGAGAGCCGGAGAGCATGTAAATGAAAAGGATTTAAAGAAGCACAAATATGATGTGTTCCGATTGCTTCAGATTGTTACTACCGGAATAAAAGTGGAGTCAGAAGGACTTGTAACAGAATGCATACATAGGTACATTGAGGAAATTAGTGCAGTAGATGAATCGGAAATAAGACTTTTGCAGATGGGGATGCCATTTGATAGAGATAGAGGTGTGGAGTTGTTGAAGGAGATTTACTTGTAAGAAAATTGTTACAAGTTTGTATATCAATTTTAGGAGATGGAGTTATGCGAGTACTTGTGATTCCTGATATTCATCTAAAACCATGGATATTCGACAGGACAGAGAAAATCTTAAGAGACGGTAAGGCGGATCGGGCTGTGTGCCTGATGGATATGCCGGATGACTGGAATATGGAATTTCAGATAGAACGATATAAAGAAACATTTGATCGAGCAATCGCATTTGCTGAGGACTATCCGGATACTCTCTGGTGTTACGGTAATCATGATGTCAGCTACTCGTGGGGAAGACTTGAGACCGGATATTCTCCCTATGCCGAGAGGACGGTAATGTCAAAGCTTGAAGAACTTGAGAACCGCCTTAAGAGTCCAACACAGATCGACATAATGCATCGGATTGACAATGTGCTTTTCTCACATGGAGGGCTTACGGCTGATTTTCTGAAATGGTTAGACGAGGATTTGCTGGATGCCGAGATAGATGATGTCATTGCAGCGGTGAACGATGCTTCCCATGATTTTCTCTGGAATGACGAATCACCCTTATGGTTCAGACCACAGTATGAGACCAGAGAGATATTCAGGCCAGATACCTACAAACAAGTGGTAGGGCACACTCCGGTGGAGAAGATATTTGAAAAAGAAAGCATCATATCGACAGATGTGTTCTCTACCTATAGAGACGGAAGACAGATTGGAGAATCTGCGATGATTGTTATTGATTCGGAAACCGGAAAATACGAGAAGATAGAGGTTATGGGGAAGCTGGGAGTGTGATAACGATGAATGAACATACACAGCAATATTCAGATTTTATTAATTCATTACAATCCAGGATACAGGCATTGGAGGATGAAAACCGATTTTTGAAAGAGCGTTTGGATGAAGCCGGTGTTTCGTATGCGGATATTGTGTCTGGCGACGCTGAAGGAGCTGTGGAAGTGTATGACCCGGATCAGAGTGCTCGTATAAAGAAATTTGATGTTACGGATAAGATTGCAAGTGATGCAAAGGCGGAGATGAAGAGAGTTGTTGCAATTTAAATGTAGTAAATGAGGCAAAGGCGTAGGGGTACGTTTTGGTATTTGTACCCCTAATTTCTCAAAAATACGAGATTTTATGAGAAAATATGAGAAAATACATGATTTTGAAAAAGTTCCACAAAGCCTGTAAAATCAAGACTTGAGACTATGTGAGAGGATATAAGATATTATGATTAAAGTACTTTTCATCTGTCACAGCAGTTTAGTTTTACTATAATGTAGGGTTTGGCAAAGTGGGGCAGAGTACGGCATAATATGTCGGGAAAACGCATAAATACTACGGTTTAGACTACTAAGGCGCAGGATTTGACGTTTACGAAACGCTCCTATTACTGGGGCGTTTTTTCGATGGAAAAATGATAATGGTGACGATATAATAAATGGGAAAGAACTGGAATTTTGAGATGGAAGATGTGTTAAAATTTTTAATATAAAAACGGAGAGCGTATATGGTAAAAGGATTTATTATATATAAAAATGGGAAGATTCCTTTTGTAATAGATAAATACAGAATGGAATTATTTACTGATGATAAAATATTGAATGACTTTATGCAGGAACATAATAAAAAGAGAAATTATATTCTTTCAGGAGTATATTTTAGCCTTGGGACGGAACCCAGAAAAATAACCATCCTAGTTGAGCATTCATTGGGAAGTACTTGCTATCTGTCTTGTTACATTGTGGAAAATCTTCATGTGAAAGAGGGATATAACGAAATTGGTATTCAGTCGTCATATTTAGATGACGTTTTTCGGTATAAATATAACTATATCGATTTATCAAGAACTGGGATAAATTTTGCTGTAGATATTAAAGAGGTATATTCAATTCCGTTTGAAATGGGAGACAATACTTATAATCTAAAGTACTGTATAGGACACAACGGAAACTTGGGTTTATTAGAGGATTTTGAACGTAATGGAGATGTGAGGATAAGGCTTAAAGAAGGGACAATCTTAGAGTGTGCTGAAATTGTACGCACTTTGCATAGGTTTTCCATGTTTATGAATTCACAAGCAGATGTTTCTTTTAAAAGAATTGCTCTGTATAATGATGGTATGCTGGCAGGGTGGTTTTGTTCTGATAATATATGTGAAGATAACATTTCTGTAAAAGATGTAATGTTTTTTGAACTTGATGTTATGAAGTTTGTACCTAAGATTTTGAATAATATTGCTCAGGATTGTGGAAGTAAAATAACTAGAAGTGTTCCGTTAGGTCATTTATCAAATACAAAAACAGAATATTCACCGCAACGGTTCATTGAGCAGGTTATGGCTTTTGAATATTTATTTGAAAAAATAGAACCAAAGAAAGCAAAAAGTAAAAGTTGGACGTTAAAAAAGGAATTAGTATTTATGTTTGATCTATTTCCTGAAATATTAGAGAAGTCAACTCTTAATACTCAAATGGTGAGTGAAGAGATAAAGAAAACAAGGATTGATATTGTACACGGATATGCATATTATTATGATTTTGCTTCAGATAATAAATTACAATATATTATTATTCAGTTTGATAGGCTGATTAAAGTGATGAGTTTAATGTGGGTGGGATTTTCAAATGAGGAAATAATGGAGTTTCTTCGTTTATGATAAAAAAGGAGTGATAGAGATAGGTATTACAAAAAAACAACACTATGTCTCGCAAGGTATTCTAAAACATTTTGCAGACCAGCAGAAGAAAATTTATGAATTGTTTATTGATAAGAGTATAGTTACGAAAAAAAGCATTGTTGATACAATGTCACAGAATTATGTTTATGAACATTCTAAGATAGAAAAAAATTCCATAGAGGATTTATTTGCTAAGTTTGAATCTAAGGCATTTCCATTGATTGATTCTTTAATAACTGAAATAGAAGAATATTGTAGAGATGGAGATAACATTATTCCGTTTAAGGATAAAATAGACAGTATTATTCCATATGTTTTGTTGTTTTATTTTAGGAGTGGGGCATTATTGCGGGAGTATTCAATGGATGCTGAGAATCCAAAGGAAGTTCGGGTTGAAAGAATGCTTCTGAATATAATGGATGTAGGATATATTAGAGGGCTGCGCAATACAATTTGTAATTGCTATAAATGTGCCATTATCTGTGATGAGGAAGAAAAACTTTTATTGAGTGATCAATATGTTTCTACTGTCGCATTAAAATATAAAAATCGATTTTCTAATGCATCCAATAGGCAAATCGGGATGAAAGATACAATGATATTAATTCCTTTATCATCAAAGTTCTATATTGTATTTTTCTATGGCAGATGTCCGGTTTATATAAAGGAAAATAAGTTTGTTAAATTGGATGAGAAAGAAGTGCAGGAAATAAATGATGTCATTTACCAAAATTCATATGTTAAATGTGTAGGGAAGACAGAAGATGAACTAGAACGCGTTAAAAATGTTCATTTTGAAACCTTTAGCCCAACTAAATGTATTATGAAATATAGTGACGGAAGTATTCAAGATAGGATTATAAAAAGAGAAGTATTTTTCTATGAAGAAGACAAGGATATGAATGCCCATTCCTTTGATTATATGTCTACATATAAAACAAGTATAGAAGGTAAGATTGGAAGGAATGATAAATGTGTATGTGGAAGTGGAAAGAAGTATAAAAAATGTTGTATAAGCAAATATGAAGAAGCTGCACGAATATTACAGGATATATATAATCAAAAAAATGTTGATTACACCATTCCGGGAGCCCGTGTTGTAGAAGATTCTATATTGGAATATGAGGGACCGCAAGAAAAATTGAAAAACAAGCATGATAAAGATATTATTGAAAAAATAATAGAACTATCAGAAAAAGAAGAAATTCGTAAAAAACCTTAGTAGTAACCCTTACCCTTTTACTACTAATTTTACTACTAACAGGTAGTAATAACTTGCTTCATCTTGCCGTATTTTGCCAAGATGGCAGACTAAGTGCACATTTCGCAAATACCCGGCAATCCTTGCAAAACAGGGCATATCGGGGCAAAACAAGGAGAAACAAAACAATGATAAAGATACTTTTCATCTGCCACGGCAGATTATGCCGATTCTGCTAGAAAACAAGTAATAGCAAGGCTTTGCGGGTAGGTGAGGCGGAAAAATAACACAAAAATAACACTCTTGCGGGAATGGATAGGGATATGAGAGGCTAAAACTGCAGGGGTGGAATGGAACTTGAAGACAATGGAATCGGGGATGTGATAGAGATGAGAGGATCAGTTGAGGCTGGTCCTTTTTTAATTGGATGGACGAAGGAGTCTTATCCTTAAGAGTCTTGACTACCGATAAACAGACCCGCCCAAGAAAGTCAAGCGGGGTGGAGATGATGTGGATGGCTTGATGTTCTGGGGCGGGGGTGTTACATGTTTTTTTGATTTAGGATTATAAATAGAAGAGAAATAGAAAAAACAGGGTGATTCAAAATTGAGAAATTCAATTTTTGGTTGATTGGTATATAACGAAATGATACAATATAAAAGGTGGCTTATCACTGGTTGAAACCATTGTTGATTTATTAGAGAAAGGCATAAATATGGCAGTTAGCTATAACAAATTATGGAAATTATTAATTGATAAGGAAATGAAAAAAGTGGATCTCCGTGACCAGGCAGGATTAACTACAAATGTTCTTGCTAAACTTGGAAAGAATGAACATGTGAGCACACAGTCTTTAGAGAAGATATGTAGAATACTTGAGTGTGAAGTGGGAGATATTTTGGAATTTATTCCAAATGAAAAATAGACAGTCGACTAAGTCGACTAAGCTATGTCTGTGTCCAAATTATTGGACATATAATATGATATAAGAAGAGAAGTAAGGAGAACAATATGGATATACGAGAGCAATTGTTTAGTAAGCCTTTGCCATCTAATAGAACAGGCGCATTTTTTAATGCGTTTTCATACCCAACAAAAATTTCCCCTGAGTCTATTGCAGTATATATTGCTTCATTAACAAAACCAGGAGAAACAGTATTAGATACATTTGGGGGAAGTGGAAGTACTGGAATAGCAGCATTACTTTGCGAACATCCAACCTCGAAGATGATTGAACTGGCCGAAGAATTAGGTGTATCTCCTGTATGGGGAAAGCGAAATGCTATTAGTTATGAACTGGGAACATATGGATCATTTGCTGCTAGAACAATTACGAATAGATTGAGTTCAATAGAGTTTACAAAGACTGTTGAAGAATTTGTTTGTAAGGCAGAAAAGGAGTTGAAAAAATACTATCAAACAAAGGATCCTAATGGCGAAAAAGGAGAAATCAGGCATGTGATCTGGACAGAAGTATTATTATGTCCAAATTGTAAAACGGAATTAGCATATTTTGATAATGCGGTACAAAGAAATCCAGTAAGTTTTAATTCATCTATAAAATGCTCAACTTGCGGATGCGAAACTAATGTGGATGATATGGATTTTATTGTAGAAGATTATTTTGATTCCTTATTGCAGAAAAAATTGAAAAGGAAAAAGAGAATTCCAGCATGGGTTTATGGGTCTACAGCTGGAAAAAATTGGGATAGAGCGGCAAATAAGGATGACATATTAATAGAGAAAGAATTAGAAAACGATAGTTACGGTGGTGATATAAAGAGTATTCAATGGGGGGAACTTCATAGGAGAGGGTATCACTATGGAATAGATTATCTTCATCAGTTCTATACATGCCGTAATTATTTTGTAATGAATACACTATGGAAAATGACAGAAGCGTATGATGAAAAGATGCGAGATGCTTTGAAATTACTTTTGCTTAGCTACAATGCTTCAAACTGTACGATGATGACTCGTGTAGTCGCAAAGAAAAATTCAAAAGATTTTGTCCTTACAGGTGCTCAAAGTGGTGTTTTGTATATTAGTAGATTACCAGTAGAAAAGAATATTTTGCTCGGATTAAAGAGAAAAGCAAAGCCAATTGGTGAAGCATATAAGTTATTAGAAAAGTGCACTGGGACATATATAGTTCATAATTCTTCTTCGAGAAAGTTGGTCGAAGAAAATGAAAGTGTTGATTTTGTGTTTACGGATCCTCCATTTGGTGATTTTATTCCTTATGCAGAAGTCAATCAAATTAATGAATTATGGCTTGAAAAAGCAACTGATAGAAGTGAAGAGATAATTATTAGTGAATCGCAAAAGAAGTCATTAACAGAGTATCAAACTATGCTTACAGATGTATTTTGCGAAATTTGTAGAGTATTAAAGCCAGATGGCTATGCTACTGTGGTTTTTCACGCTGCAAAGGCAAAAGTATGGGAGGCTTTTAAAGGAGTTATTGATGAATCAGGTTTAAATGTGAGACTTACTAATATTTTGGACAAGAAACAAGCCAGCTTTAAGCAGGTAGTTTCAGAGGATTCTGTTCAAGGAGATCCGTTGATTTTGCTAGAAAAAAATATGGTAAGAGCACAAAAGCTTGATAAGGACGGGGATTGGCTGAAAGAAATATGTAATAGAGTATCGGATGAAAATGGCGATGAGAGAAGAATATATTCGTTATATGTTAATGAATGCCTATCTCGGAATGTAGAAGTAAAATATGATGCTAAAAAGGCATATGAGATAATAAGAAGGTTAAGAAAGGTTTGATGTAATGAGTCAAAAAGAATCCTTGCGACAGAAGCGACTAGGACAGTATTTTTCGGGGAAAAAAGTTTCTGAACTATTAGTGAATTTATTACCAAATGAATATGTATTTAGAACTGTAATAGATCCGATGGTAGGTTCCGGAGATATGTTGCGTGCTATATTAGACTGCAAATCTGGTTTACATGAATTGTATGGTATAGATATTGATTCAAAAGCCATAGAGAACTGTAAAAAAGAAAATTTGGAAGCAACTGTTATTATGGGGGATGCTTTTAACTGTTCAGAGATATTCAAAAAAAAGGGCTGGGATTTAGTTATTACTAATCCTCCGTATGTAAGATATCAGTTATTGAACAACAACGAAGAAGCGGGGTTACCGAATGCGGAACAGATCAGGGAGAATTTAAAAAGTGTGATTCAAAACGTGGAGAATATCTCAGAGGATGATAGGAACTTATTGTTATCGATATCAGATGTATATTCTGGTTTATCAGATATGGCTGTTCCTGCATGGATTCTTTGTTCTACTATTGTAAAAATTGGTGGATACATGGCTATGGTTGTGCCAGAGTCATGGCTTAACAGGGATTATGCTATGCCGATTTATTATTTACTACTAAAACTCTTTGATGTAGAGATTGTAGTAAAAGATGTTGATTCTGTTTGGTTTGATAATGCTTCAGTAAGAACATGTCTTGTTGTTGCCAAGAGAAAAACTATAACAGAGAGGTTGGCTGATCATAAAGAAAAAACAATACTAATTGAACTTACAAAAGACGCGATAGATACAAATTCTTTAGTCGGAAATCTTTGCTATGAAGGAGAAAAAGGATATGCTGCACTTGAGAGAATTATTAGAGCAAAGAAAGATATTAGTGATAGTTCTTTTAGCTGCAGATACTTAAATACGGCTCTTCTTTTTCCGACATTTATTAATTCTATGGCAAAATTATCTTGGGTTTTAAATAATGATAAGCAGATGGTAGATAAGACGGTAGTATTACCTGAAGAAATGATGGGATTATTGCCAGATAAGACCAAGTATTTCTTGATAGAGGATAGGGGATGGTCTGTAGGCCAGGGATTAAGAACAGGAGCTAATGATTTTTTTTATGTAGATATATTAGGCCAAGCTAATGGAATATTTGATGTTCAAACTAGAGGGTGGGACAAAAAAATAATCCGAATACATGAGTCGAACCTAAAGTATGCATTGCAGAATAGAGGCGAAATTGGTGGATTAGTAGTTAATAAAAAGGAAATATCGAAAGCTGTTATTTATATCGAAAAACATGTGTGCAGAAAAGATGTTAATAAATTGTTTAACGGTACAAGAGATGAATGGAAACTATTGGAACAGGAGCTGGAAGCATATATATGTCGTGCTGAGAAATATGTTCATCCCAAAAAAAAGAAAAGATTTATGGATCTCTCTGCTGTCAAACCTAATATTAAGAAAAAGGATGATGGTTATGTTTCGTTTTGGTATATGATGCCTAAGTTACAACGAAGGCATACACCAGATTTATGTATATCTAGATTATCTGGTAAATCGCCAGAATGTTTATATATTAATAATGATCATGATGACCGAATTGTTGTTGATGCAAATTTTATTACGTTGTTTAACAATGATGAGAACAATACACTTCTTTTATTTGCTTTATTAAATTCATTATGGAGCAAATGTTATTTGGAGTGTATTGGAAATAGAATGGGTGGGGGGGCTTTGAAAATTGAAGCGTCTCATTTGAAAAAAGTATTTTTCCCTGTATTGGAAGAGGTGAAAGAAGAAGAATTAATACATTGTAGTCAAAAATTCTTAGCTGGATTATATGATAAGGATGAATTTGTTAATGCTATAAACGATATAATGTTTTCCATTTATGAGAAAAGCGAAGAAGATAACATAAAGAAGCAGTTAATCAATCTACTGGAGAAAAAGAAGAAAGAGAGGGGTATAAGTGAATAAAGAATCATTAAGAGAATTTGTTATATTAGCTCAAAACGAGATTGCTCGTGGAGCTTTAGAAGATGTGTTGCGTCATTTGTTTTCTGCTCATTTAATTAATATTTTTCCTGAGAATCCATGGTGGGTTCAAGAGCATATTTTAGGCACAGAAACGCATGTGCATTTTGCTGATGGAAATGGCATTGCAAGAACTGGATTTGCTGATTCGGTAGTAGGAAAAACAGCAATAGAGTATGAAAAGAATCTAACTATTAGAGCAATTTTTGATGAAGGATACCATCAGGTGAAGGAGTATTGTGCTTCTCTTTTGAACTTGGGGATTGAGAGAGATGATATATATGGAGTTCTATCAGATACTGTAAGATGGTATGGATATTCAATAAATATCATTGGAAATAATGACGGAAGCAGATTATATGGTGCAGATGATATACAATTAAATCAGCTTGACGTTATTGATTTATCAATTGACACAGATGCAGAGATATCTAGATTTGAATATTTTACAGAAAAGTATTTTGGCAGATCTTCTTCAAGAATTTTAACAGCAAAAGCTTTGGCTTTGGATTTTGGAGCAGAAAGTGTTTTCTATGAAAGAACAATATGTGATTTTCAAACTATAGTTAATAATGCGATGATAAACAACCCAACATATGCTGAACTAATAAAGAATGTGTGGCAAAGTTTTGTTGCTTATTTGGGTGCCTCTGATTTTGGAGAATTCTCTGAAGATACCTATGTTAACGAGTTTTATTTGGTGACAATTTCAAAATTAATATGTGCAAATGTTTTAAATGGAAGTCCGATGATTTCGGATTCTAGAGAACTTCAAGATATATTAAGCGGAGCATATTTTAAGGCAAAAAATATACTGAATTTGGTTGATTATGATTATTTTGGCTGGTTAAATAAATCACCATATATTGAAAATATAGAAGAATTTGCGAAGAGTGTTCAGCAAACATTATCATACTATGATTTCAATATTATTTTGGAAGAAGACTTGTTTGGAGAAATATTAGCTCAGCTTTCACAAAAAGAACATAGACTTTTACTCGGACAGGATTTCACACCTCATTGGTTAGCTAAAGAGATGGTTAAGAGTGTAATAGATTCACTAGATGAAGAACCAAGAATGCTGGATATGTGTTGTGGTTCGGGAGTATTTCTTATAGAGACAATAAAAGCAGTGCGTGAGAAATATAATATTGCCGAAGAAGAGTATACAGAAGAAAAAGATAATATTATTTTTTCAGCAGTAATGGGATTTGATATTGATCCACTTGCAGTAATGCTTGCTAAGGTAAATTGGGTTTTGGCTATGCGAGATTTGTTTGCTTATCATGAAGGAAGTATTACTATTCCGGTATATCATGCTGATTCACTATTTGCTGCAACACCAGTTTCTCACAGAATGCCTGAAAATGAACAGGAATCATATAGGTTGCATTTTGATGGTCATTCAGTAGATATTCCAGCATTTTTGTTGACACCTAGACATAGAAAGACCTTTGATACTTTTATGTCAAAATGCTACTCCTTTGCAATGATAAGGGCTGGAAGGCCAGAGAGCGAACTTTCGGAAACTCAAATAGAAAGTGTAGTTGAGTCAGTATATTGTGAAGCAGGAGTGGAACAAACTACTGACGAATTATTGGCACAGAGAGTATCCGCGTATGCACTTGTGGTTCAGTTGGAGCGTTTACAACGAGAAGGTAGAAATGGAATATGGTATTTCCTTTTAAATAATAGCTATAGACCAGGCTTAGTAAGGAACCAATTTAATTGTATAATTTCAAACCCGCCATGGCTTGCTATGAGTAGGTTGGCGGATAACCCATATAAGGCTATTCTATATAACAAAACTGAGAGATATGGCATTAAGCCACCTGGATCATCACATTTGCATATGGAATTAGCATCAACATTTTTATTATCGTCTATAGATAAATATTTAAAAGAAGATGCCCGTTGGATGTGTATTATGCCAGGAAGTATTATGAGTGGTTATCATCATGAACCATTTAGAAGGGCACATTATATATCTTCTGTTGACGCAATAGAAACACGCATTGATGAAATTTGGGAATTACCAATAAATACTTTTAAAAATAAGGCGATTGTTCTGGGAGGAAAGCGTGGGAGTGAATTAACAGAGTATCCAGTTTCAGGAAGAATCTATAGTGATAGAAATACTTATCAAGGATGTGAGTATACGCTAAATATTCAAGGCAATAGAAGCGCTTGGACTAATAGAGGAAGTGAAGAAGATGTGCTAAATCTTATTAATGGCGAGCCATGGTCATTTAATCAGGGCGCTGATATTATGCCTAGAACTATACTATTTCATAAATTTGAGCAGAATCCAAATAATACTTGGAAAATGTCAAGAATTGAAGCGGATTCAGATTTAAAATATATAATTAATGATAGCAAAATGACTACTGGAAGTGATATAGAGACAGATGGTGTTGAAGATAGGTTTATTTTTGATTGCTATATTTCAAAACATTTGTCACCATTTTTAGTTTCTCGACCAGCTAAAATATTTATGCCAGCGGAGAAAAGATATAATCTTTGGGAGTGCATAAACGATGATGATATTGCTTTGATGAACGCAAGTACAGCATATGTATTTGAAAATATAAAATCAGAATTAGCTATTTCATTAAGAGAGTATTTGGAAGACAAACTAAATATACGAGGGAAACTATATAAACAGGATTTCTCGCTTGGAAGATGGTTGGTTTTGTCAAATGCAGGTGGAGCTAATCCTTGTTCTGCATACATTGACTTGAATGAGATTGATGCAACAAAACTGATTATAGACCAGACATTATATTGGTATTTAGCAGATAGCGAAGACGAGGCGATTTACATAACAGGAATGCTAAATAGTGATGCATTAAGTGATTTAATTAGTGATTTTCAACCAGATGGTGGATTTGGAAAACGCCATATTCACACTATTCCTTATAAGGTAATACCAAGATACGAGCCGGATAATCCATCACATGAGCGAGTTGTTGTTGCTACAGAAAGATTGATTTCAGCATGGAGAAATAAATGTGCAAATAACGATATAGGATTACTTGTTGGGCCAAATAGCAGTACTTTGTCTAGTCGAAGAAGAAGACAGCAAGTCGCAATAAAAGAGCTTGATGAATATGGTGAATATGCGGAAGTATGTGCAGCTGTACTAGGATTATAAGAAGAGATATGATTCAAGGAGGCGACTATGGCAAAAGGATACATATATATAATGATGAATCCATGTCTCAAAGATATGGTGAAAATAGGAT
>OJMJ01000652.1_pt1 | contig 16529 bp, 9 predicted proteins | sample 1597181 | NCBI WGS metagenome assembly OJMJ01 (sample SAMEA2452126, study PRJEB22498) | human gut metagenome | biome: human feces; feature: human gut; material: feces | place: Australia | collected 2012
TAGGGTGAAGTGGTGACAGATCGTTGATGATGGATATGCTCCCCTGCTTTCCACAGGTATCCAGCGTGACGCTTATCATCTTGCTGTATCCATATTTGATGGCATTGGATACGCATTCCTGGATGATGCGGTAGATCTCTATCGCCTTGCCGTCCGGGAGATTCTGCGCATTGAAAGAGGTACTGATGAATGGCTTGACGATGGTTCCGTTTTCGGCTGTTACCGATTGACAGAAGCTTTCTATCAGCTCCGCAAGCGAAGTGTTGTCAAACCTAGGTGGTATCAGCTCATGTGAAAGACGGCGTACATCATGTCCCACGTTCTTAAGCAATCTTTCTGCTTCCTCCTTATTGGTCTGCATCATGATATTCACCGCCAGAATATCGTTGCATATTCCATCATGCAATTCCTTGGCCAGACGCTTGCGCTCATTCTCCACACCATTGATATAGGATGTCTTTTCCGACAATTCGGCTCTCTGCCTGTCGAGTTTTCTGCGGTATAGGATGACAAGAATGGCTATCAACAATATGATGAGTGCCAGGATGAGCCATAAGATACGGATATAGAGCAAGCTCTGTTCGTGGTTCATCTTTTCTATCAGCATTTCTTTCTCCAAGGTCTTGTACTTGATGTTGAACTCACTCAACTGCTTGTCGATGTCACTCTGCTTGAGGGAGTCACTTTTCATGTATGCCTTTTGCATTGCCTGGTATGCCTGAGTGTATTTACCCATATTGTTGAGGCATCTGGCCTGTGTGGCGAGAAGCTTGTCTTTAGGCATCGTCAGATTGGTACCCGCCAACCTGCCGATGCTGTCCAGTAGCATCCATTGCTCAGCGTACTTCTTCTGTTGCCCCAGCAAGTCGGCCTTGATTTCCAATATGCCTAGCACCCCATTGCTCGTAGGTGACAGATTACGGCAGGCTTCATTGGCGTATGTGAGATAGAAGGCAACGGAATCGGCCTTACCCAGTTGCAAGTACGACTTGAGCAACGGAGAAAGGTATTTGAGGGTCAGCACATTATAATTGGCCTGCTTTACCATGTTCCACAATGGAGTTAGGCTGTTGACGCTTTTCCGGTAATTTCCCTGTCGCATCAGGATAGCACCTTTATTGGCATGGGCAGACAGTCGTTCGATGGTATCATTGATAGCAATAGCTTTAGATTCAGCCTTGTCGGAGTACTCTATGGCTTCCCTGAATCTCTTCTGTTCGTTGAAAAGCACGGAGATACAATTATAGAGATAAATTTCATATTCCGCATTTTCACTTTTGATGGCTTTCTGGATACCCTTCTTATAATAGATGAGCGAGGAATCCAGTTCTCCGATTCTGCGATAGCAGATGCCCATTGCTCCACACATGGCAAGCATGCCATCGTAATCTTCAATCTTCTCGGCAAACGGGATGCCTTTCTTTCCGATTTCTATGGCTTCTCTCATCTTTCCAAGATCTGTATATGCGGTCAGCTTCTCGCTGGTAAGCCAACTGCGAGTAGTGTCGGCACAATTCATATTGAGTGCGCTGTCTATCAGAAGGATGGCCTGTTTCTTATCACCATCAGCATTATAGTTGACGGCTTCCAGAAACAAGGAATATGCCCGCTTCTCGTCTTTGCAGTTGTCACGTTGACAAGCGGCAAGGAAAGCGATGGATGATAACAGAAGGAAAATATATGTGAATATGGCTTGTTGCCTGTGATGTATTGTTTGCTTCATTTGCTATTATATTTACGTTATTTGCTATTACTATCATAAACGATTGTCCGTGCAAAGATATGAAAAATAATCGGAAGAGACATTTTTTCTATTGTTAAAAAAGGTGGGGGCTGTTGTTTTTCCGTTCATACGTCCCTTTACCTACGGAAAACCATAGGCTGCATACGATGGTAATCCGTAGAAATGAATATAAATATCCTTTTTTTACTGTCGTTTGAAGCTTTGTATGGTAATTGTCGCTATCTTTGCATTCAGTCATTCTCTTGTTATACTTAGCATCCCTAAGTAAACGGCGAAATGTAGTAGTAAATAATCAAATAATAAATGTCTAACTTAAATTTTAAGGATTATGCGTAATATTGGTGAAGAAATCTTGTGGGATATCGTGCGTGTTATCAAATGGATAGCCATGCGTGTGCTGCGCCTCTTTGGCAAGTTATTCTCTTTTGCATGGGACAAGGCAAAGGAGAAACAGGAAATGAAGAAAATGGAAGAAAGGGAGCAAGGCTTATGAAATACGTGAAACTATTGTTAGTATCTGCCTTCGCATTGCTTTCTATGGCTGGCTTTGCTGAGAAAGGCGATATGTGGGAGGTGAAAGATGCCGACCTGACGGTGTGGGATTCGCCTAATTATCTTACGAAGTTGGGCATGATGCATCAGGGTGATACTTTTGAGGAAGAAGGTATGGATGGCGATATGATCAGATTCCTCTACAAGGGCAAAACGGCTTATGTGGCTTCTTACTGCTGCCAACGATTTGAGCCGGAACCGGATTCTGATGTTGATGTAGAAGAAGAAATGCCTGCAGCTGCCACACAGCAGGATGTCAAGGAAGACGCCAAGAATGAAAAGACGGAACTGACTGCCGTTGCCCAACAGAAAGGGAAACAAGCCTCTAACGCAGATGCCAAGAAAGAGGATATGCAAGCACCAGCAGGAACTCAGCAAAGCGCCGAAAAGGAAGAAACTGGAGTATTAATGAGCATAGCGTTGCTGCTCCTGGCACTTGTAGGAGGCGCCCTCGGTCTTATCGCCATTGTGTTTACTTTCTTTTATGTTTTCAGATACCAGAAATTGGCTAAGTGGATGAATGGCAAATGTGGCACGGAAGTGATACCTTACAAACGATTCAACAAGTTGCTCCTCGTTCCAGTACTGGCGGCACTAGCAACTGTAGTGATTACCATATTATTTGGATATCTGGCAACGCTGGCAGAACAGGACAGCACTTCGCAGATCTTCCTATCGCTGACAGGTGTAGCACTTACCATAGCAACCCCCGTTCTGTGTCTTTGGTACAGATATAAGAAAGACAAGGAACAATATGGCAAGAAGGCAGCAAGCTGGATGATGCTCTATTCTTTCCTCAGTATAGTGGCAATATATCTGATTTGTGTTGTAATAGCCTATATTATTGTGGGAATTGTTGCTGTACTGATTTTTGCCCTGATTGTAAGCCTGGCATTCCCTACAAGATACTATGTTGTCCGCAGGTGGTAGCAGACCTGATTTCAATGACAGCTATATGTTATACCACCATTTGACAATGTTATAACTATACTTTAAGCAATACGTACAGAAAAAGGAAAAAGCTTTGAAAACTATTTCATTTTCAAAGCTTTTTCCTTTTTTCTTGCATCATTCAGATAAAAGCCGTATATTACCATGCCTCCAGCTTATCAGCAATCTCAGGCATCTTATCCTTGCTGAATACAGGATTCTTTCCTTCCTTTTTCTGCTGACGATAATCTTGCAGCAGGAAGACGGCTTGGCGGGAAAGCAGAACAATAGCCACCAGATTACAGAGCGTGAGAAGAGCCATCGTGATATCGGCAAAGCTCCATGCGAAATCCAGCGATACCACAGCTCCTACCATCACCATCGCTGCCACAGCAAGGCGATAGATAAATACGCCCAACTTGGAATCCCTGATATATCTCACATTGGTCTCGCCATAATAATAGTTGCCGATGATGCTACTAAAGGCAAAGAGCCAGATCATCACAGCCACAAATGGATTGCCGATACTTCCGATTTCGTGGGTCAAGGCATCCTGCGTCAGCTGGATACCATTGGATGCGGTAACATCTACCCCACTCACAAGGATGATGAAGGCGGTGCAGGAACATACCACCAAGGTATCTGTAAAAACACCCAAAGCCTGAATCAAACCTTGCTTCACCGGATGGCTTACCGTAGCCACAGCTGCTGCATTAGGTGCACTACCCTCACCAGCCTCGTTACTGAACAAACCTCGCTTGATGCCCTGTATCACCGTAACACCCAGCACTCCGCCGGCAGCCTGATTGAATCCGAAGGCATTCTCCACAATGGCAAGCAACACTTTAGGCAGACTGGCAATATTCCAAACCACTACTCCTACTGCTATCAGAAGATAGACGACAGCCATCACAGGAACCACGGTAGAAGAGAACTTAGCCACTCGCTGGATACCACCGAAGATGATGAGAAGGGTAAGCGCAGTAAGCACAATTCCCATGGTAGCTGGTTCGATACCGAATGCTTTCTGCCAAGCCAGACAGATGGTATTGCTCTGAACAGAATTATAGGCAAAGCCAAAGGTGATGATCATCAGGACGGCAAAGAGAATACCCATCCATCCCTTTCCCAATCCATACTTCATATAATAGGCAGGTCCACCAAAGAAGGATGTCTTGCCCTTACGCTTATAAAGTTGGGCAAGAGTTGATTCGATGAAAGCCGATGCTGAACCCAGTAAAGCCAGCACCCACATCCAGAACACGGCTCCCGGTCCACCGATGCTGATTGCAGTAGCTACGCCTGCAAGATTACCCGTACCGATACGGCTGGCCAATGCCACCACGAAAGCCTGGAAGGAAGAGATATGTTTCATCTCGCCATCCACCTTTACCTCCATCGACAGTTCATCTTGTCCTATCTCCTCCGGTTGAACCTTGTCGGGATTCAGCAACAGCCTGACCATCTCCTTGATGAGTCGGAACTGTACGAACCTTGTACGCCAAGTGAAAAACAGGGCACAGCATATCAGAACAGTAATGATGATATACGACCAGAGAAAATCGCTAACCTGAACTAAAATGTTTTGTAATGAATCTATCATTTGTCTATCAAAATCTGAATATTATTTCTTTTCGACTGCAAAATTACGAATTTAATTTCAAAAATCAGCAAAATATCTAGAGAAAACCTACTTGTGCAACTTATAGACATAGTAAAATAACTAGATATAACTATTACTAAGGAATGGATACTAAAAAGTCAGTTGGCAGTACAATGTTACCAGCTGACTTTTTAAAGTGGGCTCAATACTTTAGAATTGTGGACCGAGATACGACTTCTTGAGTCCTCCCCAATCTATTATTACTTTCTGTATCATCATGCCTGCATCTCCACAAATAAAAGAGATGGTATGTGACGGTTGAGTCTTGTCTATCTTAAATTTCAATCTTGCAACAGCGCCATTTCTCAGCACTTGATCTTTCCAAGATTTACCATACTCCTTAAACTCATTATTGAAGACCTGTGCTTGACTTCCGTCGACAGATACTCCAATTTTGGTTGTCTTGCCTTTATAAATAGGAAAGAAAGGAACAGTATAGAGAGTAATCTCTACTTCATCTGCATTAATAAAAGGTATCGTGTATTCTATACGATCACCATTCAGATCGTTAGCATCACCCCCCTTGCAAGTAGGAGTTCCTAACTGAATCACCTTCCAATCGTAACCTAATCCCTCAACAAGACTTATTTTATTTCCCCTTTTTTCAACTTTATTAGCATATTTTCTTAAGTCAACGACATAACATTTATCTAAAGGTTCTTGTTTAATACTCAAGTCAATAGGAGCCTCGTCACAATCTTTTGTTATGTTTATCTCTGGCATTTTGTGAGATAAAGAACACCATGCCGGAGCCATGTTCATCATATCATTCCATTTGCCACCAGCCACAGAATTATATTGCTTATTGAGGGTGGCAATACTGTCAAATGCTTCTTGAGATTGACGCGCTGCCCAATTGGCCTCCTCAAGATTGCCCAGCTTAAACTGTTCATGGTTGAGTTGCGCCATCAGGAATTTTCTATTCATTTGATAAGAAGCCATTACTGGGTGACCTAAAATCTCGAAAAATGCATCACGCTGGTTGGCTTGTAACTCATTCATCAAAGATTTCACATTGTTTGCCAGCTGCTCATACTCCTTGAGTCGTCTCTGTGCTTCGCCATAATTTTGAAAGGAGAATTCTGTATCTCTTAATCCTGTATATTCTTTAGTATCCCATTCGCGCTCCCAACCCATGAATTCCGGTTTGCGGCTCCATGCCAATTGGTAGTAGGTATCAAGGATATTTTGGAATCTTGATGTATATGCTTCGCCAAAGAGATGACCCAGGAACTTGCTCTGGTGATTGTTGATGCTCTGAATATTGTATGCATCCACATTCCACGCCAGGTCGAAGAAAGTTTTGATTCCCAGCTCCATAGGTTTGATGTCTCCCACGTTGAGCAACCAGTATCTGTCGGCTCCAGTATTGTATGACTTCATCAACTCTTCATACATCAATACTGGTGGTGTTGTATTGAGCCAGAGATAATCATGGGGCGCACCAAGATACGAGAGATGATAATATACTCCCGAATGCCCTCTGCGCTTTTGTTCCTTAGGGTTACTGACGCGTTTCATATAACCATAGTTGTCATCCACCCATACCAACGTGATGTCTTCCGGAACATGTAATCCATTCTCATATACATCCATCGCCTCCTTGTATGGAACATATATCTGAGGTATATCCTTGATGTTCTTTTTAATATGCTTGGTTAAAAGAGAGCGCTGATCCTTGATAATCTGGTTCATCAAAATTGTTTGTTGGTCAATTGGCAGATTACCTCTCAGTCCTGCATCATGTAATCCGCGCATACCCAGTGTGTAGATGTTATCATAGGAAGAAGCTTTTTTCAATCTGTCATCCCATTTCTTTTGTACACCTTTTGCGTTCACTGAATAATTCCATTCTCCATCTCGTTTAGTATCCCATTCCCACTTAGAAGCGGTATTGATGAGCAGAGGTTCACAATGAGAAGTTGTAATAATGATACCTAAAGAATCGGCTACCAACTTACTTTCCGGGTGAGAGTAAAATGCTCCTGTACATTCGTGCATGGCTGGGGCCAACATGTTACCCTTCAAGCGGAGAATCAATTCACATACCTTGGCGTATGTTTTAGGTCCGATATCTCCTAATTCTTTCTCAAAGGTGTGAGATGCCCAAGTCTTTAATCCCCAGTCTTCATCATTGATGAAGAATCCGCGATATTTCACGGTAGGACTTTTAGAAATTTCCTTGCCAGAAAGCCATACTTCTTTCTTAAGTTTTACAGGCACATCCGTCCACCAATAAAATGGTGAAACGCCCATCTTTTCGGAGATGGTAAGCGTACCATAAGCTGTACCTCGTTTGTCGCTTCCGACAACAACTAGTGCTTCGCTGATACCCTTAGCAGGATTCTTTACTACCTGTATAGTATATTGCTCCCATCCACCGCGAATATTTTTCACATCCAGCTTGCCTTGTTTTGCCAGTTTGTCGATAAAGACATTACTGCCTAATGTACCGATTACAATAACCCGGTTTCCGCTAACCTCCTTACTAACGTTTAGGGCTGGTTTCTGCCCAGTTACTCTACCGATATCATCAGCAAACATATTTGCCACCTTCTTCACAACAACGGTTTCAGATGAAGATATACAAACTGGGGTAGCATCATACGGTGTGGCTATAGCAAAAGCACCATTGACAAATTTATTCGAAATCTCAATGTCGGCCATGACTGGCATTGCAGAAACAAAGGTCAAGGACATGAGAATAATAGTTTTTAAAGACTTCATATCTAGTGTTTGTTTTCAACTGAAGTTCCGCAAATAAAACAATCATCTCATTTGGGAGATAAGACAGAATTATAGCGAAACTTCAGTTTCTATTATAAAATTATAAACATGGTGTCAGACAAACAGAATTACTGTTATTTATAACCAGGATTCTGCTCTAAGACTGCACCGTTATTGGCTTCAATGGCAGACTGAGGTATAGGCCAAAGTTCGTAAGTTTTCTGCATACCCAGTCCGTCTCCATTGGTCTTAGGATTGGCATAGTAAGGGTTACATTTCATAACTCTATCATAGAGCTTACCCATGCGCATCAAGGTAAGTCTACGTTTCTCTTCTATACCCAATTCTCGCATACGCTCATCAAGCAGATAATCTATGTCTACTTTAGAAGCATCTACAAGTTTGGCATGGGCACGTGCTCTTACCACATTGATATCAGCAGCAGCCTTGTCCTTGTCTCCCAACCCGATATAAGCTTCCGCACGAAGCAGATAAGTCTCAGAAAGACGGAACATATATTGATCTACATAAGTAGTACCAGCAATGCTTTTCAGCAACAGGCTAGACGCATTCTGATAAAGCTCCATAGGATGGTTGAATGGCGTAGTAGCCTTCGTCTGATAAGCAAAGAGGTATCTTCCTGGCGTCTCTGTACTATTACCTAAACCAACTATCAATCCTGATGGTGGGTTGTCTATATCAATTGTATCAATGCCTGTGGCAGCCTTGAAAGAACTGTTGTTGACAGGGAATTTTCTCACAAAGTTATAATTCGAGTTACGAATGTCTCCCTTGAAATCATCTTCCCAAATCTTGTTGGAAAAATACGTGGTAGAAATACCCCATCCAATACCACGTCCTCCAGTATAATCTCCTATCGGCCAGTTGAATGGTGAAAGTTTCTTACCATTTACAGTGAGCTTTACGTCTCTGGTCATAGGTACGAAATGACGCTCTAACATATAGTTGCCTGTAGCTTTCAACTTAGCCGTAGAACTACCACCGCCAGGCACATCGGTTTCAAACTGAACCACCCAAATACCTTCTGTATTACCAGCGCTTCTGTTTTGGTTTTTACGGCGGAAGAGATCCCAATAGACATCTCCTTGTTCATTCATTCTAGAACCAAATCGCTTCTGCATTAAGGAAAGAGCTGGATGATCAATCACCATTGTCGCCGCATCAACAGCCTCACGATTCTTACCTTCGGCAAGGTATATTTCAGAAAGGAGATGATAAGCTGCTGATGATGAGATTTCGCCATCTCTTACAGCTTTGATATCTGAAAGATGTTGTGCAGCAAAGAGAACATCCTGCTCTGCCTGGGCAAGCACTTGTTCTTTAGAGGCACGAGTATAGTTGTTTTTTGGTGAAGCAACCTCTTCCAACTCAATAGGCACACCTCCATAAAGATAAGCAAGTGTTCGGTATGCCATACCACGGAAAAATCTTCCCTTTGCCTCAAACTTTGTTTTCAAATCATCGCTCAGAGCAGTAGCATTTTTTGAACGGGCTATTACTGTATTGGCATCTGCAATAATCTTATAAAGCGCATCCCAATGGTGGCGAGGAATGGAAGATGTTGGATTGTAGGCTGCCAGCATGTTACCATGACGATTGGCAGTACCAGGTTCACCATCATAGACAAGATCTGTACCATAGATATAATCCATTGGTTTGTTCTCGTCAAAACCATAGAATTCGATTCTTATCAAATTATATAAATTGTTGACCGACATATTGAAGTCAGTCTCTGTAATAAAAGAGTTATCCGAACTCATGAAATCCTTTGGCTTTTCCTGCAGGAAACTGCTTTCATTGCAAGAAATAAGGCTCAATGCCACGAATAAATATATTATTTTCTTCATTTTCATCTGATTTTAAAGTGTTAAGTTCAATCCAAAAGAGAAACTTCTTAAAACAGGACGTCCTCCATATCCGCTTCCTGCTTCAGGATCCCAACCCTTCCATTTTGTAATGGTAATCAGGTTTTTACCGCTGAAGAACAAGCTGAGATTTTCCAGACCAATGGTATTAATCCATATTTTTGGCAAAGCATAGCTCAGTGATACATCCTGCAAGCGTACAAAATTACGGCTTTGATAGTGCGTTCCTCCGATACTGCCACCCTGTATAGAGCGTGAGTAAGTAGCGTTAGGATTACTTGGCGACCAATAATCCTTTGCCAGTTCGCTCATGCGGTTCCATCTGCGGGCATTGGTATCGCCTCGTACCAAAGTCTCGTTGTTAGCCTGTAAATAACCATGGCGTCCTCCTTGTATAGAATTGATGAAGAAACTCAGATTGAAAGCTCTGTATCTGAAGTTGTTGAGGATTCCAAAACGGTAAGCAGGTAACTTCTTTCCAAGAATTACTCTGTCATTTACTGTAATTTCTCCATCTTCATCAGTATCTACTATACGATAGTTGCCTGGATGATAACCTTTAGGAATATCATCGCCCAATTGCCAGATTCCATCTATCTTGTAATTATAGATAGCCTGAAGGCTCTTACCAATGAAGAGATTGCTTGCCACGAGGTCATCTTCTTTGCCATCACCATCGCTATCGATTCCAGTCAAAGAGATGATTTTATTGGAATTGGAAGAGATATTGAACGTGCTACTCCATTCAAAGTCCTTACTTACAATATTGCGCGAAGTAATAGTGAATTCAATACCTTTATTGCGTAACTTTCCAATGTTAGAGCTGATACTGCCAAATCCGGTAATGGTTGGGATTGCCAAATCGTAAAGCAGGTCGCGGGTTGTATTGCTATACACATCGATGGTACCATTAATACGGCTATTGAAGAAGGCAAAATCCAGTCCGAAATTGACACCTTCTGTCTTTTCCCATTTCAAGTTGTTATTGCCCATGGTTGCAACCTTCTGTCCTATTTCTGTTATTCCACCCTCACCGAAGACATAGGCTGGTGTAGTGCTGACCTTGGATAAAGATTTGTATCTCGAGGTCTGGTTTCCACTGATACCCCATCCGCCTCTTAGCTTCAATTGATCTATCCAACCTACATGGAAGAATTTTTCCTGGTTGATATTCCACGCAAGGGCTACAGAAGGGAAGATGGCAAACTTATTGTTTTTTGCAAAACCAGAATAACCATCACGGCGAACTGTGGCAGTGAACAGATAACGATTATCGTACTTATAATTGATACGTCCCATCTGATAGAGTAAGGCTTCATCCCATGCTCCAGATGTAGTATATTGGTTCGTTCCCAAGCTCAGATTATGATAGCCCAAGGTAAGTCGGGTAAAATTCTGAGCATCTGCCTTAGTCTTGTCATATTTACGTTCACTTGCACCATACAACAAGGTTGCACCGATGCTATGCTTGCCAAAATCACCATTATAGTTCAGGATGTTATCTACTGTATAGTCATAATACTCTTCATGACTTTTATAGGCATCTCCTGTAAGGCTGGCACCATATTGGCTTGCAAAGTAGTGATTGTCTATACGATAGTTGTTACCATAGTTAATACGATAACTTAAACCTTTTATTGGCAACTTGATTTCTGCAAACGCATTGGCGAAGAAGTAGTTGTGGCGCTCCTTGTCTTTTACATTAGAACCCATCAGAGGATTCTCGTCCAATGTTTGGAATGGGTAAGGCTTGATTTCCCCATTCTCATCATATGGGGAAATGAGCGGACTTTCTGTCATCAATCCCCAGAGACTTGGTTCAGCACCATCCTGATTGACAAATGACGCAAATGTCTGAATACCAAACTTCATCCATTTTGTTGGTGTAATATCCAGGTTAATACGAAGACTATTGCGCTTGAAGTCATCGTTTTTGACAAATCCAGACTGGTCAGTATTCTCATAAGAGAAAAGATAAGCCATTTTATCTGTACCACCCGATGCACTCAGACGGTTTTCAAAGATGTGACCAGTTTGGGTTCCTGTTCCCCACCAGTCATAGTCTGTTGCCGAAATGCCATCTGGCTGCGTACTATCAAGCATAGGAGAATCAGGAAGATAATCAGCCACATTGAAATCAGGATTCGGTGTAGTGTAGTCAGGTCCCATATAAGCCTTGTCATACCAGAATTCCTTGGTAAATTCCAGGTATTCCGAACGGTTCATTGGGCGCAGGTTTTTGGTAGGATTAGAGAAAGTATAGGAAGAAGAGAAATTGATTCTGGTTTTACCTTCCTTACCTCTCTTGGTTGTAATCAAGAGTACACCATTTGCCGCCTGAGCACCATAAACGGCTGTCGCACTGGCATCTTTCAATACATCTATAGAAGCAATATCACTAGGATTGATAGAGGACAGAGAACTGGTATAAATGATACCATCCAATACTATCAGAACGCTACTATTTCCAGAAATGGTATTCTCGCCTCGAATGGAAATGCTAGGAGTCGTTCCTGCAGCCGTAATCTGACCGATATTCAAACCAGGTACAGTACCTTGCAAAGCCTGAGCGATATTGGTATTAGGAGCATTCTCGAAATCCTTGAGATTAGCACTTGCCACAGAACCAGTCAAGTCAGATTTTTTCATCGTACCATAACCTACCACAACAACTTCTGATAAAGAAGCAACATCTTCCTTCAGATTTACGGTGATAGGTTTGGAAGATTGTGGCTTGATAATTTGTGTAGTGTAACCTATATAGGAAATTTCCAGCTGAGAATTGGGATTGACGTCGAATGCGAAATTACCATCCAAATCAGTAACGCAGCCATTTGACAGACCCTTTTCCTTAATGGTTGCTCCAATAATTGGTTCGCCATTTATATCAAGAATCTTTCCGGTAACATGCGTCTTTGCCATTCCGGCAGGAGATTTTGTTTTGATGGATTTCTGTGAAGCCGTATTCTTATGTGACAAGACTATATTCTTGCCCTTTATCTCATAGTTTACATTCTGTTCTGAGATAATCTGCTCTATTGCCTGAGATAGATTGGTGGCATTCACATTAATCTTCTTGTTGAGATTAAGATCAGAAGACACATAAACAAAAGAGTATCCACTCTGCTGCTTGAGTATTGTCATTGCTTTTTTTACCGACACATTTCGAACATTTAAGTTGACCGCCTGACCAAACATAGTCAGTTGTGCCGAAAGAGCTAATGACACGAGGATAGCTTTTCTTAGGTTCATAATAAATACTAATTAATGTTATTAAACTTATTGTTAGTTGTCTGTCTGAGGATAATACCGTATATTTGCATTGTCCTCTTCGATGTTGTATGTAAACGAGTCAGAGAATAAGGACATTTTGAGCAGAAAGATGTAGGCTATCTTTCTGCTTTTATTTTTATCTTTATTCTTTGAAATGAAATTGTGCCCTAATAGGTGATGCTCTTGTTTTTTTCATTCTAAATGATTGCTAATTAAGTTATTATTGTTACTTATAGAAATATCTCCAATCCTATTTTAATAAATAGTCACGATTCTGCCCTTCATCTGATAATGAAGATGCCCTGTTGCAGCCAGTGCGTCTAACACTTCCTGAAGACTCTGTTCCTGCCTTACAAAATCACCATTAAATCGATACTTGCCAATAACCTTGCTTCTTATGTGCACAGTTACATTATAACTCCGTTCTATACGCTTGGCTATTTCATCGAGTGTAGCATTATCGAAAGTAATCAACCCTTGCGTCCATTGACTGACCATATTGATTTCACACTCTTCTGTAATCATTTTGCCGCTCTTCTTATCAAGAATAACCTTTTGTCCAGGAACCATAAGTTGCGAGTTGCCCGTATTCGTCAGATTGTCAAGCTTCACACTTCCCTTGTCCAATATAACTTCGGCTTCTTTATCATCCGGATAATCACGGAAATTAAATTGAGTACCCAGCACATTTACTCTCAAGTTCTGCGAATTGACGCAGAAAGGCAATTTCTCATTATGTTTAACCTCAAAATAGCCTTCTCCACTCATCGATACTTTTCTATCATTAAGACCATAGCCTTGGGAATAAGTAAGCTTTGAACCGGAATTAAGCCACACTATCGTACCATCAGGTAATAATGCCTTTGTGCGGGAACCCATAGGAGCTTCTACCTGTATATCTGCAAAAGAACTGCTCACATTGTGCTTGCCCTGGTGATAAGCAAAGAATGTCATAATGCATATCAGTGCGAGCATGGCAGCATAGCCTGTCCATTTTTTCCATCTAAACAAATCTTTAAGATGGATGTTCTTATCTTCCTGCGCCATTGCAACTCTTTCCTGGAAAACACGAAAGGCTTCCTGTTTGTTATATTTTTTTAATAATGCAGCGTCGACAGATGAGAACCAGATTTCCTGCTTCTCATGAAAATATCTTTCGTTCTCTGGAGATATGACAATCCATGCCCGCAATTCTGCGAGTGAATTCTCATCCAACTCTCCGCAAAGAAACTGAATGATCAAATCATCTATATGTTCATTTACCTGTTTCATATTATGCTCTTATATTTACGTGACAAGATTAAAAAACATTGGGGTAGTCAATTTGCAATAAAAATGAAGAAAAATCCCAATAAATATTTATGTAGGTCATCTTGAAGCAATGCCAAGGCTCGTTTCATGTGATATTTTACGGTGTTGATAGAAAGGCCGAGTGCTTTGGCTATTTCCTGATTTTTCATTCCCTCAAACCTGCTCATGCAAAATACTCTTCTGCATTCTTCCGGCAATCTCTCTATTGCTTCAGATATCCTGTCTTCCAATTCCTCAGACAGCAATCTACCTAACGGATAATCATCACTTTGGATATATTTTACTAAAGGTAAATCTGTGATATTTCCTTTATCAAGCACCAATTCACGCTGTTGTACCTGTGAATTGAGATAGTTGAGGCAGCGATTACGAACACTTTTGGCAAGATAGCTACGTATAGATGTCTGGATGTTGAGTGAATCACGAATTTCCCAAACATGGAAAATAACATCACTGACTATCGTTTCTGCCAGAAAACTATCGTGAACATATTGCTCAGCGATATGGCAAAGTATGGGGTAATGGTAGTTATACACAAATTCATAGGCCTTCTCCCGGCCTTCCTTTAGCTGTCTTACTATGATTTTTTCTGTTCTATCCATGAATTTATTCTATTTAACTTTTTATATCTTTTAATTTAAAGACAAAGGTATAACTTTTTATTTAGAAAATCTATTTTTCTCATTTATTTTTCTTACTTTTGCAAAATAAAACAACAAACAACTTAATTATGAAGAATAAAGCATTTATCGGAGTCATTGCAGCCTCACTCGTGCCGGGACAGGCAGCAATGGCACAAAACAAGGCAGTAAAGGCTACGGCCGACAGACCCAATATCATTTTCATCCTTGCCGATGATCTGGGATATGGCGATCTCTCCTGCTACGGCAGCAAGACTATCAAGACTCCAAACATTGATAAACTGGCTGCTACGGGTACTCGATTCAACCAGAGCTATGCCGGGTCAGGAATCAGTTCACCATCACGTTGTGCACTGATGACGGGTAAGAATACCGGCAATAGCCGTATACGTGATAATATGTGCACAGCTGGAGGCATGACAGGTCTGAAAATAACCCCTGAAGGAGACACGACCATCGTTCGCAGAACAAGTCTGCAGCCGCAGGATACGACCATCGCTACGGTATTGCACGCTGCCGGCTACAAAACCTGTCTTGTCAACAAATGGCATCTGGATGGCTATGATCCAAAATCATCACCAATCTATCGTGGTTTTGACGAGTTCCACGGATGGCTGATAAGTACGGTAGAATCCAATTCACCTTACTATTATCCATACAACCGTTTCGACAATGACAAGCTCATCCACATCAAGGCAAATGAGCACGATAAGCACATCAAACACAATACGGATATTTCGACCGATGATGCCATCAATTTCATCAAGCGAAACAAGAAGAATCCTTTCTTCCTCTATCTGGCTTTTGATGCGCCTCATGAACCCTATATCATCGACAACACCACATGGTATGATGATGAATCGTGGAGCATGAACGACAAGCGCTACGCTTCGCTCGTAACCCACATGGATGCGGCAATAGGAAGACTGCTCACCTATCTGGAAAAGAACAACTTGCGCGAGAATACGCTTGTGATCTTTGCTTCAGATAACGGTGCAGCCGTTCAGGCACCATTGAAACTGTTCAACTGCAACGCAGGATTCCGCGGTCGCAAGGCACAACTCTACGAAGGAGGAATCCGAGTACCGTTCATCGTGAACCAGCCAGGAAAGGTGCCGGTACAGTCGCTGAACAACATCATCTATTTCCCAGATGTAATGCCTACGCTGGCAGCTCTTACGGGAGGAACCCAATATCTGCCCCAGAACATCAACGGCATGAATATTCTGCCATTGTTCTATGGTAAGCAGATTGATACAGACGACCGAGTTCTTTATTGGGAATTCCCAGGTAAGCAGCGTGCGGCGCGCCACGGTGACTGGAAGGCTGTTACCATCAAGCCAAACAAGCCTCTGGAACTCTACAATCTGCGTGAAGACCCAGAAGAGAAACATGATCTCGCCAAGAAATATCCGGAAATGGTAATCGGTTTTGACAAGATGATGAAGGAAATGCGTACTCCATCAGAAAACTGGCCAATACCGGAAGATGCGGAAAGCAGGAAAAAGTAATTGGCTTTATAAAACTGAGGGCGTGTCATGGATTTATGACACACCCTCGGTTTCTTTTTCGACAAGCAATATTTAAATCCGAGTTTCTATCTTGCTCATTAGACCAATCAGCTAAATATCTGTCTATCTTACGTTTAAGCATATCTTAGTCCTCTTTTCTAATATTAAACAGAGTCATTTTGCCCGTTTTTCCAAAGAATTTTCAGTATTTTTGTCCGTTTTTCCGCGATTTGCATTAACTTTGCACTCATGAAGAATTTTGCAGCGATAGATTTTGAGACTGCCAACCAG
>OJMJ01000656.1_pt1 | contig 16402 bp, 9 predicted proteins | sample 1597181 | NCBI WGS metagenome assembly OJMJ01 (sample SAMEA2452126, study PRJEB22498) | human gut metagenome | biome: human feces; feature: human gut; material: feces | place: Australia | collected 2012
ATGATGAAAGCTTAAAGGCCGCCGATGATTACTATGGTGTCTTAATGAGCTATTATATGAATGGTATTGATGAAGGTGTTGCCAAAGGAGAAGCTAAGGGCTTTGCCAAAGGTGAAGCTAAGGGTTTTGCCAAAGGTGAAGCAAGAGGTAGTTATCACAAAAGTCTTGATATAGCGAAGAAAATGCTATTAAAGGGTATGGATGATGACTCTATCATGGAACTGACAGGCTTAACCCATGAGCAATTGCATCAATTGAAATCATAAAATTATCAGATACAAGTTCTCCCCATAAGCCAGGCGATAGATGCCTGAACTTATAGGGAGTTTTTTTGTTTGAAAGTTATTACAACCAATACGCCCTGAAAGGGCAGAAGCTCCTAGCCCAGGGCATCGCCCTGGGTAGTTATGTTTGCAAACCTGTCGCCCTGTAAGGGCAAAAGCTTCAAAGAACCAGATGATTACAAAGCTTTTGCCCTTACAGGGCGCATTGCTGATTGCCATTATCCCCAGGGCGATGCCCTGGGCTAGGAGCTTCTGCCCTTTCAGGGCGTGTATGCCTATGAATGAAGCGTGTATTCCTATGAACGAGGTGTGCATGCCTATGAATGAGGTGTTCTTTCAGAGCACAAAAAAAGTCGTGGAATCTTAGAAGGTGAGTCACCTCGGCAACTAAAACTCCAACGACCAGTCTAGTCTAGTTTTCGCAATTTTTGTATAATAGTAAATGATAATAATGTCTTATAATAACTAAAACAAGGGGGAGGAAGTATTCCCAACTTCCTTCCCTCCTCTCTTACTGATATATGATTCTTAACTTTTGTATTTTGCTAATTTTTTATTGGTAGTTGATTGTCACCTTCCAAGGCTTGTTGCTATTGTAGTGCTTAGCCTTGATGTAGAACGTACCTTCAGTACCTGTTACGGCACGTACATTCTTCATTGTGATGGTTTGAGAAGCTCCAATCACACTTGGATCTTCATACTTGGTGACAAACCAACAGTTCCAACCTGCGCCTTCATCAACATCTGATGTAGAAGCTACCTTTACATCGCTGCCTATTGGGTTCACATCGTTGGATGCAATCTCAATTTCTATTGGCAACAATTCCTTAGGATAGTAACTTGGAATTGTGAATGTCAGTTGGGCTTCTGAAGTTGCATCCTTACCCATTGTATTGGCAAATTCGAAGTTGAAGTCCACATTGCTGATACTGTAGAGATGGATGTTGCGGGTCAATCCATGCTTCTTATCTACCAGCTTGATGGTGGCAGTCTTACATTCACCGGCACTGATTTCACCAATCTTGTATGTGATGGTTCCCTTACCGGTTGTAGCGTTATACTGTACTGTAGGTTCAGGAAGCTTTCCACCTTCCAGCTTCGTAAAGTCCTTGTTCTCTGTCCAGGATACGTTGAAGTCGGCTGCAGTTTGAGAAGCATCGCCCTTGTATTCAAAGTCGATGGTCTGCTCGCTGTTGGCTGATTCCTGTGTCAACATCTGGTAAGTACCATTCACGATGTTCATCGTGTAGGTGCCATCAGAAATTTCCTGGATGATGTCATCTACCGTAATCCATGGATTGTTGGCAGGAGTTCCTTCGTATGCCTGTGTACAGTCTGCGTAACCCAGATTCTTGCCCAATCTCTTGATGTTGATTCGGTAGAGATGGTTTCTCTTGACAGGAATCTGAACACCCTCGTTCTGGAGCAGAACCTGGAACCATTTTGTATCTCCGTCCTTGTATGTCACCTCCATGATTACCTTGAGTGGCTTTTCCAAAGAGTTTTCCTGCTCAAATGTATATTGCATAGGCAGGTTGCTGCTGTTTGGCCACATCTCTTCATTTCCTACAGAGAATTTCTCTCCTTCAGAAGGCCATCTTGTTGGATCCAGCGATGGAGTAATGTAGGTGCATTCTGCTTTCCACGCAGCTGCATCTGTCAGCATATTGGTTTCAGGGAAAGTCAGCTTTTCCTTATCTCTATTGAATGGAGCTACCGTACCATGCTGCATCACGTTGCCCAGTGCATATCTGATGTTTTGGATGTTTGGATCCTCCCATTTCACTTCAATCTTGGCACGGTTGCGGAGCAGATGGATCACATTGTTTGCCACTACATCCTTGGTGAGGAAATCTGTCATTTCTTCAGGAGTATTCTTCTTTACATAACCCCAATACACCATCTTATCGTGCTGCTGACTGTTGTTTCTGTTATCGAAGCTAGTCATGAGGTTGTTCTCATGTCTTCCAATCCATTCTGCAGACTTGCTGAAATCAATCGCCTGGTTGCCGGTAGTTACTGTATTTTCTGCAGTGGCATTCGCCATGATGTGGATGCGGGCGGTTCCCGTAGGAATCGTTGCTGAGATATTCTTCTTGTCCGATCCGCCATCCGCCTTGATGTCATTGGTTGCCACCGACTGGATATTCAGATCTCTGGCAAGTCCCAGGAAATAACCATCTTTGTCAAAGCACAGCAGCTTCATATCGTTAGCGCTTGCAATACCTTCGGTTGCGAAGTTAGCTACTCTGCTCTCTACTTTCGAGTAGTTTGGAACGGAGATGGTGAAGTGGGCTTGATACGTGCCTATCTCATTCTTGGAAGGAACGCCATTGTCCACCATGCTGTCGGAGCAGGCTGTCAACATGGTTAACAGCGCTGCCATTATTCCGATATATGTCTTTATCTTTTTCATTTCGTAACTTCCTTAAATGTTATTACTTCATTTGTTTATCTAACTCATCAACCTCTGCAGGGGTGAGGTCGCGAACGCAACGAACGAAAACTTCATTACCAGACTCAACACCGGTAGCTACCGTCTTATTGTTAAGCGTATAATAATTCGCTCCTTCCAAAACTGGCTTGATTGGTTGTTTTGTCTCACCTTTATTATTCTTGTATGATTCCTTTTGGAAGTCAACAATGAATTGTATCTCTGTCTTTGTTGGGAGGCGCCAACCGTCATATATTACTTGTTCGCCGTTTTCTTTCTTTACTTCCCTATACGTTTCACAATGCGTCTTTGCTTTGTCTTGATTAAAATTTGCCGATTTTACAGCTCCAAGCTGTGAAGCAATCATAAATGCAGGGGATACGACTTCGTCGTTTGTATAGCCTGTAGATTTATCGATGTTTGGATGAGCGATATTATATTTGCTATCTTTTGTACTTGAAACTTGTATGATGTACATACGGTTATTCTTCAAATTATCAATAGATGTATCGTATCTAAAGCTTTTGATATCGCCATTTTCGTAATATTTTGCCAAATATCCACCAGAATGATCATAGGTGTGTTGGCCTTTGACTTTTTGGCCTTCAGCTGTACGATATGCCCATCCATCTTTACTTCTAGAAGAATAGTCTCCGAAGAAGTTCTGTGTTTCAATCAGAGGTGACTGCTTGTATTTTACAGTTGCCTGTTTACCCTCAGCATTTTCAAGAGTCAAGACGATATACTTGGAGAAGCGATTCTTCGGGATAGGAGAATTAATGACGATCTTACCACCGAGATTTTCTCCATCCTTTTCATTCTGCAATTCCATCTTTGTTGGGTATGGGAAGAATTGAACTTCTTTTTTTTCAGTCTTTTCTACTTCTCTGTTTTCATAATGACCATCAAATGGCCAGAAATCCCATACCCAAACTTGTTCAGTTGTAGTATAGGTAACTGTTTCCTTTACAGTCTCCTTGTATCCCTGAAAATACTCTTCAGTATTTCCTTCATTATCGATGTAGTACACCTTTTTACTAACGATAGTCACTGGGCTGGAAGACTTATAAGTCACGCTCATATCCGTATCTACATTCTTCATATAGACAACCTTTGGAGTCACCATCAGATAAGAAGTATTGGCATCGATGTCTGTAGTACCGCCATCCGACCAAGGGAGAACATCATAGACAACCTTACCTGTTGTGATGTATTCAATCTCAGAGCTGCCGCCCTTGTTGTTGATCTTTGCATCAATGGTATAGATGGTGTTGCGGTTCAGCTTCTTGGCATCCTCACCGGTAGCCTTAGGGTCACGGACAGGAATCTTGTAATAGTTCATCTCCGTATTGCCATCGGCTGTAAGAGGAACCTGGAGGTAGATGGCTGGTGCCTTGGTGTCGTCATTCCACTGAGTGGCATAGCTGTAAGTGGTTACGGTATATTCGCCACTTCCACCCTGTGCTTCCACCATTTCACCATCCTTCAACTCAGATTCTGTATTGCTGCCGAAGATAGTAGTCTTGGCATTGTAGTTCTTCAACTGCCATTTTGCCTGACCAGCTGTATAACCTTCTACGTCAACATGAATGGTAAGGGCAATCTTGGCAGCAGCACGAGCCAGATTAACTGGAATGGTCTGTGTAGGTTCCTTGGTTACCTGGTAGTTCTGTTCGCTACTCATCAGGAACATCTTGTTGCTGTTGCTGGTAGCATCGTATGGCTTCCAGATATCCTCGTCGGTCTGTACATCGCCTGAACCTGTGGCGTTAGCCACAGATTTCACGCTGTAAGTATTACCTTCCTGCAGATCATTATCTACTTTCCAGTTCTTTTGAGCAATCACTTTCTCCTCGCCGCTCTTCAAGCCGCCAGTGAAAGTCTTATCTACCTTGCACTCATTATATTCACCAAACATCTTGATGTTGAAATTATAGAGCTTATCCTCGTTGAGGCTTGCTTCAGAAGCGGTAGTTGCTCTCGAAACCTTGTTGTCAAGGATGAGAGGCTTCACGCTCAACTGCTGAGCTCCCTGATAGATGAGCTCAGAGTCTTCTGCGCAACCCACAAGGGATAATCCCATGGTGAGAGCCATAAGTGCCAGTGTCGTATTCTTATATATATTCAACGTTTTCATGATGTTTGTCATTTATTGTTGTTTATATCTCATAGTTTACTTTACTTGGGTGAATTCCATATCGGTCTTCGTTCCCGTTCCTGTGGCTGTACCTTCGCTTCCATCAGAAGGAGCATTGATGATTACCTTCATGTTTGGACTATAGGCTACCATATAGACATGGCAGGTATAGTTGTCACGCTGGGTATAGTCGAGTACCGATCTAGGAACCACGTAGAAAGGATCAACCTTTGTAGTGGCGCCGTTGCCGGTAATCACGGTCATTACGTCAGCCAGATCGTAAGAACCATCAGCATTTACCTTGTCGGCATCAATGAATCCGTAGTCTGGACTATCTGTCTGGAGCACCCAGCTCTTGCCATTGGTATTCATCTCGGTGAATGAAATCTTTGGTCCGAATGTTGCATTGTTGAATGCAATCTTACTACTGTTCTCGCCATTCTTCTCGATGTTGGTCTTGATAGAGATAGCATCGTTGAAGGTGTAATTTGCTCCGGTTTCCCAAGGCAATACTGTTGGTAAGACATTCAGTTCTGCCGGATTCTCAGGAGTATCACCTCCTTCTCTGTCCACCTTGGCTGTTACGTCGTAGATGGTGTTGCGGTCGAGGCGATAGAGAGGCTCGTATTTGGTCCAATCTATTGTTGCGGCATCGTTGCTTTCGTAGAGGCGCTTGTTTACTGGCACCTTGTAGAAGTAATCCTTGTTGTTGAATTTTGCCTTGAGCAGGATGTAGGTCTGCTTGTTGACATCGATTGGCTCTTCTTCATACGGCTTCTTTTTCTTGTCAATCCAACTGTTAGCGTATGAATAGAACACAGCCTTGTTGTCTTGTGTGACGGCAGGAGCAGTTACCTTGCTGCTGGCAGCGGCTTCGGTATTCAATGCATTGTTTGTGCTGGTACCTTCTGCGATGATAGCGCCATCTGCTGCGTAGTGCATCAACTGACAGGCATACTCTGTAGGAGCTACTGTTTTGCCCTTGTCATCTTGTACGTTGAGGCGGATCTTGGCAAGCGCTCTCTTCAGCTGGAACTGGATGTGAATCGTTCCGTTCACAATCTGTTTCGTCTCCTCCATCTTGGCATCCATCACGAATGAAGTCTGCTTTGCCTTGGGATTGAAGGTGGCTGCCTTGTTGATGGTGGCAGCTTTCAATTCATCCAAAGTTGTGATTCCGCTGATATTATCCAGGTTTGCCACCAGATAGAGAGTGTTGCCTGTAATCTCCGAACGCTTCAGCTGGTCGCTTTCCAACTTCTTGTGCTTGTAATCTGTAGTAGGACTGCCCTGAACAGAAGCATCTGTAAGAGGAAGACTCTTGACGAGCTTTCCGGCTGCATCGAAGACGAAGAGGTCGAGGCGATTGATCAGGTTCTCATTGAGATCTTCTGATCCATCCTCTACTGCAGCACGGGTAACAGCTGCACGGGTTTCAGTAGCAGAACCGCCTACTTTATATTCCAGCACCACATCGTAGTCGCAACTCGGTGTGCCGTCCATATCATCGCTCATGCAAGATGTGTTTGCAAGCCCTAAGAGGGCGATTGCACACATCGCAAAGTATTTTGATATTGCTTTCATTGTTTGCCCTCCTTAATTTAAATAATTAGTATAATGTTTACTATTGCTCTGAAGGATATTGTAGGCAGTTCCCTTGGTAGCCTGCAGCTGGAAGATGCGGATGCGGGTGTTGGTTCCTGCAAACTTTCTTCCGTTCTTGTACCTACCTCCTGCATTATCAGGGTTGATTTCTACTTCGTATTCATGGATTCCATCCAGTGATACGGTTACGTAGAGGTCGGTATATACAGGTTTGCTGCCCTTACCTATAGCCCATTCAGTCAACTTATCCCATGAAGCATCGGTTGTCCATGGATTCACGGCTTCTACCTTGATCTGATAAGGATCTTTTCGGGCGATGCCTGTAGAAACGCAGGTGGTGCTTTCTGTAGATTTACTATAGTTGAAAGCGAAATCATCCGTGTTGGTGAGATGTGCTTTCCAAACCAGTCCTGCAGGACTCTCTACCTTGAAGTAGAAGGCAGCTCCTGATTTCTTATCCTCCAAAGAATTATGGTCTTTATCCGTTTCCTTATATCTTGGATAGTTAACCAAGCAGTAGAGACCTTCTGCGTCACCCGTTGTTGCACTCGGTGTTTTTGTTGTCCATGCAAACATCTGGCAATTTGCACCGTTCCAGCCAATTTCAGATGTTACCTTATTCCAAGGCATTACCTGCCAGTCGAGGCAGAGGGCTCCACCCTGGAGGAAGTAGCCGTAAACTACGAGCTCTCGGTTGCGGATAGCTTTGTCACTGTATGGGATACTGAATTCCTGAGATTTTACGCTGCCGCCTTCTGCCAACTGATAGTAAATCTTACCTGTGATAGGCTTGTTGGTTTCACGAAGATAACTCAAATCATGTCCGCCGATTTCCGTATTCATACGGTCCATATAAGCCTGAGCTGTTTCGTTTGCTCCTCGCTTATAAGTGAGCGGATCTGTTACAGGTGTGATTTTGCTATTATCTACACCGTCAAGCGTGAGGGTCGAAGCAACATAATCAGGAGTTCCGTACTTATTGCTTGTTGCAGCCTTGTTGGCATCAGCAGTTGCATAATCCTCTTCATCAGGGAAGACATAGCTTTCTGTAGGGAAGGTGTTTCCATCTATTTCAATTCTTGTTACCTTCACATTTTCTGTCAAGGCATCAGCATCTGCCGTGCGGGCGAAATAGAAGTGAAGCTTGGAAACGGCGCGAACTAGAGGAATCGAAATTCCTTTGTTCTTTGCCTCAATCTCAGTATCAGCTACGTGGTCGGCTATTTCTATGTTGGTAATGGCACGGGAAATAGGGAGACCCTTGCCGGTTGGTACTGCTGTAGTCTGAGCCTTGCCTTCTGCAGTAATGCCGAATGGATCATCGAAGGTTACACCTTGCAGGTCTGCTCGGGTGATGCTGCGGAAATCCGTGCCATTCAGCTTCTCTGCCATATTGGTACTCTCTGAGTTTGCCAGAATATAGAGGTCGATGTTTTTGAGTTCTTCACCGTTGATCTTACGCAAGAATCTCAAGTTCAGCGTGTAGTTGCCGTTGGCGGTAACACCGCCAACAACAGTATGGTTATCTTCCTTGTAAGCAATCGGATTGGCGCTTGCTCCTGTTCCTGATTTAAACACCCATACCTTGATGCTATGAATGTCGCTCTCTTGGTTAGGATTAGCCTGAGTCTCGTCGTTTCCGATGTCCCCAGCTCTGCTTGCTCTGGAAGTCGTGGCGCTGGCGGTAGAGAAGCTCAGGTTGAGGTAAGCTTCATCGCCAGTTGCAGGTGCCTGCGAATCTTGGTCTGAACAAGATGCCATTGTGCTCAACATAAGCAAGGCTGCGATAGCCATGCCTAGCCGGCGTGTCATCTTGATCAAAGTTGAGTTATAGCGTTTCATCTTTTTAATCTTTTACTTATACTTATACTTTTCTTTCTCTCTATACAGTGTGGGTAGCACTGTTTTCTTATTTGGCTCCGAGGTCTGCATTCTGCAGATTGAGAACCCATCCGTTCACCTTGATTCTAGCATCCATATGGTAGTCGGAACCTGGACTTGGAACGTAGAATACGAGGGTGTAGTGATCCTGGCGGTCGAGGTATTCCTGATCCTCCCAGCCCTTGTCGGTGCGCTCGCCGCAGAGAGCGAGGAACCATGGCAGTGAGTGGTTGAAGATAACCTTGCCTGTGCGCTTGTCGGTGATTACGATTCGCTTGTCATCGTACTCCGTGCTTTCGGTGTTGCGGGTGCTTACATCGTCCTTGCGCTCGAACATTCTGGAAGAAGACAGGTCGTAAACCAAAGCCTTGTCGATTTCTTCACCTTCTACCTGGGTATTACCGCTGGAGTTCACCACCAGTTTCTCGTTGTAAGGCACGTAGGTAATCGGCTTGTTCTGTTCTACGCCGTTTTCATCCTTTACCTTGTCGCCCTTGTAGTCGAGGAGGGCAGCCGAACCCTTGATTCTTACGTCGAAGTTTTCTGCCACGAATCCCTGCTGGTCGTTATCGTAAGGAAGCATCACGATTCTGTAGGTCTTGGTACATTTCATCAGACTCAGTTTGCCGGATGTGTCCTTCTTGCCCTTGAAGTCGAGAGATGTCTGGGCGGTGTAGAGAGCGGTGAACTTCTTGTTGTTGACAGAAGCTTCTCCGTCTTTCTTTCCCATTTCCTCCTGCAGGTCGTTGATGGTAGAAACACCTGGTGTGAGTTGGGTGAAGCTGAACTCCATCTCGTCGTCACCGTCGGCTCTGCTACCTGTAGGTTTCTTGTCACGAGCCAGGCAGACGAAGGTGTATTTGCCTTCCTGTAAGTCTGTGATGTCCATGCTGTGACCCGTTTCGAATTTGTCGGCTGACTGCGTATAGGTATCGAAGTATTTACCGTTTTTATCGAAAACATAGACGTTGAGGTTTTTCACTTCCTGGGAGAAGGCATCAGCGTTCTCAACATTATATGTATAATCGAACTTGAGCGACACCTTTGGTGCAGGACAATTCGTCATATCGTCTTTCATGCATGATGAAAGCGAAGAGAGTGCGATGGCTGAGATACAAACCACTTTGCAACCGTTTTTGATGATGAAATGTTTCATATCGTTTGTGTTTTATTAATTCTTTTACTTATACTTATATCTAGTGTGCCGCAGGGCGTAAGAAGTGGGGTAGCCTCCGGCATCCTTTTTTTCTTGTTGAGTGGTGCTGATTCAGCACGATAGGGGTTCCCGCCATCTGTTGGCGGCAAATATCATCTTTTTCTTTTTTAATCTCCCGGAGGCGGGGTAGCCCCCGGGAGATTGAGAGTATTGTTGTTTCAAGAATTATCTTGAGAGCGGGGGATGGGGTACATCCCCGGATCATTCATTTTTTTTCTGTTCTGCTTGATTAACTTGAAGAATGATTACTCACCCAAGTTTACATCCTGTGTACTGAGAACCCAAGGGTTAACAGAAACCTCAACATCGAGGTAGTACATTGGCTTGTTCTCGTCTGGCTTGCCATTAGGAACGTCTGCACCAACGTTGAAGATGTTCTTTACATTCAACTGATAAACAGTATTACGCTGGATAGTATTTGTGGTAAGCCACTTGTCGATGATAACCTGTGAGTAGTAAGTCTTACCTGCTACGAATACCTCGATAACGTTGTCCTCGCGGAACTTTGCCAATTCAGTCTCTGTAGCACCAATCTTACCATCAGCAGTAATCTTCAACTCACCCTTGAGAGCTTCTGCAGTCTTACCACCGAAGAGAACTGACTGATCTGCGTATGCAGCATAGATAGCAGCGATACTTCTGTAGATATTGCCATTGTAGCGATAGAATGTACCATCAGTGCAGTCAGGAGTATCTGTGAATTTAGTCTCATCCAATGCTACTGTATATTCGAAGTACATTGTAGTAGGAGCTACGGCTGTATTCTCAAATACATAATTCTTTGCAGCATCTGTAAACCATTCTGGATTCTTCAAGTCATACTTACCACCTAAGTTAGCTTGTGGCTGAATGTATGTGATGCCTGTAGGAATCTGAAGAGCATTCCATGTTGCATCCCACTGCTGCATGATGTTTGTCTTGTTAGACAAGTTGGTGATAGCATACTTGCTCAGAGTAATGGTCTTTACCTTAGCCTTTGCGTCAGCGATAGCCTTCTTCTGCAAGTCTGATGCACCATCAGGAATTGTTCCTTCGATTGTTGTTTTTTCTGATGTTGGCTTATCGATGCGAGCAGTAACGCGGTCGAGCATAATGGTCTCATTAACTGCTGCAGGGGTAGCTGCGTCCTTATTTGCTGCTTCGAATTTAACAGTATATTTGTTAGCATGAGAATTCTTGTCGTTCTGGTTGAACATTACAAACTTTTTGTCTGTAGCAAAACCGCCATTGAAACCTGTTGGAGCAGTGAAAACGCTCTTCCATGGCTTAGGATCTGTAGTGTTTGCCAGGAAATATACCGTGTATGTTACACCTTCTTTTACATTCTGTACAGGAACCTGAATCTGGGCCTTGCCAGCTGTAGTTAATACAGGTGCAGCATTTGTCCATTCTGTTTCTGTAATGTTCTTGGTGAAGATAATCTCTCCCTTAGCATCAACCAAGTAGAATGTACCACTTGTCACCTTAGACTCGGCTTCTGTAGCATCTACCTTTTGGGTCTGCTGCTGGGTTCTTGTACCATTGCTGGTAGGAGTCTGTACTGCAAATGTCATGTAGAAACCTTCCACCTTAGCCTGGTTGCTTCCACCACCACTTGTCAAATCATCATTGCTGCTGCAGCTTGAGAAAGATAACGCTGCTGCTGATACCAAGCTCATTGCGAGCAAATTCATTTTCTTCATAATCTTTTACTTATTAAGTGTTATACAAAATTTTTAGTTTGAGTTGCGAAATGGACGGGTCTCTCAGACCTCATCACTGTCTTCGCCCGGGGGTAATCAAATACTATTCTTTCTTTTCTTGTTCTTAAATTAAATTTTTTAGTTTATATTAATATTATTGTTTATTCTTTTACTTATATATAAATTACATCAAGCGTTTATGAAGCTTTTGCCCTTTCAGGGCGCTTTGCTTGCGGCTTGTTTACCCAGGGCGTTGCCCTGGGCTAGGAGCTTTTGCCCTTTCAGGGCGCTTAGCTTACTCCACAATTTTGTTCAGCTTATTGAGATTCTCCTGAGCACCCTTTAAGCCTCCGGCTACAGCCTTCTGGAAGTACTGCTTGGCAGCTTCGTAATCCTCATTGAGAACGGCGAGGCAACCACGGGCATTATCTACTTCGGCACCGGTGCCAGCCTTCTTCAGGTACTTCTCTGCGCTAACCTTGTCACCTCTATCGATGGCTGCAAGGGCTGCATTCAGATTGGCGAGCTTATCTTCTGGGAACATCTTGACTGCGGTATCGAATACATTGTTGTACTCTTCGCTTCCCTTCGGATAACTGTTTGCCACCATGTACATCTCCTGGAGAGAGAGCTTCTGCGGACGGGTATTGATTACTCTGCGAGCCTCTTCGAGGTTGAATGCCTTCACGTCGTACTCGATGGTGTAATCTGTGCGGCGCAAGCCTGGCCAAACCTTGTCAACGAGGAATCGGAATGCCTCACCAGCCTTGGCTGCGAGCGTCTGTTCCTTCTGGTCAGGAGTCATATCGCTGTTGATGATCTTGAGAGCAGCTTCCTTCTGAGGGATGTTGTGACTCTTGATGTACTCCAGTGTTCCTGCCCAATCCTCAGCTGTAGATTCTACCTTGAAGAGCTTCTTGTCGATAGAGTAGGTCTTCAACAGGTAGTTGTAGAGAGCCTGGGTACGGTTGCGGGAAAGCTTGTTGTTGTTGGCATAGCTGCCGTCTGGAGAAGCATATCCGTGGAGGGTAATGGAAGTGATGGTTACATCAGGGTCGTTCTTCACGAGGTCGAGCGTCTGCTTGATGGTAGCCAACTCATTGGTATTGTTACCGAGATCCTTCACGATATCCCACTTGTTGATGCGGAAGTTGAGTCTAGCCGAACCGTTTTCCTGTCTGATCTTCACTGCCTCCGCCTTTGGCTGCTGATAAGCCTGATAGAGCTGCTGAGGAGTAACGAGCGCCTCGCCATTGTTGGTGAGCAGGTTTTCTGCCAGCAGTTTCTGGTTACATCCACATGCATCATTGCTGATGGCGAAGTTGGAATTCTTCATCCAGTCCTGGTAAGGAGTAGAGTAAGCGTATCGGAGCGTCTGTGGCTCCTTGTTTTCACGCTTGGCAACGATGAGCGGGTTCTGGGTAGCGGTCTTCTTGGTACGCTGGTAGTAGATGTATCTCTTGTTACCCATCACCTCCACAGCCGGGAGTTTGAGCGTATCCTCACCCTTATATAAAATAGGTGTAAGGATGAGACCCTTGTTGCTTGCCAGTTTCACGTCATCGAGATTGAGGTCCATATAGACGTTCACCTTATTGCCTTTCTTCTTGATTTCCTTGTTGAGGACTTTCATATCCTTGGCAGCCTGTTCCTGAGCGATAGCGTTAGTGCTAAACAGAATGCTGAGGGCGACGGCTCCAAATGTCTTGTTTAAAATCTTATATGTATTCATAATCTTCAGTTTTTACTTATTAATATAATAATGTATCATGAATTAGAAGACATACACCAGATTGAGTGCCGCCTTGGTAGGTCCTACGTAGTGATGCGCCTTGTCTTTCTCGAGTTTCTCACCACACTGTGGGCATTCATATTTATCCGATTTCGAATAAACGTATCCCACTCCGAGTTCAGCCTCGAAGTTCCAATGCTTGGAGAGAGCCCAGGTATAACCGTATGCAACACCTGCACCTACGAACCAACCTTCGTATCTGTAATCTTTCAATTTGGAGAAGTCGGTACCGAGGAACTTGAAGTCAAGATCTACGTTACCTATGTTATGAGAACCTCCGAGGGCGTGGAAGCCGATGAAGGAGCCCATCATCTTATTGCAGAACCAGTATCTAGCTTCTGGTTGAACAAGCCAGTGCTGCCACTTCTTGTTCTTGGAAAATGTCCACGGGTTGTAGTTGCCGGATACATCCAAGGTCCATTTTGGGGAAAGGCCAAATTCGAAGCCGAGGTTCATGGTGCTTGTAGCATCATAAAGGAGGTTCGTCTTCAAGGCCACCTTCTGAGCGACGGCTGGGCAGATGAAGCTACCAACAGCCAGTAGCGCAATTAAAATCCTTCTGTTCATACTTAAAATCTTTTAATGATTTAAGAATGACAAATGGTCTCTCTAGAGAAACGCATCATCATCTTTTACTTATACTTATACTTATACTTTTTTCTTTTTCTTAATTTCCTTTTCCTTCCATTCAATAGACTTGAAACTAGACTTTATTTATTAAAGAATAGTTAGTCTATCATTTACTCTTCTTCTACTCATCATCATCTTTATCATCTACTCCATTGTTCTTAGATGCCTGTTGGCAACTTTGGGGTTTGATTGGAAGCTCGGGCTTGAAACCGCGAACTTTGTTTTTACGATTGCAAAGATAGCGTCTTTTTCGATTGCTGCCAAGAAAAATGCGCCTAAAAATGCTGATACCGAATAAAAACCGCATAAATGAAACACTGAAAAACCCTGAAAAATGCTTTTTCTCATCTGTTTTTTGCTTTTTTCACCTCTTTTTAACCTACTTTCTTAGTGTTTTCCGATTTTTCGTTGTAATTTTGCAGCGGATAAGAATAAGTTAGTAAATCAACAATGAATTCAGGATTCAGAGGTCCTGAAAGGTATGCAAAAGCCCCAAGCGGGCAAGACTTTGATGATATATAAGTATCAACGATTGTTTAAACTATAAGTAAATTGAAAGCAAGAAATGAAAGCTAAGAACAAACTTTGGGATTGGTGTTTGCGCTTGGAACATCATTTATGCCCTGACTATTGTGGAGTGGTGGATCGCCGGAGGGTGATCGCCTTCGTCTTTTTGACTTTGGTAGAGATACTCATTATTCCCTATCACTTCCTTTTGTTTTACATGATGAAAGCCTGGGGGGGGCATGTTCTATAATATAGTCCATACCATTGCACTGGCGCTGCTGATATATGTGGTGCTGAAGCGTAAGGTGGTATTCAAGACTGGCATCTCCCTGCTCTATATCCTCGTATTCGTCAAGCTGGCGATAGACAGTATGCTTTGTCTGCACTATCAAGGCGATCGGGACAACCTGAGCGTGATGAGCAATATTTTTATCATGTTTATACTCGCCATTACCGCCCAGAGCCAGCAGCTCAACCGAACCACTCTCGGCTTTGCCGTCGCTCTGCTGCCAGTGGTAGCGGTAGCCCTCTCGCATACGCAGATTTCCGTGCTGTTCTTCAGCATCAAGGCTGTTCTGGTAGGTTTCCTGATGATTCTGTATGTATGGCTCTATAACTGGGAACCTCTCATCATCAAGGAACTCAGACAGCCCAAGCAGATGAGGGAAGAAGAGAGGAAGGCACTGCACATGCTTGCCGACCTGAAGGATGAAGAGAAGGATATGGCGGTAAACCTGCTGAGCCGACTGCGCCCGGAGCAGCAGAAGAATATTCTGGACCGTGCCGCAGAACAGTTGAAGACCAGCGAACTGAGCAAGAAGGCATGGGATCTGGTATGTGCCGACCTCACCAACAGTGAGCGAGTGATCTGCCAGATGGTGCTGGAAGGCAAGATGCTGAAGGAAATCTGCATCGAACTGAACAAGAGTGAATCGAACATCACCAGCCAGCGTAGCCATATCCGCAAGAAACTGAATATGGACCGCAAGGACGACCTGCGACGCGAACTGGAAAAGCGCTTCTATGAAGCCAGAAATTCACTGGAAGCCTAGTATAAACATAAGAATGCAGAAAGGGTGTGCTCACACGAGCACACCCTTTCTGCATTCTTATACTTTTCCAATCTTACTCTTCCAATCTGAGGAATGCCTTCGGCAGGTAATCGATGAGATCGCTGGCGATGAGGCTTTCCTTGCCCAGGTCCTTGATGGCGAGGTCGCCGGCAAGACCATGGAGGTACATACCGATGCGGGCGGCATCTGCCTGCTTGTAGCCGCGAGCCAGAAGAGCGGTGATGATGCCTGTAAGCACATCGCCACTGCCCGCCGTAGCCATACCGCTGTTGCCCGTAGAGCAGAACTCCACCTTACCATCCGGATGACAGAGGGCAGAGAAATGTCCCTTCAGCAGGATGTAGCCGTGCAGACGGTCGGCAAGCTCGCATGCCTTGTAGAGGCGCTCGGTGCAGTTGCTGCTGGTGATGCCAGCCAGACGGTCAAGCTCTCTAGGATGTGGAGTGAAGATGAGGTTCTTAGGCAACTGCTGCATCCAGGCACGGTGACTGGCAAGGATGTTGAGTGCATCGGCATCCACCACTACCGGACAGGTGCACCTTCTGAGCTGGGCAATCAGGGCGATGGCTGTAGCCTCGCTGGTTCCCAGTCCCGGACCGATGCCCATGGCGTGGTAATCTTCCGTATCTACCGGTTCGCTGAAGATGGTTTCCTCCGTATCCATCTGCAGTACCGCCTCGGGCACGGAAATCTGCATGATTTCGTAGTTTCTCTTAGGCGTATGGGTAATCACCTTTCCCACACCCGTTCTGAGGCAGGCTCTGGTGGCAAGGACCGAAGCGCCCGACATGCCGTAGCTGCCTGCGATGAGGAGTGCCGTTCCCATGCTGCCCTTGTGGGCGAAGTCGCCGCGAGGCTTCAGAAGCTGGCGGATGTCCTTCTCCTCAAGGATGCTGCAACGGCTCTCGGTGCGCTGGATGAACTCTGGAGAGAGTCGGATATCAAGCACCTTGATTCTGCCCAGATACTGCTGGTTGTCTGCCATCATCATCGACAGCTTCTTTTGCTGCAGGGTGAGGGTGAGGTCGGCACGGATGATGTTGGCGCTGATGTTGTAGGAATTGTCCTCGCTCATCAGACCGGAAGGCAGGTCGATGCTCACGATCTTTGCCGCACTCTGGTTGATGTATTTCACCATGGCAGCGGACTCAACAAGCATTC
>OJMJ01000680.1_pt1 | contig 16031 bp, 15 predicted proteins | sample 1597181 | NCBI WGS metagenome assembly OJMJ01 (sample SAMEA2452126, study PRJEB22498) | human gut metagenome | biome: human feces; feature: human gut; material: feces | place: Australia | collected 2012
AGTTGGTAGCGCACTACGTTCGGGACGTAGGGGTCGGGCGTTCGAGTCGCCTCATTCCGACACTGTAAAGGATAAGCCACTGAACTTCAGTGGCTTTCTGTTTTTTTAGAGATAAAGCCAGAACAAATACGGGACACCTTATTTTATGGGTCAAATTCTATTCTCGGATTATAATGCTAACATCCTACCAGCCGAATATTTTTTGTGAAAGTATATAGGGAGGTAAGAGTTTTTCGTTATCTTTGCTCCCTACATGATAAAACTGATTTTATTTTCCTGTTAACCATTAGGATCATAAGATATACCTTCTTGATGATTTCTTTAAGTAAAAAATGAGAATTAATGAATATGAGAAATTTGTTTTTGACTTTAGCTTTCGGTCTATGTTCCGGCGTATTCGCCCAAAATACGACTGTTTTTGAATCTCCTATTATGGGGTGGAGCTCATGGAATACCTATCGGGTTCATATCAATGACACCTTAATAATAAGGCAAGCGGATGCTATGGTGCAAAAAGGATTGAAAGAAGTAGGCTATTCCTATGTGAATGTAGATGACGGTTTTTTTGGATGGCGGGATGAAAAAGGAGTGATGCAAACACATCCCGAGCGTTTCCCGAATGGATTGAAGGGAGTAGCGGATCATATTCATTCTTTAGGATTGAAAGCCGGCATTTATTCGGATGCGGGAAGCAATACTTGCGGTTCCATCTGGGATAAAGATATGAACGGCATAGGTTCCGGTTTGTACGGACATGAATTTCAGGATGCCACGTTGTATTTTAAAGAGTGGGGATTTGATTTTATCAAGATTGATTATTGCGGAGCCGGTCAGGAATTGAATCTGGAAGAAGAAAAACGATATACCGAAATACGCCAGGCTATAGATAAGCTGGGTTGCGGACATGTTTCTATTAATATTTGTCGATGGGCTTTCCCGGGTACTTGGGCTAGAAACCTTGCTCGTTCATGGCGAATCAGTGCGGATATCCGCCCGGAGTGGGGGTCAGTAAAATATATCATCGATAAAAATCTTTATCTGTCTGCCTATGCGGGAGAAGGTCATTATAATGATATGGATATGTTGGAGATAGGTCGAGGGCTAAAACCTGAAGAGGAAGAGGTACATTTTGGAATGTGGTGTATCATGAGTTCACCTTTGTTGATAGGATGTGATCTGACAACCATTCCGGAGACGTCATTAAAACTGTTGAAAAATAAAGAACTGATAGCTTTGAACCAAGACCCTTTAGGATTGCAGGCATACGTAGTTCAGCATGAAAATGAAGGGTATGTGTTGGTGAAGGATATAGAACAAAAGCGTGGTAACGTACGTGCGGTTGCTTTATACAATCCTTCGGATACGATTTGTAGCTTTACAGTTCCGATGAATATTTTGGAATTAGGAGGAAAGGTTAAGGCACGCGATCTGGTGAAACAGCAGGATTTACCGGAGATAAAAGGGGGTGTTCTGAATCGAGAATTACCTCCCCATAGTGTGCTGATTTTACGTATGGAGTCCGAGAAGAGATTGGAAGCGACTGTTTATGAAGCGGAATGGGCTTATCTGCCTTGTTTCAATGATTTGGGAAAGACTCCGAAAAGCATCGTATATGCTCCGTTACATGAAGCATCCGGAGGCATGAAGGTAAGTTATCTGGGAGGGCGGAAAGAGAATTTTGCAGAATGGAAAGAGGTGTACAGCGAGCAGGGCGGTGAATATGAAATGACTATCCGCTATGTGCCTAAAGCAGATCGTAAGCTGGAAGTCTGTGTGAATAACGAAAAAAGGATTCTTCTTGATTCGCTGTCGGCGGATGAGACTCAAAAGATAGCTTCGATTACTGTTCCGGTGCATTTGAAAGCAGGGAATAATAAGATACGTATGGGAAGCTCATTTTGCTGGGCTCCAGATATAGACTGTTTTACTTTGAAAAAAGTAAGTGAGTAGGCTGATAAGATCTATCTTCTTGAAGTACCACTTTGATAAAGAGTAAGAATATGAGTGTAACAAATGTCACCCGTGAGGAATTGTGGGCAAAGCAACATTTGTCTTGCAAAAACATGGATTATGCGGTATGGGAACGGGATAAATCCATGCTCCAGAAGTTGTCCAGAATCAATGGCGGCTGTTCTTTCGTGGTGGATGTATATAAAGGATGTTATGCGTATGCTTCTACGGGTTTTGTCGATTGGTTGGGGTATGACAGGCACAAGATAGAAACATTGGAAAAACAGGGTGATTATCTGGAGTCACGTATTCATCCGCATGATCGTTCCCAATTGGAAGACTTGCAAGTCAGGCTGGGGAAGTTCATTTATAACCAGCCTTTTGAACATCGGAATGACTATTGTAATGTGTATAGTTTCCGTATACTCAATGCTCGTGGCAACTATGTGCGTGTAACAAGCAGGCATCAAGTTTTGGAACAGAGCCATGACGGAAAAGCATGGCTCATTATAGGGAATATGAGTATGGCTCCCGGCCAAAAAGAATCAGAACAGGTGGAATGTACTGTGCTGAATCTGAGAAATGGAGAAATGTTTTCACCCGGTGTGATGATAATGAATCCGGCTTTCGGTCTTACCGGACGTGAAATGGAGATATTACGCCTCATCCAACGAGGATTCTTAAGCAAAGAAATTGCCGATAAATTATGTATCAGTATTCATACCGTCCATATTCACCGGCAAAATCTGTTGCGTAAGCTGGGAGTACAAAACTCTTTGGAGGCAATACGCCTAGGACAGGAGTCGGGGCTGTTAAGCTGATGCCCGATTTCATCGGGTCAAGGCATCCATTCTACTACTCCTGTAACAGGATGTTGCTTTCTCCATTCCTTAAATCCGCTATAATCCCGCACCCCATCCCGGATGACTGCCTGATAATACTCCACTCCGATGATTTTCTCGGTTTCCGGTGTTTCATATTTTAATCTTAGAATAGTTTCCCGTATTTCATCGGTCATAATTTCCGAAATGCGTTGGGCTACCTTTTCAAAATAACCGTCATAACGTGAACCTTCCCGGATGTGAATCATATCCATCTGCCAAAGTTCATTTTCTTCATTTTGATACCATGCATGCCATTCGATACAGGCTTCGGCAGTATGCAGCAGATTAGCGCATTCTATTCTTTTGATGGACGGATTCTCTGCTAGTCTGGCCATTGCCTGAAAGCTGTCCGTCAGGTTTAAGGCTGATGAATAAATATGGAAATCAATGTCCCTATGTTTCATCAGTAGCCCTGTTCTGAGTGAACCTACCAGATTAATTTTTGCACCGGCATCTTCCCATATCTGGATGATGTTCGTGTTTTTGATAACTTGCCAGGCTTTTTCCTGATTCTGTTTGGCAATGTCGAAAATATTCATACGCTGTCTTTTATAGTTGGTTTGCAAAAGTAGAGAAAAGCTTTCAAACTGAAGATAGTTATAAATAACTATTTATTGCCGGAATGAATCGGGAGAAAGGGGGTAGCAAGGAACTTAGTAATGCTTCCTTTTCAAGTAAATGACAGATTGTATTCCCAACATGATGACAAACAGATATTCGGTTGTCATATATACCGCTAAAGGTGCATGTACACAGTGGCTCAGCCAGTAAAGATAAAGAAGATATACCATAATGGTAACCACTTGGAAGATAAAGGCAATTTTTGTCTTTCCGGTTCCGGTGACGGCACTGATGTAGACATATCCGGGTACTGCGAATATATAATTGAACAGCATGACGATGAAAGGGGGGACAGTGTGTTGCACCAGTGTTTCGTTGTTGGTGTAAAATCCGATAATCCAATAATCACAAAACAATGCGACTCCTACCAGCGGAAAACCGATGGCATATCCCATTTTGATGATTTTGTGGCAGATAGGAAAAACACCTTTTTGTTGTCCGGCTCCTAAAAGATTGCTTACCAAGGAACCGTTGGTGGCTCCTAAAGAACTGACAATCACAAAAAAGAGGGTGGAAACGCTGCGGGTTATGTTGGAAACGGCCAGTTCCATCTTTCCTAAATGTTCGATGGCGATGAAGAACAGGAACCACGGCACCATACTGATAAAAGAATGCAGCATGCTCCATACGGACAGGTAAAACAGTCTTTTCAATAGCTTTCCATCAAATATCGGTTGCAGTCCATACTTGTTTTTATCAATCTTTCTCCACATATGGATAAGGAGAATGATTAACGATCCCATTTCTGCTAGCGTTGAGGCTATTGCCGATCCTGCTATCCCAAATTTTAAGGTAAATATTAACAGGTAATTGAAAGGGATGTTGATAAGTACGGCTGCTATTGCGGCCCAAGATAAGGACCTGGTCTTTATTATTCCCACAAAGAAAGCCCGGAGTGCCAGAAAGGGAAATGAAAATAAAAGTCCGAAACTGCGCCAGTCCAGATAGTCCGTTACAGCCTGATAGATTTCCGGTGAGGTAATTAATTGTTTCAAGAGGAAGGGGGAAAGGCCCTGTATCAACAAACATAAAGAGAGTGCTAGTCCGGAAAGGAAAAATAGTCCTTGAAAGAAGGTACGTCCTGTTTCTGCATAGTTCTGTTCTCCATTCCTGCGGGCAATCATGACTTGTAGTCCTATGCTGAAACCGAAGCCTAGCATATAAGTTGCCAGATAATATATTCCTGCCAAGGCAGATGCGCCAAGTTCCACTTCACCGACATGGCCCAGAAAGACGGCATCGGTAATGTTGATTAATTGCTCCATTAAAACGCTCATCATTACAGGAAGGTTGATGAGCCATATTTGTTTATATGTATAATTCATTGTTTAACTTAATGTATAACCATGCTTATGCACTTATCGGTTTAGGGATGGTGCACAATCTGTGTGGATTAATAATAAGGGTATAAAACTCTGTAACAAATCTTATTTAAGATCCGTCAAAATAGCCAAATAGTTTGGATTGGTAGTGCTATTCGTTGAATGTAGCTATATACAGAGTTGATGTTTCATTAGTTAAACAATTGTGTTTTGCAGGTTAAATCAAATCTCCTGGTTCGGCATAAATTTTGTATTCGCTCTCTAGTCCCTTGAAATCTTTTCTGAGGAGTACAATTTTAGCTTTGGGGGTAAGCCAAATGTTTAGTGGAATGGCATTCTTCTCTTGAAATGAAAATATAGTGCTGAATTCTTTTCTCAAAGACTCGTCTGAGGTTGCGGTATAATTAGGGAGTGAGAAAAATGAATTTATGTAGTTATACAGTATTTGTTTGCTTTTCATAGATCCCCCTTTTTCATATTTCTCATTTTTGGCATACAGCATAACAGATGGGACACCTTGATGGATATGGGTTTGCGTACTCAGATAATATCCGTCCAGATTATTTGCATAGCCTGTGGTAAAATCGGAGTCGGTTACGTCTTTCCAATTGAAAGCAAGGAAATCTTTTTTATTTGTGATATCAATGGATATTGTATCACTACTATAGATTATTTCATTGTTTTTGTAACCTAGCAGATAAGTCTTGTATGTGCCGGGTGAATAATAAACATGTGCCCATTTGAAAAATGTTGTTTCCACATATCTGGCATAATTTGAATGACTGAATACTTTAAAGCTATTTGGGGAATGAGATGATTTCCACACTATGGAATCATACACTTCGCTTAGACAAGGTGCATCTTTACCAAAATCAAAAGATTGGTAGAATACAATAGGAGCAAATATGTTTTGAGAACTTGTTTCTGCTTCTAATATAATTTTGATCTCTTTATTTTCTGTTTCTTTATTTTGGCTACCATCCATATCGGCCTCTTCTTTGGAGCAAGACAAGACAAAGAAGGTAAGTAGTAAAAAACAGTAGAATATCTTTTTCATGTTTGTTTTTGAGTTGGGTAAATAGCTCTGTTTGTAATGTCGAAAACAAAGCTAGCAAATATATTTGATAATCTCAGCTTTGTATCCTATATTTTATTTTTGACTGATGATTTGATAATCAAAATCGGTAAACAAAGACTTTACAGAGATTCAAGAGGTTCCTGCACATACCTCATATACTCCTCATAGTCTATATACCTTCCACCCATTGACTTTAAGTGTGGGGTTTCAAACTGACAATCAATTAAGGTTCCTCCCAACTCCTGAAATGTTTGTGCCAGATAGATAAGCGCCAGTTTCGATGCATTGGGGACTAGAGAAAACATGCTTTCGCCGAAAAAACACTTTCCCAAAGTGACTCCATAGAGTCCGCCGACCAGACAAGATTCTTCCCATACTTCCACGCTGGTCGCGAAACCTTGCTCATGCAGGCGGATGTAGGCTTTCATGATATCTTTGCCCAACCATGCTCCCGTTTTTTCCATCCGCAGATTGCCGCAGGTTTGAATCACTTCATGGAATGCCTGGTTAAAACTGACTCCATATTGTTCTTTGTTCATAAAAGTACGCATGGAGTGAGAAATGTGAATCTCGTTAGGGAAAATCACAAACCGTTTCAGGGGACACCACCATTGTATCTGTTTTTCACGGAAAGCATACCAAGGGAATATGCCATTGGAATAGGCAAGGAGGAGACGGTCTACGGAGAGGTCGCCGCCCACTGCCAATAGTCCGTCCGGTTCGCCATAGTGAGGGTCGGGAAAAACAAGTTTTTGAGTTAGTTGAAAGACCATATTGTTTTTTATTTATTGGATTCATATAATATCTTCTGTAGGAACTTCTCCGTATCTCTGCCTCTGCGGAGAAGTTGCCGATTCATTTAAAGGTATTACTCTTTGAGTACTTGCAAGCTCAATTGTCCGTTTCCTGCTGTCACTCTTACTTTACCTCCTGTTTTTAATGCTCCGAATAGGATTTCACGCATAAGCAGTGGCTTCAGCTGCGAAGTAATTATCCTGTCCATTTCCCTGGCACCATATTCTTTGGTGAAACCTAGTTTCAGCAGATGCTTATAGGCTTCCGGGCTGAGTTCCATTCCTACATGACGTGCAGACAGTTTGTTTTTCAGTTCGTTGAGTTTTTTGTTCAGGATGAGAGAAGCCATTCCGTAATCCATATCATGGAAGACGACTGTTGCAGACAACCGGTTGATGAATTCAGGTTTGAAAGTTTTTTTAACCTGTTTCAACATTGCCTCTCCGGCAGTAATTTGTCCGCTGAAACCTATAGAAGCTTGGTGCGCGAATTGTGCTCCGGCATTGGAGGTCATGATAAGTATAACATGGCGGCAGTCCGCTTTCCGTCCTTTGTTATCCGTCAGTACGGCATAGTCCATGACTTGCAGCAGGATATTGAATATATCAGGATGCGCTTTTTCTATTTCGTCAAGCAGTAACACACAGTTGGGAGTTTTGCGGATAGCATCTGTCAGCAGTCCGCCGTCTTCATAACCTATATATCCGGCAGGTGAGCCGATGAGTTTGGCCACTGTATGCTTTTCCGTATATTCGCTCATGTCAAAGCGTTGCAGGGCAATACCTAGTTCGGAGGCCAATACTTTGGCTACTTCCGTCTTTCCCACTCCGGTGGGGCCAACGAAGAGAAGGCTGGCCAGTGGTTTGTTTTCGTCCAGTAGCCCGGCTTTGGCCATTTGTACGGCTTCCACCACTTGGCAGACAGCTTCTTCCTGACCGTATATCTTTGCACTGATGCGTTCATACAAGGTTTCTAATGTGGCATTGTCCTCTTCCTTCATGGCGAGTACATCCACTTTACAGATACGTGCCAGTATATCGGTTATCAATGCTTTGTCCACCGTTTGTGTTTCTGTATCTGTGGGGTGGATTTCACGATAAGCCCCGGCTTCGTCCACCAGGTCGATGGCCTTGTCGGGCAAAAAACGGTCGCTGATATACCGTGCGGCAGCTGTGACGGCATATGCTATCACTCCTTCTTCATAAACTACTCCATGGAACGTTTCGTACCTTTCTTTTAATCCTTCTACTATGTGGATAGTTTCTTCGATTCCGGGTTCCTGTATGTCAATCTGTTGGAAACGCCGTACCAATCCTCTGCTACGTGAAAAATAGCGGTTGAATTCTTCGTAAGTAGTGGAACCGATAAACCGGATCTCTCCTCCTTCCAAATAAGGCTTGAGCATATTAGAGGCATCCATCGAACCGTCTCCCGTCCGTCCGGCGCCTATCAGGTTATGTATTTCATCTATATATACAATGGCGTGTCCTTCTTTCCGTATTCCTTCCATAATGGCTTTCAGCCTTTTCTCGAATTCACCCCGATATTGTGTACCGGCCAATAAGTTGCCTAAATCCAGTTCGTAGATACGACAGCCTGTGAGGCGTTCGGGAACATTGCCTGCTTCTATACGTGCAGCCAGTCCGTAGACCAGTGCGGTTTTTCCCACTCCCGGTTCACCCACGTGCAGAGGGTTGTTCTTTTCTTTGCGGCAGAGAACTTGAATGGTGCGTTCCAATTCCACATTCCGGCCTATAAGCGGATTCCGGTCTTGCAGACCTTCATTGAGGCAGGTGACGTAGTTGCGCCAAGGTTCGCTTTTCTCTTGCTCAGAGGAAGTTTCCTCTTGAAACTGATTCATGTGCTCGTAATTTGAAATGAGGGAGCTGAGAAACTCCGGCATATCTTCTCCCACTGTTTCTTTTAGCAGATAGCCGGCCCATGAATCTTCCAGTTGAAGCATTCCTTGTACCAGATGAGGAACATCCATTTCTTCTGCGCTTGAATGGCTGATTGTCATATAGGCATATTGCAGCAGCTCGGAGAGTTGACCTGAAATTTCCAACTCATATTCTATTTCTTGAGGAACTCGTTCCACTTCTTTCGACAGATATTCGGAAATGGACTGGGACAGTTCTTCCGGGGTACAAAAACACTCTGCCAATGCTTTTTGAAAAGGAACTTGTTCCAGCAATGCGCTCAATAAGTGTTCGGGCGTGATAAATTCATGCCGATATTGCATCGCTTGGCTCTGCGCAGAAGCGAAAGCGTAGTTCACCGAATCGGTATTTGGTATATCCATATCTTATTCTTGATTTTTTATTCTTCTTCCGGTGTAACCGTGAGTCGGAGAGGGAAACCCTCTTCACGAGCCATACGGGTGGCTTTTTGTACTTTTGACCGGGCGATATCATACGTATAGATGCCTATTACGGCCGATTCACTTTTGTGTACTTGCATCATCAAAGCTTCTGCTTCCATCGTTGATTTGAAAAAAACGGTAGTTAATATCTTTACAACAAATTCCATTGTAGTAAAGTCGTCATTGAAAATAGTAACTTTGAAGCGTCGCGGCTCGCGAAGGTCTATACGTTCTTTTTCTTTATAAGATGATTGTTGTTGTTCCATATTGGTATTTGTCATACGTACTTATGGCACAAAGGTAGGGAAAGTATTGGAAAGGTAGGGTAGGGAAGAGATGAATTTTGTAGACGGATGGTCTGGAGCTGATGTCTTGAATTCCTTTCATGCCTGTCTGTCATTCTTAAAACATCCATATATAATAAGATGTTTCAAGGATGACAGACGTGTATGAAAAATAAAATGTGAAAAAATCCAAGGATAAGAGGTGGAAACTTAGACTTTTCTGTGAATAAACTGGCCGTCAATCCAAATGGTGGCATGGTTTCCCCGGAACTTCAGCAGGATATATTCGGGGTCTTCCGGTCCTTTAGGAAAATGATGGATAAACCAGTCTTGCCATAACTCTTTCTTAGTGCCAGTGTCTGATACAACTTCCACTTCTCCGGTCATGGCCACGCTGTTTCTCTCCTTGTGGAAACATATGCCGGCTTTCGGATTAGAGCGGAAATCCTTTGTCTTTGCCGAACTGTTTCCTGTTGCAAACCAGATGGTTGTTAATCCTTCCGTTTTGATTTTACTCAAGGGAACCGGCCGGGGGTACCCTTCTTTATTGATGGAAGTTAATGTGACTACTTCACATTGTTGAAGCAAAGCTTTTGCTTTTTCTTTAAGTGATTCCATTGTTTCTTTTTAGTTTTTGATACGGTACAAAAGTAAGAAACGCCAGGATGGCTTCGTTGTAAAAAAACGACTTTTATAGTTTCAGATATGTTAATGTGGTTTCTTCCGTAACCGGTAAGGATAAAAAGGAACCGGGTGTATTGCCTGATAAGGCTTTTATTTCCTTGCTCAAATGGGCTGTGTCATAGTATCCGGCCTCAATGGCAACAGAGAAGAGTTGATTGGAAGAGGTGGAACGCAGTAAATCCACTGCATTCTTGAATTTGATAATCCGGCTGTATTCCTTAGGGGAATATCCGGTCTGATGTTTGAACTTGCGCTCGAAGTGTCTTTGGCACAAGCATACATTTTCTACTAAAGAACGGATAGGCAGTTGGCCTTTGGAAAGGTTAATGCAATCTACTGCATATGATATCTGTTTTTCTATCTTGTTGTTAGTACATAAGGCTTGGGTGAGAAAAGATTCTATCAGTCTGATTTTGTCCTGTATGTACGGTTGTTCACATAATCTTTCTGCTAGCGAGTCGTTGAAGATACCTCCTGACTCAAAAGTGCTGATTCTTTGATTCCCAAGTTCTTCCAATGGTAATTGCATGAAGCGGAATAAACCGCAAGGCAGAAAACGGATACCAAACATATGGATGCTTTTCGCATAGGTTATTAGGGTGGAGTATCGGCTCATGGGACCTACAAAATAAGAACGGTAGGGTTGCATTATAAGACTTTCTTGTTCCGCTATGTCAGCTACTTCGCCAAGGGTGAAGATAAAATCGGTGCAACCGTCCGGCAATATGTTGATTTTCATCCCATAGTCCGGATTGCCTTTAAATTCCCAGTATTTGTCAATATAGGGGGCTAAAAGCAGGGAAGGCTGGTATTCATTATACATGAAGATTGTTATTTCTTTTTAGCAGCGATAGCTAGTAATACTCCCAGTACCCCCCAGATTACCATGCGTGGGATAATACCGAAGGTCTTGTTGTGATACACTCCTGTGCTGATGCGAAGCCCAAGCATTTCTCCCAAAGTAGCTAGAATGGCGAACTTCACAAAACTCATGACCATACCATGGATTGCATTGAAAGATTTGTACCATTCATAAATGGTATCGCTAATAAAAAAGGGTAGAAACAATGCTATTACAAACAAAAAGAACAGAATATCACTCTTTTTCATAGATAGAAATGTGTTTTTCATTAATATTTGCGACAAACATACGAAAAAAATCTAAGTTCCTAACCAAACAATAATTTAAATTCGACGGCTCTTTATTTGTTATCTAGCTATAATCTTTTATCTTTGTTTCCCGTCATGGAATAAAATAAAAAGGTTATTATGAAAACAAAAGGATGGATTTTAACTGTAATTTGTAGTATGTTGTTATTGGTGGCGGGTATCACTTTTGCATCAATGGTGCTTGTCGGGCAACCGGCTTTGGCAAACGAATCATTGTGGTGGTGGATCTTGATAAATCTTGGTGTGATGGTTTTATTATTCGGGTATGGCGTGAAACGGGGAATCCAGATATTGCGTATCTTCAGCATACCGAAAAGCAAACTGACACGGGAACCAGGTGTCGTGGTTTGTGATTATAATATCAGCCTGAAAAAGTATGCTTTGTATAAATTGTGGGACATCCGTCATTTCAGTTTCTCTTTGTTGTTCATCATTTATATTTGTATTGCACTGTGTACAGGGCACTATATTGTTCCCGAAGAGCAAAGCCTGTTCAGTCCGCTGCTGATTTGGTTCTTGTGTCTTATTTATATCTTGATTATGCTGCCTGTCAGACTAAATAAGATTTATAAGCGGAGTATTGCGGGGCAGACTTGGGTGGAAATAACTCCGGAAGGGCTGACATATGATAAGGCGGAACTGAAACAGACATTCCCTTGGGAGGAGATAGCAGGCATAGCTCTTTATAAGACCTATTGCTTTCTGTATGATAAAAGAGGCGGTGAATTTTTGATTGTAACTTCGGATGAAAAGGTGAAAGAATCCCTTCTTTACTATTTAAATACGAAAAAATAATGAATTAAAGCTAAGTGTTTTTTATAATAAGGTTGTTCATATTATTATAATGTGTATTTTTGTAACAAAGTAATAATGAAAAACCTCTTAAGTATGAAAACACCTGTTCTCGCGCTATTCATTTCTTTAGTGGCATTTGGAGCCTGTGTGTCCAATAAACAAACCCAGCCGTCAACCGATTATACCCAATTGGTGAATCCGTTTATCGGAACCGATTTTACCGGCAATACTTATCCGGGAGCGCAAGCGCCTTTCGGAATGGTACAACTTAGTCCGGATAACGGTTTGCCCGGATGGGACCGTATTTCCGGTTATTTTTATCCGGACAGTACGATTGCCGGATTCAGTCATACCCATTTGTCGGGAACAGGAGCCGGAGACTTGTATGATATCTCTTTCATGCCTGTAACTTTGCCTTATCAGGAAGCGGAAGCTCCTTTAGGTATCTATTCCAAATTCTCTCATGCGGATGAAGAGGCTTCAGCTGGTTATTATCGCGTGTTGCTGAAAGATTATGATATCAATGTGGAGTTAACTGCTACAGAGCGTTGCGGTATACAGCGTTATACGTTTCCTGAAGGAGAGTCGGCTGTCTTTCTGAATCTGAAGAAAGCGATGAATTGGGACTTTACCAATGATTCTTATATTGAGATAATTGACTCATGCACCATTCAGGGATATCGTTTTTCCGAAGGATGGGCAAGAGACCAGCATGTGTATTTCCGCACTCGTTTCTCCAAACCGTTTGCCTCGGTAGAGATGGATACTACTGCCATTGCTTTGAAAGCTAAACGTGTAGGTACGGCTTATATCGCCCGCTTTAATTTTGATACGGAAAAAGGAGAGCAGATTGTTCTGAGTACTGCTCTTTCGGGAGTAAGCATGGAAGGTGCTGCTAAAAACATGGCGGCTGAAGCACCTCACAATGATTTCGATAAATATTTGGCTGAAACTAAAGATAATTGGAACCGTCAGTTGGGAAAAATAGAGGTAACAGGTGATAACAAGGACGATAAGGTTAATTTTTATACAGCATTGTATCATACAATGATTGCCCCGACTATTTATAGTGATGTGGACGGGGCTTATTATGGTCCCGATAAGAAAATTCATCAGACGGATGGTTGGGTGAATTATGGAACTTTTTCATTGTGGGATACTTATCGTGCCGCACATCCGTTATTTACTTATACGGAACCTCAGCGTGTCAATGATATGGTGAAATCATTCATTGCTTTTTATGAACAGAACGGACGTTTGCCGGTATGGAATTTTTGGGGAAGTGAAACGGATATGATGATTGGCTACCACGCTGTACCTGTTATTGTCGATGCTTATTTGAAAGGTATTGGTGATTTTGATGCAGAGAAGGCATTGGAGGCTTGTGTGGCTACTGCTAACTTGGATGATTATCGCGGCATTGGTCTGTATAAAAAATTAGGATATATACCTTATAATATAAAGGATGTTCCTTGTCTACGCGTTCCGGGTGCTGGGTGAGGGTAGAGTCGGCAACTCCCTGACGGGAACCGTCGTCCTCGCCTCCGATGAAGATAATAAGTGAGCAAATGATAGCTATTATCATCAATATGACGATAATTGCGTTTCGATCGTTGCGTTGAAGATAAAATATACTTCTCATAAAAGTCGGGATTAGGCGACTCGAACGCCCGACCCCTACGTCCCGAACGTAGTGCGCTACCAACTGCGCTAAATCCCGATAGGTTTATTCTAAAACCTCATGCAAAGGTAAGAAAATAGGATGAAAAGTCCAAGTAATATGTCTCTTTTTTGCTTTTTTTGAAAGAAAGTTGCTGAAATATTTGCAAGAACCAAAATAAAATGTTACCTTTGCACCCACAAATAAGGCTTCCCGCCTTGTGAAGCATAAATTATAATGGTGCCATAGCTCAGTTGGTAGAGCAAAGGACTGAAAATCCTTGTGTCCCCGGTTCGATTCCTGGTGGTACCACACAAAAGGCTGACTTTCTTACGAGAGTCAGCTTTTTTGTTTCTCTTCAAGCAGGATACCCAAAATATTTCTTACGCTCCTTTTGTTGTTCTTCCTCGGAAGTTGTAACAACTCAGCGCCCCCTTAGCCATAAGTAGTTACTTTAATACTATACAAATTGTTTTCTGTTCATTATGAATTTGTTTTGTCTCTTGTAGATAAATCTCCGTTCCGTGATACGGAATGTGCATTCCGTACTTTGGAACGGCCGTTCCGTATCACGGAATGGCGGTTCCGTATCACGGAACGGAGATTATTGTAGGCTAAACAAAACATTTATATAGTATAAGAGCAAGATTTTTCCAGTATAAGCGACAGTTTCTTTGGGTTGATTTTGTTCCTTTTTGTGCCATTTTGATAGTCTTTTGCTTTGGTGAATGATAAATTGTCAGAATACCACTTATGTAAACGTTTACGTAGCTTTTTTGACGAAAACGTTTCCGTCCTTTATTATTTTGTTTTAATTTTGCAGCAGATACTTAAAACAACAAATCTACTAAATGCTAAAAACAATGAAAAAAGTGTACTTCTTTTTGTTAGGAGCGCTTCTGTCTACCGTAGCTATGGCAGACAATAAGCAGACTCTAACAATCGACGGTGCTCAGGTCAGCAAAACCGTCAGAGAGATCACCTTCGATGGTGACAATGTAACTCTTAGTTATGCCGATGGTACTGATGAGACTCAGGACATGTCGCTTGTGAAACTTTCTTTTGCTTATATCACAACAGGTATCAGCAACATTGAGACAAGCAACAAGGTTCTTGCAGGCAAGGTGTTCAATCTTAATGGTCAGCTTGTGGGTACTTCTACCCAGAACCTGAGCAAGGGTATCTACATCGTGAATGGTAAGAAAGTAATCATCAAGTAAAAAAGGAGGAACGTAAAATGAAGAAAATGGTATTTACTTTGGCACTCCTCTTGATGAGTTTGAGTGCTGCCATGGCACAGACATGGACATTTGGTGCCATGAGTGAGGCTGATAAGGCTTTATGTGCAGCTGATGCTAATTGGGTATTGGGAACCGATCGCTATTGCTATACCTTAGCTTTGGAGAATGAAGCTCTTGTAGCAAATGGCTCAGAATTGGCTTATGCTAAGGGCTTGAAGTTTACTGCTGGTGCTCCTACAACAAAAGATGAAGGAAAGGCTAAGGTGCGTTTGAACTATGGAAATTCTCGTTTGGAATTGAATGGAAACGGAATTGTATTGACTATTCCAAGTTTGAAGGCTGGTCAGAAAGTAACTGTTAGTTGCTGTACTGGTAAAACTGACGTTGCTCGTGGTTTGAATGCAACAAACATTACTCCTGTTTCTGGTTCTTTTAATGCTACTTCTGCAGATAAAGTAACAAACGTCGGAACGGTAACTGCTGATGGTGATGTTGTTTTGACCACAAATGTTGGTGGTATGTACATCTACAGCATCAAGGTTGAGACAGTAGGTGGCGGATCTACTGTTACTCCTGGTTCTACCGACAAGATTACCAATGCCGTTGCTCGTAACAGCAAGGTAAATCAGATGTATGTTACCACCAAGTCGGGTGATGTGAAGTATTATAATACTGCAGACTTGACAAGTGTGAAGTTCGAAGGTGATAAGACCATCATTGCTCCTAAGTCAGGTGCTGAAAATGATGAATATGATGCTTCTGTTCAGGCCATCAGCTTTGCTAAGAAGGCTGACCAGGGCGAGAGTGGTGATGTTGACAATCCTGCAGGTGTGATTCAGATTACTGAGGCTAAGGGCTGGCAGGAATCTGCCTACTTGAAGTGGGCTCCATTCGAGGGTGCTTCTTCTTATAATGTATATGTAGATGACAAGAAGATTGATGCTCAGCTGATTCGTCAGTATGCTTCTTACTATCGTGCTGATGTTCTCGGTTTGAAGGCTGGTACTTATTCTGTAAAGGTTGTTCCTGTCAATGCTGAAGGTACAGAGATTACTGGTGCCAATACAGCTTCTAACTTGGTAGTAAAGAGTTTCAACCGTGAGGGCTTTGCTCATTTCAAGTATGATGGTGTAGGTGCTTATAATAATGATGGTACTTTGAAGGCTGGTGCTAAGGTGCTGTATA
>OJMJ01000682.1_pt1 | contig 16019 bp, 14 predicted proteins | sample 1597181 | NCBI WGS metagenome assembly OJMJ01 (sample SAMEA2452126, study PRJEB22498) | human gut metagenome | biome: human feces; feature: human gut; material: feces | place: Australia | collected 2012
GTACGTAGTTGTTGAACTGAGTTCTATTCAGAAATGCAGTAAGTTGAGCGAAAACATATTTGTCTTGAAACATAGTAGCCAAATCTTTTTGGCTGCAAAGTTACAAAATCAAGTCCGTTTCATTGCAAAATACTGCATAAAAGACTATAATTCAACTGTTTCAAAGATCGAATTGCCCTTTTTTATTGGACAGTAGTGATTTATTTTTTATTATTATTCGATGTATGATATATGAATAGGAGAAGTTAAGGAGTTAAAGGAGTTCTGGCAAATGTGCTCTGTCAGTCCTTTTTCCTCTTCTGCTTTTTCCTATTCTTTGTTTACTAGCTTGCAAAAATACAAAAAATATCTGTAAATCTGCAATATTTTTCCGATTATTGCCCTTTCTGGCAGCATTTCTTGCTTGTTTTGCTGTCAGAAAGCAAATAATCAGCAGTTTGGCCCTCGAATAACGATGCTCCCGTATGGTGTCATATACTTATGTGCAATAACGGGATAAAAATAAATATGTGAATGTGAATCTGTCAGAATGTCAGTATTTGCCGCTATACTGATAGCCGGCTGATGGTAGTGATATTCTGTGCTGCTTTCATCCTCGGAAGCCTGCTTGATGGCTTTCAGGACATAGAGGATGTCCTCCTCCAATGCCTTCGCCTCCGGTTGCTGGATGAATTCATCGTAGGATATATCCGTAAGCGCAAACTTCAGCGCCTGCTGATAAGTCTGCGCCTCCATGCCAGTTGCCGCAAGGACAACCAAAAGGGCTGTGATATATCTGTTTACCATCATTTTGTTGTTTCTTGTTTTCTTTTGTTTCTATAAAATTTCTTGTGTACGTATTTGTGCAATCCGTAGCTGTTAAGTTCTAGCATGGTTGACTTGATACCGTTTCTAATCAGCAAAGTGCATGCCAAAATACTCATGCCCTCTGCATAGGTCTGCCAGATTTGCAGGAACAGCGACAGCAGAAGCAGCCAGCCATAAAGCTCTAAATACCAATACTGCTTGCCCATTCTCATCTTTTTCGTTACTTTCCATACGAAGATGAGGTTCAATGGGTTGAGGATGAGTATCTGGAAATTAAGCTGTACTGTAGGGTGCTGGGAAAATACCATTGCCAGGAGGATAAGACCCGGTAATCCGGTGAGTACCAGTAGGGTGGTGTCTAGCCACCATAGATTCTTCTTGCGATAAATCTCCAGGATAGTAAGAACAGCTATGACAAGTGCAAAGCCTATTGCGACTTCTTGTGGGGTGATTCCACTAGCTTGCTCTACATTCTCCTGACTGACTGGTGGTATTACATAGGATGTACTGTCTACTAAGGTGATGAAGCCGTTTGATGTGACAGGACTGACACCGTCTTCTACAGAAGATTCGTTGACGAAATCTTTCCTTCCCTCCGTTGCAAAATCCTTACTCAGGTTATCAGGCAGGAATTCCCAGTTTCTTCTCTCTAAATCAGAGTCTGCGTATACACCTAAAAGAAGGTCGTTCCCAAATCTTGCCCAATGGTCTTGCTCATTGAGCTTATGTATCTCTTCTCTGTATGAAGTACGGACATTGTTGTCTCTGAAGTTGGTGTTGCTGTAGCCTATGTTGGTGAGTATCATCTCTCGGGCACGGGTAGAACAGTTGTCATAGAAGAAATTGTATCTGTATGTGCGGTTCTCCGGCTTGGCATTTTCTTCAATGGCACGCAGAATCTTCAGCTTCTCCTGTCTTGAGAGCTGGAGACGTTGTTGTCTTACCCATCTGCCTTCTGCTGAATATTCCGCAATGAAGTCGCTCATTGGGAATATGCCAATCTGGTAGTCGGCAAGTCCGAAGACAAATCGTAGCTCGAAGAAAGGCTGTTTGAAACTGAACATACCCCAGTTGACGGCAACATCGCTGTCATGAACTTTATCTTGGATGCGCAAAGCGGTATGTCCATAGTACGACCACACTTCCTGACCAGGGCCACAAGTAAGAAGTGATATATCTACTGAGTCGAGCCAATTTGTGGCGTTTTCAAAGGCACGACTGTTCTGCACAGAAATGTCAGATGCGTAATTGCCTGAAAAATCCTGTGCAATCATCTTAGAAGTTAAATTGGTTAAAATAACGGCTAAAATGACTCCGAAAATATGCTTAAAACGTTTCACGATGCAAAAATACCTTATTATTTTCAATTATCCTTCTTTTTTCTAGATTTTTTTTAATACTTTTGCACTCTGAATATAAATTTGACGGTTTTATATATAAATGAGAAAGATTTTTATGGCAGTCCTCATGTTGGGGGCGACTCTTTTAGCAAATGCCCAGAGTGGTACCAATTCTCCATACAGCCAGTATGGTTTAGGCGTGTTGTCTGACCAGACTTCCGGCTTCAATCGTGGTATGAATGGTGTGGGCCTTGGTTTTCATGAGCATAATCAGGTGAATTATCTGAACCCTGCTTCCTATGCATCTCTCGATTCCATGACCTTCATCTTTGATGCAGGTATTTCTGGTCAGATAACTAACTTTGAGGAGAACGGAGTGAAGAAGAATGCCAATAATTCCAATTTCGAGTATGTGGTAGCCGGCTTCCGCCTTTTCCGTCATCTCGGAATGAGTTTCGGTGTGGTTCCTTTCACTAATATTGGATATGATTATTCTTCTTCTGATTGGGTAAATGCATCTGATAAGGATGTCTATTATACCAATACCTTCCATGGTGAGGGTGGTTTGCATCAGGCTTATGTCGGTGCTGGTTGGGAACCAATCAAGGGACTCTCAGTGGGTGCCAATATTTCCTATCTTTGGGGTGATTATACCAAATATATCACCAATAGCTACAGTAATGCATATTATAAGACGTTGACCAGAACTTATAATTCGAAGATAAACAGCTACCGTCTGGATTTGGGTGCTCAGTATACCCAGCAGGTGACCAAGAAGGATTGGGTAACTGTTGGTGCAACCTTTACTCCAGGACATAATTTGGGAGGCTCTGCCGATATGAACATTATTTCTAGTAATGCTCAGACCAATACTTCGGATACCATTCCGTTCTCTATAGGCAAGGCTCATAGTCTGCCAACCATGTATGGTGTTGGTTTGATGTGGAATCATAGCAACCAGTGGAAGGTAGGTCTTGATTATACGCTTCAGAAGTGGGGTGCAGAAGGCTATCCTACTTTCGAAATGAAGAACAATGAAGCTACTTATAGCCTGAAAGACGGTATTTACAAAGACAGAAGCAAGTTTAACTTCGGTGCTCAGTATTGTTACAATGAGCGTGACCGTGCTTTCCTGAAGCGTGTTCAGTATCGCTTGGGTGCCAGCTATGCTACTCCTTATTATAAGATGAATGGGGTAGATGGTCCAAAGGAAATATCAGTGAGTGCCGGTTTCGGCATTCCTATCATGAACAGCTATAACAGCCGTTCTCTCCTGAACATCAGTGGTCAGTGGGTCAAGAACTCAGCTGATGGCTTGATTAAGGAGAATGTTTTTCGAATCAATATCGGTCTGACATTCAATGAAGGCTGGTTTAAGAAGTGGAAGATGCAGTAATTCTTTGCTGCATCTCTTCTGCGTTCATATAGATAATACATATCTCGCACGTATATATAATAATGTATAAGCTAAGAAACTCTTTTCTGATAGGAATATTGATGTCCATGATTCTGGCAGGTTGTCAGGAGCAGGTGGAGCATACGGCAGCTGCTATCCATGCCAAGGATTCGGTTGCCATGATGACGTCGTATGGTGTCAATACCCTTATCAGTGATTCCGGAGTGATCAAATATCGTATTGTGACAGAGCGATGGGAAGTAAATACCAATCGCAATCCTTCCCGTTGGATTTTCAACAAGGGACTTCTGCTGGAACAGTTTGACGAGAAGTTTCACATCAACAGCTATATCCAGTGTGATACAGCCTATTATTTTGATCAGCAGCGTGTTTGGAAATTATATGGTCGAGTGAGAATTCTGACCAAGGATGGCTTGCGCTTCAGCAGCGAACAGCTTACCTGGGACGAGAACAGACACGAGATTTCCAGCAATGTATTCAGTAAGTTAATCACACCTGAGCGTACCCTTCAGGGTATCCATTTCTGGAGTGATGAGAAGATGACTCGCTATTTTGTCAGCAATTCTAAAGGTAGTTTTGAAAAGGGTGACTTTGGCGGAAATGATTCTGGAGCTACTCCTGCTCCAGGTGATTCTACGGCTGCACCTATCCGCCAGCAGGCTACACCTGTTAGGGCAACGACTATCCCTATCATGCATTAAATTATAGAATAAATGGAACAGGTTGATTTAAGTCTTATCGTTGGTATAATCATTACGATGGTTTTCTCTGCTTTCTTCAGCGGTATGGAGATTGCCTTTGTTTCCTCCAACCGTATGTTGGCGGAAATGGATAAAGAGAAAAACGGTCTTACGCAACGTTTGATTTCTTTATTTTATAACCATCCTAACGGCTTCGTCAGCACGATGCTGGTTGGCAATAATATTGCCCTCGTCGTGTATGGTATTCTGATAGCCAGACTGTTTGATAATACAATCTTCAGCGGGATGGATGCGGCTTTTACGGTGCCGGCTGATACCATTCTTTCTACCTTGATCGTCTTGTTTACTGGCGAGTTCTTGCCCAAGACTCTTTTCAAGGCCAATCCTAACCGCCTGCTTGCCATCTTCAGTCCCATAGCCTATCTATGCTATGTGGTTTTGTGGCCGATAAGCAAGTTCAGTACCTTCTTGAGTAAGGTTCTGCTTCGCCTGGTGGGCATGAAGATGGATACTGAATCGGGAGATGAGGGCTTTTCCAAGGTGGATCTTGACTATTTGGTTCAGTCGAGCATTGATAATGCTACCAATGAAGATGAAATTAATGATGAAGTCAAGATCTTTCAGAATGCGCTCGACTTCAGCGATACCAAAGTACGTGACTGTATGGTTCCACGTACAGAAATCCAGGCAGTAGAGAAGAATACGTCTTTGGAGGAATTGCGTCAGAAATTCATAGAAAGCGGTAACTCGAAAATCATTGTATATGAGGAGGATATAGATCATATCATCGGCTATATCCATAGCTCGGAACTCTTCCATAATCCTGTGAAATGGCAGGATCATGTGCGCACTTTGCCTTTTGTTCCTGAAACGATGCAGGCACAGAAGCTGATGCAGACTTTCCTTCAGCAGAAGAAGTCGCTCGGTGTGGTAGTAGATGAGTTCGGTGGTACCAGCGGTCTAGTGAGTCTGGAGGATATCGTAGAGGAAATCTTTGGCGATATTGAGGATGAGCATGATGCAGAAAAGTATGTTGCCAAGCAGACGGATGATGGGGATTACCTGTTGTCAGCTCGACTGGAAATTGATAAGGTGAACGAGAAGTTTGATCTCGATTTGCCTGAGAGCGATGACTATATGACCGTGGGTGGCTTGATACTTCATGAGTATCAGAGTTTTCCTAAGTTGAATGAAGTCATTAAGTTCAATCACTTTGAGTTTAAGATAATCAAGTCTACTTCTCGTAAAATAGAGTTGGTTAAACTTCATATTTTAGGTTAAAACTGAGCTTCGGCTCAGTTTTTTTTATGTTTTTCGTTATCAGTTTTAAAAAAGCTAATGAAAAATTCCCTATTCTCGTTTATTTTTTGTAATTTTGCAGACAATTGGCTAGTTTTAAGGATTTGAGAATCCTCATCATTCTTATGGCGATGCTAACTTAATAATAAGAAAATAAAAATAAAATAAAAATTAAAAACGTAATGGCAGCATTAGGAACAATTAGAAAAAGAGGCGTCATTCTGGTATGTATTATCAGTTTTGGCCTTTTCGCCTTCATTGCCGAAGAAGCTTTCCGTTCATGTGATTCTGCAAAGAACAATGAGCGCCAGCAGATTGGTGAGGTATATGGCGAGAAAATCAGCGTGCAGGAATTCCAGAAGCTCGTTGATGAGTACACAGAAGTTATTAAAATGCAACAGGGTCAGGAGAATCTTCCTGAGCAGCAGATGAATCAGATTAAGGACATGGTGTGGAACACTTATGTTCAGAATCAGATGATTGCTAAGGAAGCTGGCAAGCTCGGCTTGACAGTTACTGACGCTGAACTTCAGGACATCTTGAAGACTGGTACCAACCCAATGCTTCAGCAGACTCCTTTCGTTAACCAGCAGACTGGTCGTTTCGATGCATCTGCTCTCCAGAAGTTCTTGGCTGATTATAAGACTCAGAAGGCTAACCCAGCCAACGCTCAGTTGATGGATCAGTATACCAAGATTTACAACTACTGGTCATTCATCGAGAAGACTCTTCGCCAGCAAACTTTGGCTCAGAAGTATCAGGCTCTTCTTGCTCACTGCTTCATTTCAAATCCTGTAGAGGCTAAGATGGCTTTCAAGGAGGAGAATGAGGAGAGCCAGATTCAGTTGGCTGCTTTCCCTTATTCTGATATCCAGGACGATAAGATAAAGGTAGAGGAGAGTGATTTGAAGGCTAAGTATGATGAGTTGAAGGCTCGTTTCAAGCAGCCTGTTGAGACTCGTGACATCAAGTATGTAGACATCGAGGTGATGGCTTCTGCTGCTGACCGTGCTGCTCTCAACAAGGATTTCGCTGGTTTCCAGACACAGCTCGCTGCTGCAGCTGATCCTGCAGAAGTTGTTCGTAAGGCTGCTTCTACTGTATCTTATCTTGGTATTCCTGTCAGCAAGGAGGCTTATCCTTCTGATATCGCAGCTGTTTTGGATTCTATGGCAGTAGGTTCAACTTCTGCTGTAAAGGCTAATACTGCTGATAATACTTTGAACATCGTTAAGTTGGTTAGCAAGCAGCAGTTGCCAGACTCAGTACAGTATCGCGTAATCCAGGTAGCAGCTAATTCTGTAGCTGAGGCTAAGACCAAGGCAGACTCTATCCAGGGTGCTATCGCTGGTGGTGCTGATTTCGAGGCTATCGCCAAGAAGTATGGTCAGACTGGTGAGAAGGCTTGGATGACAACAAAGCAGTATGAGTATGCTCAGACTATGGACAAGGACAACAAGGCGTTCATCAATACATTGAATACAGCTTCTGTCAACTCTCTTAACCAGCTCCAGTTGGGCCAGGGTTACGTTGTTCTTCAGGTTCTTGACCGCAAGGCAATGGTTAACAAGTATGTTGCTGCAGTCATCAAGAAGACTATTGATTTCTCACAGGGCACATATCGTACAGCTTACAACAAGTTCTCTAGCTTCGTTAGCGGCAACCAGGCTTCAGCTGATTTGTTGAAGAATGCTGCTGGCAATGGTTACAAGGTTCAGGACTTGAAGGATATGACAACAGCTTCTCATTATGTAGCTAATATCCATTCAACCCGTGAGGCATTGAAGTGGATCTTCGAGGCTAAGGAAGGTGAAGTTTCTCCTCTCTATGAGTGTGGCGACAACAATCACCTTTTGGTTGTTGTACTCGACAAGATTCATCGCATTGGTTACCGCGACTTGAGCGATCCTGATGTAAAGGAGATGGTAAAGGCTGAGGTTATCAAGGACAAGAAGGCTGAACAGTTGATGGCTAAGGTAAACGGCGTAAAGAGCATCGCAGCTGCTAAGGCTAAGGGTGGTAAGATTTCTTCTGTAAACCAGATTACTTTTGCTGCTCCTACATTCATTGCAGCAACAGGTGCTAGCGAGCCTGCTCTTTCTGGTGCTGTTTCTGCAACAAAGAAGGGCGCTTTCTCAGCACATGCTGTTAAGGGTAATGCTGGTGTTTACCTCTTCCAGGTTACTAACAAGACTAACCGTCCTGTTAAGTTTGATGAGAAGACATACGAACAGAAGTGCCGTCAGAAGTCTATGCAGTATGCTGGTAACTTCATGAACGAGCTTTATATGAAGGCTCACGTAGTGGACAACCGCTACTTGTTCTTCTAAAGAAAAAAAATCATTTAGTAAATCAATAATAGGGGATATACCATTCATCAGGTATATCCCTTTTTCTTTTGACTGTTCTTTGACGTTGATGGCTTTCCTTATACCGTATAGGGTTTTGTTCTTTCTGAGTAACAGTTTCTTTTCTCTCAGAATGGCTTTTCTTTTATACAGAGATAGTCTTTCTGTTAGATAGGAAAAGTTGTCGTTTAATATAGGTGTTGTTATTCTAAAAGCTAGCTCTCTCGTCCGCACATCAGCTGTTATGCACCCGCACAGCAGCTGTTGTGCGGTCGTCTGACAGCTGATGTGCGCTTGTCTTCCATCTGTTGTGAGATAAAAAGACAGCGGTTGTATCAACTTTAAGAGTGATACAACCGCTGTCATATTTTGGACTTGGTTGGAACAGTTTGATTATCCGCGACTCCACCAGTGTTTCTTTTTAGGAGTCTCCTGCTCTGCGCAGTATTTCTGCTTTAATACTCTGCGGTAGCTGGTATGGTTGGTGATAATCTGATAAATCTCTCCCCAGTCTGGCAGTCCACCGATACCACGGTCGTCGATAAACCAGTCTGCCTTCAGCTTTCTAGAGAAGTGATTGTTGTTCTCGAGACTTTCTTCCGGATAGTCCTTGTTGACAGCCCAGAATTCAACTCCACGCTCTCTGCACCATTCTACAGCCTCATCCAGGAGCTTGCCTTCGCGTACGCTCCAGAGAATGAGTTTGTGGTGGTCTTTTATCAACATCTTCAATGTTTCTGTCGCGAAAGGTAACTCTGTACCAATCTTTGGGTACTCATGGGTTACGATTGTACCATCAAAATCTACTGCTATTGTTGCCATAGTTTATATGTCTTTTAATCTAAAAGAGTCTTCCTATAAATAATATAGAAAGACTCTCTTTATATAAATGTTATTAATTAAATCTTCAATTACTTCTTGATACTTGTGTCATTGGCATTGCCATAAAGACTGTTGCTATAGTTGCCGTAGCTTCCGTACTGGCCGTAAGTACCGTACTTGCCATACTTTCCGTATTTGCCATATGAGCCGTAAGAACCGTAGTTTCCATACTTGCCGTACTTTCCATACTTACCAACTCCATAGTAGAAGCTGTGCTTCTTCTTGGAGAGGTCGACACCGTTGAGAACCAGACACATGTTAGGCAATTTCTTCTCGGCGTTCAAACCGTTGATCATACCGAAGCTTGCCTTTGGAGTATAGTCTGCACGACAAACATATACGCAGAGGTCTGCCAGACGACCGAGCTGCAAACTATCATTTACCAGACCCACAGGAGCTGTATCGAGAATGACATAGTCGTAATGCTGCTTCAGCTGGTTGATGATGTCGTCAAGACTTGCTCTTGTTACCAACTCACCTGGGTTAGGAGGTACAGGACCAGCCATCAGGAGGTCGAGCTTGCTGTTTACGCCAGATGAGAGAATCTGGTTCTGGATGTCTTCCCAAGAGTTGTGGTCTCGTACAATCAGGTTGGTGATACCATTGTGGTGGTTGTCTATTTGGAACAACTCAGCCAGACGAGGCTTACGGATGTCAAGACCTACCATGATGACCTTCTTGCCTAACAAGGCGAGGGAGATACCGATGTTTGAAGCTACGAATGTCTTTCCTTCGCCTGAAGTAGAAGAGGTAAACATCATCACCTTCTCATCGCTCTTCAGCATAAACTGAATATTGGTACGCAAGCCTCGGAAGATTTCCTCCATCAGGTTATTGACATTCTGGTGAACCACAATATCAGCCTTTCCTTCCTTCTTGGCAGCATCACTGGCAACAGGGATGTCTGCTATGACTGGAATCTGTGTCAACTTAATGACATCTTCATGACCTTCAATCTTGTACTTGAAGAACTCAATAAGGAAGAGGATGCCTGCAGGAATTGCCAGGCCGAGAACCAATGCTATCAGCATGATGATTGAGCTTTTTGGGCTCACCTTGCCGATAAAAGAAGGGGCATCGATGATCTTGCCCTTATCTGCAGTTGCAGCCAGGGAGATAGAGTTCTCTTCTCGTTTCTCAAGCAGCATGAGGTAAAGACCAGACTTTACTTCCTGTTGGCGGCCAATCTGTGTCAGAACTCTTTCCTGTTCTGGTGAGTTGCCGATTTGTCCTGCATATTCTGCAGCCTGCTTAGCGATGCTGTTGCGCTGTATCTCCATGCCCAGCTTAGCTTGTCTCATGGCACGTTTGATAGATGTTGTGAGTGCATCCAACTGTGCGGTCAGAGGAGTTACTGTAGGAGAAGTCTCGCTGGCTGCATGCAAGGCGTTGTTGCGATCCAGGGCTATTTTGTTGTACTGGTTGATGAGTTCTGTTGAACTTTCATCAGTCAAACCTACGTTGGATGGAATAGGCTGGTATTTGTTACCTGGCTCGTTCATGTACTTACCAAGCTCGTTCAGCAATTCTACCTGAGTATTGGCATCCTGAAGCTTTTGGGCATAAGCGTCAGAGTTTGCGATGGTAGCTGTAGCGTTCAGCTTCATCTCGATCACCTTGTTGCGCTTCTTGTAGCTTTCGAGCTGTCCTTCTGTATTGCCCAGCTCCGCATTGATCTTTTGTAAACGGTTGTTGATGAATTGCTCTGTGCGGTAGGCAATTTCGTTCTTGTCTTCGTTTGCCTGACGGTTATAAACCTTGAGGAGTGTATTCAGATAGTCTAAAGCTCTCTGAGGGTTTTCGTCGTTCAATACGAGTTCTGCAATCGTTGTAGTCTTGGATGTCTGACTGACAGTCAGGTTCTTTGTATACTGCTTGGCAGCCATTTCCGGAGAGACAATGACAGCTTTCAGTACTTCTCCATCTTCCAGTTTGTAAATCTTGCTAGGAGTAAAGGTCAGCGTACCTACTCTTGTGCTGATAGTTGCTGGCAGACGGTCGAAAGTCTTCTCAAATTCACTGGCCTCTTTTTCGAAAGAGAAAGCATCAATAGGTAGATGGTAAGTACCCTTTACGTGATACTTTGTACCTTCCTTTTCGATGCTGAGCTTGATAGGAGCGTTCAGCTTCTTGAGATGTGGCAGATCCAGGTCTACTGATACTTCCTGCTCTTTATATACCAGAGGGTCCTTGAAAGCGCTCTTATGATAGTAGTTAACGTATATTTTCATATCGTGAACTGCGAGTTGAGCCAAGTCGTGAGCCGACAAAATCTCAATCTCGTTATCAATACCATTAGAGTTTGACATAAAGCCGAGGTTGGCAGCACTTTGAATCATGCTACTACCCAAACTACCTCTGCGTTTGCTGTCATCATCGTCTTTAATAAGTACCTTGGTAGATGCTTGATAGGCTGGAGTAGCATATCTCAGGTAAAGATAGCCTAAGCCCAGGCAAACGATAAGAGAGAGTACGAACCATTTCCAGTTGAGAATCAGATTTGTATAAATCAACTGAAAGTCAATGGCAGATTTCTCTTCCTGTTCCTGAACTGCGCCTTCTAATTGTAAGTTCTTGTTCCCTTCCATTATTCTTTTAATGTTGTTATTTGAATTATACCTTATTATATATTATCCCAGCCACTTCTATGAACTTCTATGAAAGTGGCAAGAATACTGATAGATTCAATTTTATTATTTACCCAAAGCTAGTTCCTGCAAATATTTTCCATATCCGTTCTTTTGCATAGGTTCTGCAAGTTTCAACAGCTGTTCTTTGTTAATCCAACCTTGTTTAAATGCAATTTCTTCCAGACATGCTACTTTCAGTCCCTGTCTCTTTTCGATCACTTCAATGAACGTACTTGCTTCTGACAAACTGTCGTGAGTACCGGTGTCCAACCAGGCGAAACCTCTTTGGAGAGTTCTTACTTTAAGTGTGTTGTCTGACAAGTAATGTTGGTTGACAGTAGTAATCTCCAGCTCGCCACGTGCACTTGGCTTGATATGCTTGGCAACATCTACCACACTGTTTGGGTAGAAGTAGAGTCCTACAACCGCATAATTGCTTTTTGGATGTTTGGGTTTTTCCTCAATACTGAGGCAATTGCCTTCTTTGTCAAACTCAGCAACACCGTATCTTTCCGGATCATTGACATAATAGCCGAAGACACTTGCCAATCCTTCTTCTGTAGCTTTTACGCTGGCTTTGAGAAGTCCGGTAAATCCGGCACCGTAAAATATGTTGTCGCCTAATACCAGGCAGACATTATCATTGCCGATGAATTTCTCACCGATAATAAAAGCCTGTGCCAATCCATCTGGAGATGGTTGTTCTGCATATTCGAAATGTACTCCTAAATCGCTTCCGTCTCCAAGGAGACGTTTAAAACCTGGTAAGTCGAATGGTGTTGAAATAATAAGAATATCCTTGATTCCAGCCAGCATTAAAACTGATACCGGATAGTATATCATCGGTTTGTCGAATATGGGAATCAACTGTTTGCTGATTCCTTTAGTGATTGGGTAAAGTCTGGTGCCAGACCCGCCTGCTAAAACTATTCCCTTCATATATCTTCTCTGTTGGAACACAAATATTAATTAATTAACGTGGCAAAGGTACTAAAAATAATTGAAACTTGAATAGAAAAATCGATAAAATCGTTGTTTTTCCAAGAAAAAACATATTTATGAAGAAAAAACGCCCCTTTGATTTTGATATTTAGTGATTTTATTGTATTTTTGCAGAACAATTGAAAACATTAAAGTATAAAACGAAATAAGAATGGGAATATTTTCAAAACTATTCAGTCATAAAAATGACGATAAGAAAGTAGGTGGAATGGAAGATTACATGACGCTGGTCCGTGTATACTTCCAGGCTGCATTGGCTTCTCAATTAGGTATTACTAATCTGGCAATGTTGCCAGACTTGCGAGTGTTCAAGACCAGTTTGCATGTTCCAACTGTAAACAATCGTCTTGGTATCGGCGAGAAGGCGCAGGTTAAGAAAATGATGAAGAATATTTATGATACAGATGATAACTTCTTCAAGGAGATTGATTCAAGTATTCGTAAAAACTGTCATAAACTGCAGGATGTGAATGTTTATCTCATCCAGTTCCAAAACTTCACCCAGGATTTGATGATGCTGATGGGCAACTTGATGAAGTTCAAGCTGCGCTTGCCTAGCTTTATGAAAAATTCTTTATACAAGTTGACAGCAAAGACTGTAGATGATATCTTCAACAAAAATGATTACAGCGATGCCAGCACATTGAAGACTGTGTTCCAGTTGCGCCAGTTCAACAAGCGATTAGCTTTCAGCCAGCAGTGGGTGACAGATTTTGCTTTCCAGGTATTGATGCTTGCAAAGAAGGAGCCACGTCCATCTGATGAAGATGTTGAAAAGGCAAAGCAAAAGATGGGAAAGTAAGTAAATCCCTTTAAATTTTAAAAAATATAGTAGAAAATTTGTTTTTTTCAAATTATTCTCTTAAATTTGTAGCCAAAAACAAAAAGCATGAGTGCAAATGAGAAAACAATCAATACGTTTGCCACGAGAGTAAGGCAGATGATTCTCAAGTTTGACGAGGTCAAGCAGGAGAATACGGAGCTTTATGCCATGGTGGATGAGCGTGATGCCAAAATAAAGGAATTGGAGGATAAGTTGACTCAGGCGCAGCATGATTACGACAGTTTGAAGATGGCGAAGATGATGACGATTTCTGATGCAGATATTGAAACTACTCAGAAACGTATCGCCAAGCTTATCCGAGATGTCAATAAATGTATTACGCTACTGAGCGATAAATAATCGGAGCGATGGTAGATCAAACACAAGACAAGTTACAGATTAGGTTACATGTCTATGATACTGACCTCTCGGTAAGAATACCTAGAGAGGATGAGGAGTATTATCGTAAATCTGCAAAATTGATTGACGATATAGTGAATTCATATACTAAAATCTTTAAGGGGCGTAAGAGCGACAAGGAGATTTTGTATATGGCACTACTTGATGTGGCGCTGAGATATGAAAAGGAAGAGGGTAAGAATGACACCCAGCCTTATAATGAGATTCTTGAGAAGTTGACTGCCGAGATAGAAGACGCTCTGAAATAATAAGCAGCTAACTTTGAGTGAATTTTAAATAAATATATATAAATAATGATAGTAACAATTATAGCAGCCTTAGTCGGTCTCTGCCTTGGTGGAGCGGTGGGCTTTTTCATTTTCCGTTATGTTATCAAGGGAAAATATAATGAAATGATTGATACTGCCAGTAAAGAGGCAGAAGTATTAAAGGAGAAAAAACTTCTCGAAGTGAAAGAGAAGTTCCTCAATAAGAAAGCTGAGTTGGAGAAGGAAGTGCAGCAGCGCAATTCCCGTATTCAGCAGAGTGAGAATAAACTTAAACAGCGCGAAATCTCTCTCAACCAGCGTCAGGAGGATCTCGGTCGTCGCAAGCAGGAGGTTGATCAGTATCAGCAGCGTGTTGATAATGAAAAGAAACTTCTCACTGTCAAGCAGCAGGAACTTGAGAAGATGCAGAAGCAGGAGCAGGCTAAGCTGGAAGAACTTTCCGGATTGAGCGCTGAGGAAGCTAAGAATCGTCTCGTGGAGAGTTTGAAGGATCAGGCTCGTCTTGATGCTGCCAGCTATATCAATGAAATTATTGATGATGCTAAGCTGAATGCTAACCAGCAGGCTAAGAAAATCGTTATCCAGACTATCCAGCGCGTGGCTACTGAGACTGCTATCGAGAACTCTGTAAGCGTATTCCATATAGATAACGATGAGGTGAAGGGTCGTATCATCGGTCGTGAAGGTCGTAATATCCGTGCATTGGAGGCTGCTACCGGTGTAGAAATCGTAGTGGATGATACTCCTGAGGCTATCGTTATTTCTGCTTTCGACCCAGTGCGTCGTGAGGTTTGCCGTCTGGCTCTCCATCAGTTGGTTGCTGACGGTCGTATTCACCCAGCCCGTATCGAGGAGGTTGTTGCCAAGGTGAAGAAGCAGTTGGAGAATGAGATTATCGAGACTGGTAAGCGTACTGCTATTGACCTCGGCATCCATGGCTTGCATCCTGAGTTGATTCGCATCGTAGGTAAGATGAAGTATCGTTCTTCTTATGGTCAGAACCTCCTGCAGCATGCTCGTGAAACTGCTAATCTCTGTGCTGTCATGGCTTCAGAGTTGGGCTTGAATCCTAAGAAGGCTAAGCGTGCCGGTCTTTTGCATGATATCGGTAAGGTACCTGATGAGGAGAGCGAGTTGCCACACGCATTGTATGGTGCCAAGATTGCAGAGAAGTATAAGGAGAAGCCAGATATCTGTAATGCCATTGGTGCTCACCATGATGAAATGGAGATGAACACATTGTTGGCTCCTATCGTTCAGGTATGTGATGCTATCTCTGGTGCTCGTCCTGGTGCACGTCGTGAGATTGTTGAGGCTTACATCAAGCGTTTGAACGATCTGGAGGCAATTGCCATGAGTTATCCTGGTGTAACCAAGACTTATGCTATCCAGGCAGGTCGCGAGCTTCGTGTTATCGTTGGTGCAGACAAGATGACTGATGAGCAGAGTATCAAGCTCTCAGACGAGATTGCTACCAAGATTCAGAATGAGATGACTTATCCTGGTCAGGTTAAGATTACCGTCATTCGTGAGACACGTAGCGTGGCTTACGCTAAGTAATTTTAGAGAATATTGAAGTTTAAATTGTCGTTTCCTTACCTTTGGTTGGGGAATGTATCTTGATAAAGCCGTGCTCTTTTCATAGGGTACGGCTTTTCTTTTTCTTCTAAATAATATGATAAAGGCAGAACAGAAAGTATTAAAGCGTTTCAACAAGGGCTGTGTGGATTATCATCTTCTGGAAGATGGTGATTGCATTCTCATAGCTTTGAGTGGCGGTAAGGATTCCCTGGAACTGGTTAGGCTGCTGGCTCAGCGTGCCCGTATCTTCAAACCGCATATAGAAGTGGAAGCAGCTCATATCATCATGGATAATATTCCTTACGAGACTGACCGCTCTTATCTTCAGAATTTCTGTGCTGAGAATGGCATCAAGCTCCATATCCTGCACAGTTCTTTCGATGAATCCACCGATCCCCGCAAGACTCGTTGTTTCCTTTGTGCCTGGAACCGCCGCAAGACGCTCTTCGAGTTTGCTGTAAATAATGGTTTTAACAAGATAGCCTTGGGCCATCACATGG
>OJMJ01000694.1_pt1 | contig 15845 bp, 12 predicted proteins | sample 1597181 | NCBI WGS metagenome assembly OJMJ01 (sample SAMEA2452126, study PRJEB22498) | human gut metagenome | biome: human feces; feature: human gut; material: feces | place: Australia | collected 2012
CACCACCTCAACATCTCAACACCCCACACCTCAACCCCTCACCATCTCAACATAACAACACCACACATCATGCCCGATTTCAGAGATATCACCGTCAGCCAGTCAGTACGCTTCTGCGACGGTAGCCACATTGGCAACGACATACTCCTACTCGACGAAGTGGCGAAGATACCCATTCCGCGCGAGCCACGCCGTATGCAGTGTCTGCTGCTTGCTATGTGCTTGCGTGGCACCGTGAGCTACTACGTCGACTCGGTGAAGCACAACGTTGAGCCCGGCGACCTCATCATCATCAACCAAGGCAGGTCGGTCTACAACTGCACGCTCTCGCCCGACTGTCGCGGCATAGGCATACTCGTCGACTACAAATTCTTCAACGAGACAATAAAGAGCGTTCACGAGCTGTCATCGCTCTTCCTCTTCGCACGCAACCACCCCGTATTCCGACTGCCGAAGGAGCGCTTCGACTTCATCTACGAGACCTTCTTCCGCATAAAAGCGAAGATAGACGAGCCCGAGAACCGTTTCCGCCGCGAGATGGTGCAGGCGATGTTCCTCGCCATGGCGTACGAACTCTCGAACGTCATCTATAGTGTGCAGGCGCAGAACGATAGTTGCAACACACGTGCCGAGGAGATATTCACGCAGTTCATAAAGCTCGTCGAGAAGCACTTCCGCTCGGAGCGCCGCGTGGGTTGGTACTCTGAGCAGCTCTGCATATCGCCAAAGTATCTCTCAGAGACAATCAAAGCCGTATCGAAGCGCACGCCCAACGAGTGGATCGACTCTTACGTCACCATCGAGCTGCGTATGCTGCTGCGCAACACGCAGAAGAGCATTAAGGAGATTGCGCAAGAGCTGAACTTCTCCAACCAGTCGTTCCTCGGCAAATACTTCAAAGAACACACCGGCATGTCGCCGTCGGAGTATCGCCGCAGCTGAGAAAGCTATATTTTAGAGTTGTCAAACCATTATAAGTAAATATAATTATGTCAGATTTAGGTTATGGTTTTTACCCTACTCACCCTGGTGAAGTAGTAAAAGACGAATTGGAGGAGAGAGGCATATCACAACGTAAGTTTGCAGATAGCTTAGAAATGGGCTACAGCGTACTGAACGAAATACTTAATGCTCGTCGCCCAATCACCACAACTACAGCATTGATGTTCGAAGCGGCTTTAGACATTCCTGCTGATTCTCTCCTAAAGATGCAGATGAAATACAATATGCACACGGCAATGGAAGATAATTCACTGCACGAAAAATTGAAAAATATTCGCCGTATTGCTGCTGTATTTTAAAGACTTCAATAATACAACAAATAAAATCGCCTCGCTTAGAGATGATCTCCAAGCGAGGCGATTTTTGTTTTAAGGATGTCCGATAACACCAAGGGGGTGCACTTGTCTCAAGTGCACCAACAGAGAAAAGTGCACCAATGTTATGTCAGTGGACTTATTGCGTTGTTGGTGCACTTGAGACAAGTGCACCCCCTAAATAACCCCTATAATAAGTCTGTATGCGAAAAAATCCTCCATATCTGCCAGTTTTGCCGTAACCCACAGATTATAAGAACGATAAAGGCTGGAAGATGAGCCTTGGGAGCGTGACATCTCCCAGCCTATCTTCCAGCCTTTTCTGGGTATCTTCCAGTTTTCTTTACGAAAACGGTTTACTTTCCGACCTTGTTACTTCACGATCTTAACGCCGTTCACAACGTACACGCCGCGCTTCAGCGAGCTGAGCGATGTGGCGTTCTTCATCACGAGCTTGCCGTCGATGGTGTAGACATCAGCAGGATGCTGAGCGTCGATCGTAATGCCGTGAATAGCTGTCTGACACTCGTCAGAAGTAGCAGCAGCCGACTCGCCACCAGTGAACACAGCCGATACGCTATAGCGTGTAGGCTCTGCCTTCGGGTCGAAGTTGATGTCGTAAGATGTTGCGGTAGCCGGAAGCTCCTTAATCATCTTGTCGTTGCGATATACGCGGAAACCCTCGAGCTTGCCGAAGCCAGCCTTGTAAACGATGTCGTCGAGCATGAGCATGTAAGCATCAGCCTCAGGTGTAGCGCAACGGATAGCGAAGTAGCTTGCGCCCTCCGGCAGGTCTACTGTGTAAGAGTCCCACTTGCCGCCGCTGTGTGTGAAGGTCTCGAGCTTCTTGAAGTCGGCATGGTCGTTGGTCTTGTCAGAGTAGTAAACCTCGATGGTCTGCGGATAGCGGATGTTCGACGGGTTAGGCTGACCGTTGTTAGCCCAGAAGAGCACAGTCTGTGCCTCGCCAGAGAGCATCGGCGAGATGAGCCAGTTGTCAGCGTCGTAGTAAACGAACTTCTTGTTTACAATCTCGCGAGCAAACATAGTAATCAGACACTTCTCGCCACCGTGAGGCTTGAGAGTGAGATTCTGCGAAGTGATACCGTCCTGGATAGCATCCGGGTTGAACACGATATAGTTATAAAGTTCTGTCTCGTGCGGGAAAGGCATACCCTGCGAGCCCCACAGACCGCCAGTCTCACCACTCTTGATAGAAGAGTAAGTAGTCCAGTCGCCGAACTGGTTGATAGTCCAGTTGTCGTAGCTCTCGAATGTCTCGCGAGTCTGGATGCTTGCCGATGTCGGTACGCTCCAGTTCATGGTGAGCTTGCTTGTAGCCTCGTCCTTTGTAGCCGAGAAGTTCTCTGGCATCGGGATGCCCGACTCAATCAGTTCTACTGCCAATGCTGTGCTGTTGTCAGCCTTGTACTGGTCGGCATCATACTCTACGTCGGCATACAACTTGAATGTCTTCGATGTGTTGGTAGCGTTGTTCTTTACATTCACAACGAACGACTTGCTTGCGAGTGGCTGGATAGCCTCTGCTACGGTCTGCTCGAACATGATGTCGTTACCACTTCTGAGCTGCACGCGGTAGTTAGAAGCAGCCTTCTCGCCGTTGTTTGTCACGGTAACGGTAGCCTTACTCCAAGCTCCACGCTTCATCTTGGCAGGAGCCGAAATGCTTACAGCGAGGTCGTTGTCGTATATATTGTGTACGTTTACGTCGTCGATACGCACAACACCGTATGTGTCAGCCTTGCCTACGAAGGTGAGGATAACGTAGTCTGCCTTTGCCATCTCTGCCGGAATCTTGAACAGTGAGCGGTGCCAATCCTCTGCCTTACCGCTAAGCTTTGAGTAGTCGACAGTGCCGATGAGCTTGCGTGTGCCGTCAGGAGTCTGTGCGTACACCTCGATGCTGCAGTTCTTTCCGCTTGTAGCGTTGTGGCTGAATATCACAGCCGGGTTGCTTGCACCAGCGAGAGCTATCTTACCAGAGCTGAGGTCGGCTGTACCACCCTTGCTGAACGATGTGAACACGCGGCAGTTGTTATCGCCGTCGCTTGAGGTCTGGGTGTTATGCAGGAAGCCGATGCCACCCTCCTCGTCGAGTGTAAGCGACCACCAGAGGTGTGCATTCTCACCGTTCACGAAGTTAGAACGGAACGGCAGAGCGTAAGGCTTACCAGTTACAACCGGTGATGACATTACGCGCTCGCTCTCGCCCTTGCTGTTCTTAGCGCCTACAGAGTAGAGGCGTACAGCCTGCTCGCCTTCTGCTGTATTGAACTTCTCGGTGTATGTGTTCTCTGTAACAGAGCCGAGGAGCTGCTGGCTTGTTACGCCGTCAGAGATGCGCACGCGGTAAGCGTTGTATGTTACGTCGTTGGTGAGCACCGCGCCACCATTTGTGCCTTGTGTAGAAGCCTTGTCCCATGTCAGCTTAACGCCAGTCTTCACGTCAGCAGCCTTCACGTTTGTGAGCGGAGCCGGTTTGTCAAGACCTACGTAAGCAGCCACAACAGTCGGGGTGCCTGCACCGTCGGCGGTGTAAGCAGTGATGGTGTAGTTGTTGAAACCAGCTACTGGTGAGTTGTCATCGCAAGAGAGTGTTGCGCCCGACTTGCTTGAGCCGAACTCCTTAACGGTTACGCCGTCGCGAGTTACTACAACCTTTGTGACAGCAGCAAGTGTTTTACCTGCAACGGTCTTTGTCGGCAGACGGAAGCTGATGTTAGCCTTCAGTGCGGTCGTCGGGTCGGGAGTGATTTTTACGTTCTCCACAGCAGCAGGGGCATTGAGATGACCATTGTCTACGATAGAGAAGTTCTCTATATAGATATAGTCCATTGCCTTGTCGCTGATAGCGTGAATACCGAAGTAGAAGGTTTGAGCAGCAGTTGTGTTAACCGTGCCATCGTATGTAGTGCTCGTAGCTGGCAGCTTTGTTGCTGCAAGGAATTTATTTGTAAGGTTCGCCACCTTATCCTTATTGCCCCACTTTGCCTCTATCTTCTCGGGGAAGTAGGCACTTGAGCTGCGTGCTGTGAATGATACCTTATAAGAGTGGTTAGCCTCAAGCTGTATGGCAGGAGTGATGAGCCAGTCGTCAGCTGCCTTGCTGGATGAAGCAGGGTAGTATGCGCTATGCTTATTCTCATGCCACTTCCATGTGTTATCATCGCCGTTTTCGTCGATAATATTAAAGAGATCCAATGACTCCTCTAAAGAGAAGTCCTCATAATAAGGTGGCACAATGTTGTCGCCGTAAGCCACAGCACCAGTGCGACGCTCTGCACCACGCTTCGCACCGTTGACGGGTATGATGCCGTAGTAGTAGTTGCGCAGGTGCTTGTCCTTGATAGTTTCCGAGAACGACAGACCGCTGATGTTAGTGCCTACGGTCTTAGCGTCGGGATAGCGCACGATGTCGTAGCGCAGGTCGCCGAGGTAGCCGTTGTGTACAGCACCCGAGGGCTTGCCCCATGTGACGGTTGCCTTACCGTTGGTGTCAATCTTCAGACGTGCGAACGACACCTGGTTAGGTTCGTCGTAGCCTACGTATGCTGTGGTCTTGGCAGCCTTGCTCTTGCCTGCGGCGTTAGAGAGCGTAACGGTGAAGTTGTTCAGACCCTCTGGAGCTGTTATCTCCTTAGTGATTGAGGAGTTGGCAGGCATTGTGCCGGTGAGCACCTCTGTCTTTCCTGAGCGTACCGAGTAGTTAACGTCGCCGCTGAGTGTCTGTCCGCCGTATGTCTTCGCTGGTGCAGATATAGACACCGAGCCCTTTGTCGATCCGTTCTCGAACTTCACTGAGAAGCCGGTCGGTGCAGCCGGTGCTGCTGCGTCGGGTGTTGCCTCTGGTATAGCCAAACCAAGTATCTGTGCATTGTATTGGAAGTTGGCAATGAGTGTTGCTTTACCCGTCTTGAGGTCTACCGAGTAGAGCGCAGCCTTCTTGTCAGCATCGTATGCAGCCCAGTAGAAGGTGTCGTCGTCCTGATCGATGCCACCACTCTGTGTGTAGCTCTTCTCTGACGATGGTGCTACGTACACACCGGTTGGACCGATTTCGGTCTCTTCGCCAGTGATGGTGTTCAGCTCGTAGAGCACACCGTCGGTAGCCACAGCGTAGACGCGCTCCTCAGAGCTTACACCCATTGCCACGAACTTGTGTTTAGACGGAGCGATTGTGGTGCGCTGCATCTTGTCGTAGTCGATGATACCGAACTCGAACGACGAAAGGTCGTTGGTATAGAACTGACCATATACCTTGCCGGTGAGCTGGCTTGTAGCGGTAGTTGTAGCGATTAGTTCAAGCTTTGAAACCAACTCTGGTGCAATCTCCTGATGCCATTTGTCTTCGGTATTGAACTGATAGTAGGTAACAACAAGCGAGCTTGAAGCCTGATTTCTTGTGAAGTGTACTGCGTGGTACTTACCATCGTAGTACGACCATCCGCCGTTTGGCGACATTCTGCTGTCCAAATCTTCCGTCTTGAGGTCGCGGAAGTTGCCAGCTGTAGCTGCGTCGAACTCCATGTAACCAATCTGCTTGCTGGCTGTAGGGTACTGCGTAGCGTTATTCACATAGCCCCAGAGGTTGCGGCTGGCTGCACGCGCTGCGGCCTTTAGCGGACTGAGGAAGTTAGCACCCGACTTCGCAGTCTGTGCTTTTGTCTGTGCCGATACCGGACAGGCTGCCATAGCTAAAGCTATAGCAGCTATCACAGAGGCAACAGAGCGTCTGTTTCTTCTGTTCATAATATAGAATTTGATGTAAGTTGTTATGTCTTTGTCGATTAAAGCGGATTTATTTTGCAAATATATATATAAATATGTAAGCGAACAAACATAAAAGGTTTATTTAACACAATAAGCCTTGTTGACATCGCGCATATTCAATAAATCTACAACAATGTTCACAATACTTACAATCGTGAGGCACACGAGCCCCGAGCAGAGTATGACCGCAGCGAAGCGCGAGTACTGTCCGAGCAGAAGCAGCAGTCCGTTCTCTGCACCGAACGTGAAGAGTGGCTGGTCGGCAGGCGCATTTAGCATCATGGCTATCGTGCCTCCGCCTAAGACGACTCCGAGCACGAAGGTGGCAAGCATGGCGTAGCGGTAGCGTCTGATGCAGGCTTCTTCGTGCTGCTTCAGATACTCTACGGCGTAGAGGCGCTTCTCGAGTTTCCGGATGAAGTCGTCGCTGTCGTCGAAGGTGGGTCGGGCTGCGAGGAAGAGTTCCTCAAGTGCTTTATCTTTCATCATACGTTCAAAATGGTTTTAAGATTGTCTCTGCCGCGCGAGAGTTGTTTCTTCACGGCGTCTTCCGAACTACTGGTGATGCCAGCAATCTCCTTTATCGAGTAGCCACTCATGTAGAACATCACCACCGCCGAGCGTTCCTTGGGCGAGAGTGTGGCGAGCGCCATGTACAGTTCCTGATGGCGGAAGGCGGAGTCGGCTGTGGCGGCTGAGGGCATGGCGCTCAGTGCTTTGAGGTCGTCGAGCGTGCGCGTGCTCGCCTTGTGGTTGAGGAAGGTGTTGCGTGCTATCGTGAACAGCCACGCGCGGAACTTGCCCTCGTCCCGATAGCCAGCCGACGAGAGATAAGCCTTGACGAGCGTCTCCTGCGCTATGTCGTCGGCATCGTCGCGCTTACCGCAGCAGAGGGCGAGCAGAAAGCCTCGCAATGCCTCCTGCTCGCTCTTCACCAGTGCTATGAATTGTTCTCTCGTCATACGCTGTTTTTACTCTTTGTTCATGCTCTGCTCCTCTGCCTCCATCTCCTTCTCGAGCATACGGCGACCTACGAAGTAGCTCACGAGGAAGGCGATGCCGATGGCTATCAGTGCTGCGCCGGCAATGATGAGAATTTCGTTCTGCACGCTGAGGAAGAAATAGAGCAGCACGAAGGCTACGCCCATAAGGCAGCAGAGACAGCCGTGCTCGAGTCTGGCGAGCAGCTTCTCCTTGATGAGCTTCTCCGACTTCTTCAGGTTCTTCATGAGCTGTTCCACGTCGATGTCGGGGTTCTTCTCCAATACGGCGAGCACTATCTCCTTCCGGTTGCGCTCGGATGCCAAAGCACTCCTGAACACGATTGCTACAATGGCGATAGGGAGCACTACTGCCACTCCTATCGGAACTAAAATTTGTACTAACCAAAACATAATCCTTTGTCGTTTTTAATTGTTATACTTGTTATTTTTTATGTCACTATGTGCAGAAGCGGTGCGTTTGCTGCTTCTTTCTAAAGCGGCTTGTTTGTTGCTTCTTGCTGAACCAGTTCATTTATATAACAAGTGGCACGGGCAAAAGGTGACATTGCACGAGCAAAAATAATGAAAACGATGAAACATATATTTACCTTTATAATCTCTTCTGTTCGTCCTTGCCTGCGCCCTGTCCCTTATATCTTGAGCGTTTACTGTTGAAGAAGTAGTTCAATTGCAGTTCTACGCCGCGTGTATAGGAGGTGCTGTTCTTGTTGCCCTCAACCCTCAGCGTGCGAATGCTCCAGCGGTCGCGCTGACCGTTGAAGATATCGTTCACATAGAGGTTGCAGGTGAGCGTTCCGTTGAGGAAGCTCTTGAACGCACGCATATTCACCGATGTGTACGACTTGTGCTCCTGCGATCCGCTGTCGTAAGCAGATACCGCAGCGCCTTGCAGAGAGAACCACAAGGTTTTGTTGATGACAAACCGGTTCATCAGACTCGCCAGGAACTGCGGCTTGCGCAACGCTGACAGATAGTCGTATCTGCGGGCGTCAAAGAACTGCTGGTCGTAGGCTAATATCAGTTGCGGCTGATAGAAGCCGAACTTCGGCTGCATGACGAGCGACACTCCGAGGTTCTGCTTGTGGTCGATGTTGCGCCAGTAAGAGTAGGAAGCCGCCTGCTGCTTGTAGATATCGTACATCCAGATCATGTAGTCGCTCGTATAGGTATAGTCCAGACTGAGGTTTATCCACTTCCACATCGCCATAAACTCCACCTCATGGTTGATAGCCGGCTGCAGGTCGGGGCTGCCGCTCTCGTAGGAGAAGCGGTTGTCGTACTGCTGATAGCTGCGCAACTGACTGTAAGAAGGTCGTTTCGTCTTCTTGCTGTACGCCATCTGTATCGCCCAGTCGCCCTTGTTCCATCCTACATAAGCGTTCGGGAAGAAGTCGTTGTACTCGCGGCTGACTTCCTTGTCGCGCACGCCAAATGAATAGAAGTCCGACTTCACGTGCTCGTATCTGATACCGGCACCAGCCATCCAGTTGCCGAGATTGAGTCCGTAGGTCAGAAATCCGGCGATGTTGTTCCCCTTCATCTTGTTCTCCGAATCGTCGATGTAGCCCTCGGGGTTGTGGCTTTCGGCATTCACATGCGAGCGGCTCTGCTCTGCTCCGAACGACAGTTCTCCCTTCCAGAGTTCTCTCGTAGCCGCAGCCTTCCACGCCCACATCCTGCTGCTTTGGCTCGACGATGTGTTGACGGTGCGTTCCTCAAGAGTAGAGCTTTCCTCTGCGATGTGCTGTCCTTGCTCCACCTTCGAATGAAAGTACGTACCGTCGAGGTCAAGATGCCATTTGCCTATCTGTCCTACATAATATATGTCGGCGTTCAGGTTGTTGCTATCGTAGTCGTATGCGGTCTTTTGACTGACTTCGCCTTGCAGAACATCGTTTCTGAATACGTTATAGTTGGAATTCATCGACGCGTCATATTTCAATGTCTTGTTCAGACTGACAGACATGCCTACTGAATGGTCTTTGCTGAAGTCGTAGCTTAGACTTGCCGACGGCAGGAAAGACTGGGTGCGACAGGAGAACTCGCCGTGCTGAACGGTCTTTTGCTTATAGTCAGTCATATTCAGCACACTCGTGAAGTCGGTTTTCTCAACAGAAAAATCGTTGTTGTAATAAGGATAAAGGTTCAGTTCGAAGCCTTTCTTGCGATAAGTGGCAGACACGCCTCCCGCTTCGGCAAACTCCTTGAAGTAGCTGCCGCGAACGGGTACAAAGAAACTCATAAAGTCTTCAAGACGCTTGATGGTGGTGATGTTGATAACCGAGCCTACTCCTGCGCTATAGCGTGCGCCGGGAGCCGTGATCACTTCCACCGACTTGATATCCTTTGAGGTGAGCTGGCGTAGTTCGGTGTCGCTCTTCAACGGTCTTCCGTTTATATATATCAGCGGACTGCCTTTTCCGAAAACATAGACAGCTCCCGACGAGGTTACATTCACACGCGGCAGCTCTGAGAGCACGTCGAGTGCTGTTCCTGCCTGCGAAAGCAACGATTTCTGAACGTCGAAACTTATTCCGCCCGGCGTCATCTTCATGGCTGGGCGTGCCGCTTCTACCACCACTTCCTTAAGAATGTGGCTGTCGTGGCTGATCACGATGTCGCCCATTCGTTCGTCCTTTACGGCAAGAAACCTTGTCTCGTATCCTACGCACGACACCTTCAGCAAGCAGCTGTCTTGGTCGTACGAGATAGAGAACGTGCCGTCGTCAGCCGTCGTCACGCCGTTGATATATGTGGAATCAGCCGAAAGTAATACTACGTTCACGTAAGCTATCGGCTTTAAGCTCTCGTTGACTATACGACCTGTCGCGTTCTGTGCTTTTGCAGCGATAACTGCCAAGCACATTGCGATTATGATTAGTGCTCTTTTCATTGTGTGTTGTGTTTTACATGTTCGATTCCATTTTTATAACAAAGTTACAGAATTACTTTGTATTATAGACGAGTTTTGCAAACATTTTGATGCAGAAAATCTCTTTCGATTCTTTATATACAGCCCATGTCTGATGGCATGGGAAGAGAATTCACGTATCTGTCTTCACATGCAACTAATCGCTATTTTATCCCGAATTGGGGTATTTTATCATAAAAATTTTCGATAATTATTCTTCATCTCTTAAATTATTGCTATTTTTGCAAGGTAATTTGTAACAAACAGACTGAGTCTATTGTTTAATTACAAGAACTATATTGTCTAACTTTTAAAATTCACAGAAGAAACAGATAGAAAAACAAGAATGAAACGCTAATGGTTTTGCAATTATGAGAATTGCGACCTGTCAATGGGATTTAATCGGGGAAGACACAATTCCTCGCAATCATTAACAATGCGTTTCCGTTCTATACTTTTGATATTGAGCTTTATTGCTCTTGTTCTCTAATCATGAATACCGCCAATCATTCAACGCATGAGAACAAGTAGTAGGAAGGTTCACGCTAATAAGGCGTGGACTGTTCCTCGCTTGTTATGCGTTCAGGTCACTTGGCGGTAACCTATGATTAGACAGGCAGAGGAACGGTTACACGTCTTTTTTTGTATACATAATCCTATTGACCCACAGACAGTCACTTTTTTTACTAACCAGGCACAACACGCTAAAAAAACAACACAAACCGTGCGTGCCAAAAACAAAATTATGTATATGAAAAATTTAAAGTATCTTTTCTTAATGCTTTTTGCTGTACTCGCGTTCGCATCGTGCGAAGAAGAAAACGAAGACAAGGAACCAACATTCTCTACCTACTTCAAGATGAGCATAACCAACTGCGAGCGCGTAGGCGAAAATCTCAAAGTCGACTTCAAGATGAAGAACATATCGGGAGAAGACCTGCAGCAAGTGCAGCTCAACGGCGGCAGCGTATGGGACATGTGTGAGGACAACACCGGAAAGCAATACTATTCGGAACTTTCTATCGGCGGAAGTTGGCAGACAAGCGTGCGCACCCCGATGCGCAAGGGTGAGAGCTTTACGGGATCATTCTTAATCAAAAACTTCAACACATCTACCAAAGCCAACAGACTCAACCTTATATTCAACTGCTCATGCCAGACTCTCGACTTCGACGGACGAGGAGAGATTGACAACATTAAAATCGTCGACAACCGCATTCTGTTTGACGGCATATGCACCAACGACCTCGGACTTGAATATACGCTCAAGAACGCCACAAAGAAAATTGTAGACGGAAAGAATGTTGCCGACATCACATTCACCGTGACAAACCACACCGACCAAGACCTCTACGACTTCCAGCTCACCACCGGCAACGCAAGAGACAACAACGACGAGGAATACAACTATATGGGAATATCTCTTAACGGTTACAACTTCCAGACAGGCATTGCCACCAAGCTGCGCCAGTCGGCAACACAGCAGTACACCGTCCGCATAGAAAATGTAAAACCCAACGCCAAGACATTCAGTTTCAAACTGTTCTGCAGTGCCAACGACTATCCGTTCGGCGACTATAAGGTCGCATTCAACGATATCGCAGTAAGATAACTAAAACCATAAAACTATGAGAAAACCATTCTATCCAATCATGGCAGCTACTATTGCTGCCATGACATTGACAACCTTATCGTGCAAGAACGGCGCAAAGGAACAGCCTGCCGCCAACGTAGAGCAGGCTGACACGACAGCCGCCACCCCCACAGCCACGGCACAGCCTGAGCAGCAGCCTGAGACCGAAGCCAACAAGCCCGGCGATCGCCCGACATTCCAGCTTGTGGGCAACGTGAAGACCTGCAAGTGGAAGAACGCCGAAGCCAACGATGAGACCATAACCTACGCCTTTGACGAGCAGGGCAACCTGACGACCATCAACGGTCGCAAGGAGAACATCTCGCGCAACAAGCAAGGACTGATAGAGAGATACGCGCTCGGCGAGAACGAACTCACAAGCTATTTGTTCAGCTACGATGCCAACGGCCGTGTGAAGAAGTCGTCGATGAGCGATGCTGACTCTGGAACCGACAACTACACATACAAGTACAACGACAAAGGCTTCGTAAGCTCGCGCTACTGCAAGGGCGAGATAAGCGAAATGGGAGCCGATGAACCGATAACCTACGAGGAAAACGTAACCTACGACTACACCAAGGTAGACGAGCAAGGCAACTGGACCAAGCGCACGTGCCACGGTGCCACCGGACGCGACCCGTGGACAGAGACCCGCACAATAGTATATTATTAAACCAATAAAACAGTACTAGTCACCACAACAACCGTGACTTACGACCTATGGCCACGCCTGCTCTCGACGTTGCCTCAAGGAGTGTTCGTACTGAAGTCGGGCACAAAGACAATAAAGTTCAGAAAATAAAAAGAAAAATTGCAGGACAGTAAAACTTTGCAAACAACATAAAATTAGGGCTGACACTTAATCAAAGGTGTCAGCCTTTTTGTAATCATTTTACAAAAACACATAAATAATAAATAAATAGCGCTCTATTCTTGTATTTCTCACAACAAAATCGTATTTTTGCAGTAAATCAAAACAATAGAAATATGGCACAATTCATCAATCCTTTCTCTGATTGGGGATTTAAACATATCTTTGGTCGCGAAATTTCTAAAGACTTGCTGATTTGTTTCTTGAACGACCTGTTTGCAGGCGAATTCGTAATTAAGTCGCTGGCGTTCGGCAACAAAGAACAAATCGGACTGTCGAAAGATTCAAGAGAGGTGATATTCGATATCTATTGCACAACGGACGAGGGCAAAGAGATTATCGTTGAAATGCAAAACCGAGGACAAGAACACTTCATTGACCGGGCTTTGTATTATACCTCACGCGTGATAGTAAACCAAGGCATAAAAGGCGAATGGGACTATGATATACGCCCTGTTTACACAATATGCTTCATGAACTTCGTCGACCCGTTGCTGCCATTGGGCAAATTACGAACGGACATGATACTCGCAGATAAAGACAATGGAAAGATGGTGTCTGACAAGATACGCATGGTGTATCTAATGCTGCCGTTCTTTGAGAAGACAGAGACAGAGTGTGAAAACGATTTTGAACGTTGGATATTTGTTTTAAAGAATATGAATACATTTGAAAGAATGCCATTCCTGGCTAAAAACGCAGTATTTAAGAAATTGGCTGAGATTTCTGACCTTAGAACTCTCAGCAAAAAAGACATGGACAAATACGAGGATAGCATCAGAATTATGCGCGACGCCTACGCCACATACAAATACGCCATAAAGACAGGCTTGGAAGACGGACGAAAGCAAGGATTAGAGGAAGGAATGGCGCAGGGAATGGCGCAGGGAATGGAAAAAGGTATGGCGCAGGGAATGGAAAAAGGTATGGAAAAAGGAAAGGCTGAGGCTGAGCGACAGAAGAACATTGAGTTTGCAAAGCTCATGCTAAGCGATGGCGACTCTACAGAAAAAATACAAAGATATACGGGGCTTACGGCAGAAGAAATAAACGAAATTGCACAAAGCCTACATTAATAATGTAATCTCACAAAGCCTACATTAATAAGCAAACCATTAAATATAGCTATTGCGTGGTACGGTTTCCGAACCGTACCTCCTACAAGCCCCATTCGCACGCTCCAAATCCAAAGCATAATCCGCAGTCTTTACCTTGCAGAATAATGTCGTTCATCAACATTTTACGTCTATTCGCACAGAGCCAACACCACACATTTCTTAATTTCTGTCTGCCGATGCTTCATATCTATCCCCTTCTTCCTCCTTATTACATTCACATTTTAATTAACAATCTTTAGGACGCAAAAATTTTCTGTATTTTATTTGCTCGTCATGACAACCGAACAAAATAAAAGTAGTAAATTTGTATTTTCTAACACCCTATAGGTGTTTTTCAAATTGTCTTATCTCCAATAACTAAAAACATCAAATGACAGAAACCCTTCAACAAAAGTGCCTTAAGGCTTACTACAAAACCGATATTGAACCAACGCTCGACCGACTGCTTCAGGTGAAAGACATCGTCTCAAATTTTGAACTTGAAGGAGCCGACCGCCTGTTGAGTGCCCTTAAAATGAAGCACATGGACCTTGTCGAGATTGAACGTCTGGCAGAATATATATATCAGGCTCGTGAGAAAATGGATAAGGAACTCGTGCGACTTCATAAATACGAAGAGGTTTTTAATAGTGATTTTGCCACCGACCACAATTTTTATTACAATTCCGTAAGTGAGATTCTCCGACATATGCGCAGCCATATGTCGCCCTTGAAAACCATATTCAGGAAATTCTGCCCAAGGAAGCATCCCACGCCTGCCGAATGTGCAACTTTTGGCATACAACAGAAGTCGGCAATCGAAGGGTCGTTATTGGGCAAGAATGTCTACGAGTTGAATATGTTCGACTTGTCCACCTATCCGTCTGTTGTGCAAGGCTTGTTTTCCGAGCTTATAAAGTTCTTCAGGGCAGAAGAAGAATGCATGAACCTGTGCACGGAGATTCTGAAGGAAGAGATGGAGATTCGTAACGACCCAATAAGAAGCAAGTGCTCTCTGGACTCATATAGAAACAAGGCATACAAGCGTCTTAAGAATGAAATAATGCTTATAACTGAAGACACGGTTAACAGCCTTAGAGAGATAACACCTGCATATCAGAGTTACCTTAACTATGCCTCAGAAGAAGGATTCGCGCAAGGTGAATTTCATAAGCACAATCATGCCGAAATGGAGCACTTCTGCATTATAGAATGCTTCACGGATACCGCTGACATCACTCTGGAAGAGAAGGCTCTGTGGGGCAACAATCCCAAAACCGTAAAAAAGATAAAGTATGTGATAAGTCATTTTGACGAACTCTTGCCACCCGACTTCAAACATAAGGACATGGGAATGTACGAGTATATATTCTGTCAATGGGCGTTGCCCAACAATGTGAAAAAAGCTCTTGAGTATTTCGTCAGCCATTACAATGGCAAGCATAAGGTAGTGAAATATGCTGCCGTGAACAACCATAGACAGAGTTACGACAAGGAAGATCCAGCTGTAAAGCGCTTCCTTTCCAACATTATCGTATTGTTTACCGACAGCAACGACGAGGATTTAATGGGAAACATAGCCTAAAAAGTAGATTTGTTTTTTAGGGTTTTTATCTGAAATATACAAAAAGTGTATCGGCCGACTATAGCTGATACACTTTTTTAGTTTACATAAGTATGGTTTGGTGGAGTTTTCAAGGAAAGTAGATTGATTTTGCATAAAAAGTAGATTGGGACAGAGTGTTCAATCTACTTTTTGCCTTTTTCCAATCTAATTTCGGCTTTTTCAATCTACTTTTTATCGCAAAAGCAGAATCGCAACGCATTGAAAACCAGTATTTTCACGGCAATACGTAATCTAATTTATTCCTTGGCTACCAACGAAAAAACAGCGAAATTTGCATTGTCTTAGTAAAACAAAGACTACCCGATGAGTGAGTTCGAAATCACAAGACGGGGAATGATGGTACTATAAAATACAGCATGGATTCCTCTTCGATTGCTGTCGTACCAGAGAGGACATTTTAATACCGATATAAACAATGAAAAAGGTATTGAATTCCAACTTTCAGGCAGGCTCAACAAAATTCAGCAACGAGCCTCGCCCCATCGGAGACATTCTCGCCGAGATGCTCTCAAGTGACTCACCCCTCGCCAACGGCCGTCGCAAGCTGCTGACTTACAAGCCCAACCTCGCACAGAAAGGAGGCCAGGCATGAAAA